>OIEM01001380.1_pt1 | contig 10215 bp, 7 predicted proteins | sample 1581761 | NCBI WGS metagenome assembly OIEM01 (sample SAMN01760978, study PRJEB22395) | human gut metagenome | reverse complement strand
TCCGATCTAGGGGCAGGAATAGAATTTACGCCATACAGTTTTGCACCTGCATTGTTCCAGCCTTGCAAATCAGACATCTGCGGCCATGTGATATCGAGAGCAGTGATAGCTTCTTTCCATTTATCCAGATTGTTATCCAGAGAAACGCCCACAATACCGAAGCCCTTATTCTTGAATTCTTTGTAAGCGGCAACTACATTCGGCATTTCTTTGCGACAAGGTCCGCACCAGCTGGCCCAGAAATCAATCAATGTATATTTGTTCTTGCTTATGAAATCAGATAACTTCACTGTTTGTCCTTCAGGAGTATCCATAGAGAAATCGATGTATTTCTGACCTACAGCTGTCTTTTCTACAGTTTCAATATGCTTCTTCAGTTTAACGATACGGTCATTATTGGCAAACTGAGCAGGAATCTTTTCAACTAAAGATTTTTGTTTGTCCAATTCGAATGCGGCAGCATAAGAAGGAAGTAATTGTATACCTACTGCATTTGTAATGTTAGCTTCGATAGTGTTGAAGACCATATCCATGGCAATGCTGTCTTTCTTTTCTATTTCTTTCATTACGTTTTCACGCTGTTCGTCAGTCAAGGTAGAGTCAGACATTGCGCTACGATACATGTCATTCATTTCTTTGCTCATAGCGATGAAGTTATCTTTGAACTGCTGATAAGTATCATTGTTTGCAGTACCGCCGATTTTGTTTTCTTCGCCCAGTGCAACAGTGATATTTCCGTTTTCGAGGAAGAAATCGGCACGGTTACGTTTTCCGTCTTTTGCATAGATGATAAAGCAATTTGTTGCTGTGTCCTGTCTTCCGGTGAATGTGAAAGTACCTCCTGCTACAGTGGTAGAATCCAATTTTACCCAGTCGCCATTCTTATATTCCTGCAAATAAATAGTGTCGCCATCGGCAAGACCTTCTACTGTTCCCGATACTTTGTAAGCGGGTGAATTGTTGCATGCAGTGAAAGCTAAGCTTCCTACAGCCAATAAATAAACTAATTTTTTCATTGTGATGATATTATAATTTGAACGCAAAGATAGTTACTTAATTAATACAGAAGAGAAAAAAAGGTTTTTATTTTCATCTGCTCATTAATAATATATAGAATATTATGTGTTTTTTGCAGGATAATGTGACTACGTTTGTTTCAAATGGTTATCTTTGTACCTAAATACCATTCGCAAAATGTTAATACCGAGTCTTGCATTAATTACTATCCTGTTCCTTTTGTTAGTATGGGCTACTATCAGAGAAAGAGTTATGGCTAAAGAAATAAAGTTGGCTAAGCAGTTCTATGCTGCCATCTGGAATAATGCCCATGAGTTTATATTCTTGATAGACAAGACTTCGCATGTCACCAAGACCAATTATTACACAGTTTGCAAGATGCCTCCCCGGGAAGACCGGAAATGTTTCGGGGAGATATTGCAATGTCGCTATGCGCGTGAGGCAGATAACTGCAATAAGCACGAGAAGTGTCGCGACTGCATAATAAGGAGTAAGATAAGCGAGACGTTTAAGAGTCGCGGCAGCTTCAGCAATTTCGAGACTACAATGGATATTCAGATATCTTCCCGTCCTGCCGGTCTTTACAGCATGATGGTTTCGGGGCGTTATCTGTCGCTCAATGGTCATGATTATGTGATACTTACCGTTCATGATATCAGTGAGGAACGTGCTTTGGAGTCCTCGTTGAAGCACAGCAATGAAAAGTTTCTTTGTTTCTTTGAAAATGCGACCGTAGGCTGTGCCATTTGTGATAAGGAAGGCACTTTGATAGAAGTGAATGATGCCTATGTGGAGTATATGGGCTTAAGCTCCAAGGCAGATGCGGTTAATCAGCTCAATATTTATACTAATCCCTGTATCAATCCCGAATTTAAGGAGATGATGAGAACCGGCATTCCGGTATCGGGTGAAGTGAAATATGATTATGAAATAATCAACCGGACTTATGTAAAGAGTCGCCATAAGGATGTGCACTATTTCCGCTTCATTGTGAATTATCTGAGAGATGCAGCGGGTAACGTGGAGAATATCTTGATTGTGTGGGTAGAGAATACTTTGATTCATAAAACATTACGTCAGAATAAGAACTTTCACGAGATGATTGGTGCATCTTCATCCGCTTCCAAGATAGGCTTTTCGTCCATCAACTTATTGAAGAACGAACAGCTGGTGACACCGGAATATCTGAGGAATTTGGGGATATCTGAAGAAATAGATTTGCGCACCATTTTCTCTCATATGAAATATGCGGATGAGGACGCATCCCGACAGCAGCAGGTATTTATGGACTACGTGGAGAAAGCTAAACATGAAAGGGTGGAACCTTTAGAAAGGAATATACATCTGATAGTAGATGGCGAACCCAGGTGGATTAAGCAATACCTCATTCAGCAGACATTCGATCCGGATAATGGAAACATTGTTCTGTTGGGAGTAAATGTTGATATCAATGAGCAGAAGAAAACAGAAGAGGCACTGCGCGAGGCAAAAGAAAAAGCCGAAAGCTCAGATAAGTTGAAGTCTGCTTTTGTGGCAAATATGAGCCATGAGATTCGCACTCCTTTAAATGCGATTGTGGGTTTTGCCAATCTGTTGGTTACTTCGGAAGACAAAGAAGATTTTGATAACTTCAAGCAGATTATTGAGCAGAACAGTAACCAGCTTTTGCAATTGATAGGAGATATTCTTGATCTCTCGAAGATAGAGTCGGATACGTTGGATTTTGTGTGGAGTAATGTAAATATCAATGCCATGATGTATGAGTTGGAAAAGATATTCCAAATGCGAAATGCCGCCAATCCTGATGTTGTGATAAAATGTGTGGCAAGTGTGGGCGACTGCGTGATACGTACAGACCGCCAGCGGCTGATTCAAGTGGTATCCAATTTGATGACCAATGCCATTAAGTTTACCACACAGGGCAGCATTATTATGGGGTACGAAAAGCGGAAGGAAGAAATCTATTTCTATGTGAAGGATACCGGTTGCGGTATTCCGGAAGAAAATCAAAGTCAGATATTTGAGCGTTTTGTCCAGTTGGATAGCTTTAAACAAGGTACCGGTCTGGGACTTCCGATATGCAGCAGTATTGTCAGGGCAATGGGAGGTAAGATAGGTGTGAACTCTAAGCCGGGAGAAGGATCGACTTTCTGGTTTATATTGCCCGAATGTCCGCCGGTGAGAAACGAATCGGAATCACGAAAACACAGCTTTTGATTTTGTTGTCGCTTCCGGTTTATGAGCGTATATATGTATTCCCGGCATATTCCCGTTTCAATGTAGCTGATAATTATGATTATTTCTTTATCTTTGCCGACCGAAAATGTAGAGGCGTTTTTCGTCCGGTTACCAAAAGTAGTATGCAACAGTCTAATTATATAATTGAAGTCAAGAATGTATCCAAGTTTTTTGGCGATAAAATAGCATTGGATAACATTAACTTGTACGTGAAAAAAGGAGAATTCGTAACGATTCTAGGTCCTTCAGGATGTGGAAAGACTACACTTTTGCGCCTTATTGCCGGTTTTCAGACTGCTTCGGAAGGAGAAATCCGAATAGCAGGGCAGGAGATTACACAAACTCCGCCGCACAAACGACCGGTAAATACCGTATTTCAGAAGTATGCTTTGTTTCCTCATCTGAATGTATATGATAATATAGCGTTCGGGTTAAAGCTAAAGAAACTACCGAAACAAATCATTGAAAAGAAAGTAAAGGCAGCCCTCCGTATGGTGGGGATGACTGATTATGAGTATCGTGATGTCAACTCGCTTTCAGGCGGTCAGCAGCAGCGTGTGGCCATAGCCCGCGCCATTGTGAACGAGCCGGAAGTATTGCTTCTTGACGAACCGCTGGCAGCTCTCGACCTGAAGATGCGTAAAGATATGCAGATGGAACTGAAGGAGATGCATAAAACATTGGGAATCACATTTGTATATGTAACACACGATCAGGAAGAAGCGCTCACGTTGAGTGATACAATTGTAGTAATGAGTGAGGGGCGTATTCAGCAGATAGGTACTCCTGTAGATATCTATAATGAACCCATCAACTCATTTGTCGCTGATTTTATCGGAGAAAGTAATATCTTGAACGGCATAATGATAAAAGATAAGTTAGTGCGTTTTGCCGGTGTAGAGTTTGAATGTGTGGACGAAGGTTTTGGTGAGAATATGCCTGTGGATGTGGTGGTTCGCCCTGAAGACTGGTATATTTTCCCTCTTTCGGATGCTGCACAGATTACGGGTACAGTCACTTCTTCTATCTTCAAGGGAGTGCATTATGAGATGGTTGTTGTGGCAAACGGTTATGAGTTTATTGTGCAAGACTACCATCACTTTGACGTGGGGCAGGAAGTAGGTCTGCTGGTCAAACCGTTTGACATCCATATCATGAAGAAGGAGCGTGTATGCAATTCTTTCGAGGGAGAGATGATAGACGAAAGTCATGTTGACTTCCTGGGTTGTCACTTCGAGTGTTTGCCTGTAAAGGATATCGAACCGGGCGAGAAAGTAAAAGTAGTGGTGGCATTTAAGGATATTATCCTGCATGACAATGAAGAAGACGGAACATTAACCGGCGATGTGCGTTTTATCCTTTATAAAGGCGATCATTACCACCTCACCGTTTCATCGGATTGGGGAGAGGATATTTATGTAGATACCAATGATGTATGGGATAATGGTGATCATGTAGGTATCAGTATTTTGCCCGAAAAGATTAAGATAATAAAGGTTGTAGACTAATATAAAAAAGAAAAGAGGTGCTCAGAACGATACGATTCTTCTTGTCCTCGCGTAAGAGTTGGACGATTCCTTACGTGATATTTTCAGCGATATTTGTTATTCTTCCGCTTCTTCTGATAGTGGTTTATGCATTTATGGACGATGCCGGACATTTTACTTTCGGCAATTTTACCAAGTTCTTTGCCCACCCTGAGGCAATCAATACGTTTGTTTATTCCATTGGCGTTGCTATTATCACGACGGTAGCGTGTATTCTGTTGGGCTATCCTGCCGCTTATATTCTGACGCAGACCCGAATGAAATATGCACAAACCATCGTGGTGCTCTTTATCCTTCCCATGTGGGTCAATATCCTGATTCGTACGTTGGCGACAGTGGCGCTTTTCGACTTTATGGATGTGCCCTTGGGAGAAGGAGCATTGATATTCGGTATGGTATATAATTTCCTGCCTTTTATGATTTATCCTATTTATAACACATTGCAGAAGTTGGATAAAAGTTATGTGGAGGCAGCGCAAGACTTGGGTGCCAATCCGGTACAGGTGTTCTTTAAGGCTGTGTTGCCATTGTCCATGCCCGGCATCGTGAGTGGTATTCTTATGGTATTCATGCCCACTATCTCCACATTCGCCATTGCCGAGTTGCTGACAATGAACAATATAAAACTGTTTGGTACTACCATTCAGGAAAACATCAATAACAGCATGTGGAACTATGGTGCGGCGCTTTCACTTATCATGCTGTTCCTGATTGGCGCCACTACCTTGTTTGCTTCGGATGACAAGGGCAATGATGAAGGAGGTGGTTTATGGTAAAGAAAATATTATGTCAGGGATACCTGTGGCTTTTATTGCTGTTGCTCTATGCTCCTATTTTCATTATTATGATTTACTCCTTTACAGAAGCAAAGGTGCTGGGCAATTGGACGGGATTCTCCACAAAACTTTATTCATCGCTGTTCACCACGGGTACTCATCACTCGCTGACCAATGCGCTGATTAATACGTTGACCATCGCGCTGATAGCTGCAACGGTTTCCACTTTATTGGGGAGTATCACTGCCATCGGCATATTCAATCTGCGTGCCCGTTCGCGCAAGGTAATCGGTTTTGTTAATAATATCCCTATTCTGAATGGCGATATTATCATCGGTATCTCGTTGTTCCTGCTGTTTGTTTCGCTGGGTATCCCTCAAGGATACACTACCGTGGTATTGGCTCACATTACATTTTGCACCCCATACGTGATTCTGAGTGTATTGCCACGTCTCAAACAAATGAATCCGAATATTTATGAAGCGGCACTCGATTTGGGGGCAACTCCCATGCAGGCACTTCGTAAAGTGATTATTCCTGAAATACTTCCGGGAATGATTTCCGGTTTCATGCTGGCAGTCACACTGTCTATCGACGATTTTGCCGTGACCGTGTTTACCATCGGCAATGAAGGATTGGAGACATTGTCTACCTATATTTATGCCGATGCGCGGAAAGGAGGACTTACTCCCGAACTTCGTCCCCTTTCAACCATTATATTTATACTGGTATTGGTGCTGCTCATTATAATCAACCGCCGTTCGAGCAAGAAAAAAGAGGCATAAGAAGATGAAGATAAAGATGAATAAATGGATAATGGCATGTGCCTGCGGGTTGCTTTCGCTCACAGGATGCTACAATACGGGCGAACCTCGCGAAAATGTGCTGAAGATATATAATTGGGCAGATTATATCGATGAAGATGTGCTTGCCGAATTTCCCGAATGGTATAAAGAGCAAACGGGTGAGGATATCCGTATTGTATATCAGACATTCGATATCAATGAAATCATGCTTACCAAAATTGAACGCGGTCATGAGGATTTTGATGTGGTATGTCCTTCGGAATATATCATCGAGCGAATGTTGAAGAAGAATCTGTTGCTGCCTATTGATACTGTTTTTGGTAAGACTCCTAATTATTTGCATAACGAGTCTCCTTATATTCGTGAGCAGTTGGATAAATTGAGTCAGCCGGGGCGTCGTGCTTCCGATTATGCCATCGGGTATATGTGGGGGACGGCCGGACTTCTGTATAACACAGACCATGTTCCTGCGGAAGATGCCAAGACATGGGCAAGCCTGTGGAATCTCAAGTACAAGAATAAAATCTTGATGAAAGAGAGCTACCGTGATGCCTACGGAACGGCCCTTATCTATGCCAACAGCAAAAACCTGAAAGAGGGGAAGGTGACGGTAGAAGAGTTGATGAACAACTATTCACAGGCATCTGTCGATACGGTAGAGAAGTACTTGAAGGCCATGAAACCTATGATTGCCGGTTGGGAAGCGGATTTCGGAAAGGAGATGATGACCAAAAATAAGGCATGGCTCAACATGACTTGGAGTGGTGATGCTGTATGGGCAATTGAAGAAGCCGGTGCTGTGGGAGTGAACTTGGATTATGAAGTGCCCGAGGAGGGGAGCAATGTGTGGTATGACGGTTGGGTGATTCCTAAATATGCACGCAATGTGAAGGCTGCCAGTTATTTTATCAATTATCTGTGCCGTCCCGAAGTTGCTTTGCGCAATATGGATGCTTGCGGTTATGTGAGTTCTGTTGCCACTCCCGAAATATTGGAAGAGAAGCTGGATACTACTTTGAACTATTATGCCGACTTGAGCTATTTCTTTGGTCCCGAGGCAGATAGTGTCCGGATTGACAAAGTGCAATATCCCGACCGTCGTGTGGTGGAGCGTTGTGCCATGATCCGTGATTCGGGCGAACGTACGGAAGCGGTATTGGAAATGTGGTCGCGTGTGAAAGGGGATAATCTTGGATTGGGAATTGTGGTTGTGATATTTGTATCGGTCGGAGTGATGCTGGTTTATACGGTTTATAGGCGGATACAGCGTTATCAGCACGAGAAATTGCAACGCCGCCGCAGGAGACACAGAAAAAGAAGATAATCCTTTGCGCTGCCGGTGACACTCCGGACTTACGGATTTTATAAAAAACAGTAGAGGCTTCCTTGTTCAAGGAAGCCTCTGTTTCTCTCTATCTTTTATCTACTGAAATTAGATAATATATTGGTCTGAAATAGACTTGTTATTCATTACGCGGCGGATAGTTTCGGCAAACATGTCGGCGATAGTCAACTGTTTTACTTTGGCGCAACGGTTAGAATAAGGAATACTGTCTGTAAATACCATTTCTTCCAAACCGGAATCTTGAACACGTTCGGAAGCAGGACCGGACATCACACAGTGAGAAGCGATGGCGCGGACAGAAATGGCTCCGGCTTCCTTCATGATATCGGCAGCTTTGGTAATTGTACCGGCTGTATCTACCATATCGTCTACCAGGATGACATTCTTGTCTTTTACGTCACCGATAATTTGCATGGTAGCCACTACGTTTGCTCTTTCGCGAGTCTTGTTGCACAATACCAAAGGCACATCAAGGTATTTGGCATATGTGCTGGCACGCTTGGAACCGCCCACATCGGGAGTAGCGATTACAAGGTTTTCAAGGTTCAGTGACTGAATGTAAGGCAAGAAGATGCCTGATGCATACAAGTGGTCTACCGGAATGTTGAAGAAACCCTGAATCTGGTCGGCATGCAAGTCCATGGTAATCAAACGGTCGATACCTGCCACACTCAGCAAGTCAGCCACCAGTTTGGCACCGATAGAAACACGCGGTTTGTCTTTTCTGTCTTGGCGAGCCCATCCGAAGTAAGGGATAACGGCTACGATGCTCTTGGCAGAAGCTCTTTTTGCTGCGTCAATCATCAGCAGCAATTCCATCAGGTTGTCAGAATTAGGAAAGGTAGATTGAACTAAGAATACATGGGCACCTCTAATTGACTCTTCGAAGGAAACAGCAAATTCACCATCAGCAAAGTGTGTAATATTCATGTTTCCCAGTTCGCAACCGAGGCTGTTGCAAATTTTTTCTGCAAGGTATTTCGAGTTTGTTCCCGAGAATACTTTAAAAGGAGATGTTTTACTCATTTTGTAATAGATATTACCTATTTATTAATTTGCGTACAAAGGTACGTATTATAATTAGAATTTAAAAATCGAACATTAAAAATTAATTCGCGTTTCCTTGAAACGCCTGTTTTTCAGGCAGGAATATGTGTTGTTTTTCTCTGCTTTTAGTTAATCTGCCAACTTTTTCAGTTTGCGGAAGTGTTCTATCAGTAATCGGTAGTCACGGTCGCAGCGTGTATCGAACTTATTCCACAAAGCACCTAAGATGGCTGCTCCGCCAAAGCCGAAGTCTTTTACTTCTAAAATATTGTCCACATCGATACCACCCAGTGCAATCACCTTCTTGTCTATAATGCCGGCTTTGTCGGCGGCACGAAGTTCTTCGGCCGTATATGCGGAGTTATAGTTCATCTTGGAAATGCTGTTGAATACAGGACTCAGAAAAACATAGTCACACGTCTGTTTGCGCTCCTTTACTTCGTCCAAAGAGTGGCATGAACAACTGATATGCCCTTTATAGTTTTCGGGTGGGTTGGGATTGCGGCCGTTCAGGTGGATACCTTTCAACTTATATTCATCTTTCAGGTAGAAATGTCCGTGCACCACGATGCGTTTATGATACTGTTCGGGAATCAAGGTAAGCAGCCGTTCGGCGAACATGGGCGCCGTGTCGGGTTTGCGTAAGTGGAGGGTGTCCAGTCCTTCTTCAAACAAGGCCGTGATTATTTTGTCTTCCTCCACAAAATATGTAGGGGTTGTGATTAGAATTAACTTCATACTTTCCAATTAATTGCTAAGCAAAGATAGTAATCAATATGTAATATTCCTAACAGTTTGCTGTATTTATTTAACGGTTGGGGGAGAGTCATGAATAAAAAAATCTTCGTCGACCTTCACAGGCAAACGAAGATTAAGGGTTTATTATAGTTACAAAGGTAATATAAAAAATGGATAAAGCAATACTTCACATCATAAAAGATTCTGTTTTTATAATGAGAGGATATGCGTTTCCATTGTTTTGAGGTCGATAATCCATAATTTCCCGCTTAGCACTTCACCGTATCCGCCTATTATTTTCAGTACTTCGGTTGCTTCGGTGCATCCCACTATGCCGGGAGTAACTCCAAGTACACCTTTGGGCGGGTGGGGCATGGAGAGCATTTCGTCTTCGTCCGGGAAAAAGTGGCGATAGTCCGGTCCGCCTTGGTAATTGAATACGGATACTTGCCCGTCGAAAGCACGAATGGCACCATATACATAGATTTTTCCCAACTGCACGCAGGTGTCATTAATGAGGTAGCGGGTGGCAAAGTTATCGCATCCGTCTACCACAATGTCGTATTGGCTGATGATTCCGGCGGCATTTTCTGTGGTGAGACGATTGGGGTAAGCATTGATTTGTATGGAGCTGTTCAGGGCTTCGAGACGTTTCTTGGCTTGGATGGCTTTGGGCATACCTACTTCGGCTTCGCTATAGA
>OIEM01001377.1_pt1 | contig 10227 bp, 8 predicted proteins | sample 1581761 | NCBI WGS metagenome assembly OIEM01 (sample SAMN01760978, study PRJEB22395) | human gut metagenome | reverse complement strand
AAATAGATCGGGTTCGGAGCGAAGGAAGCTCCCGCCGTATGTTCGATATCTTGGTCCACAGGCAGTATTGAGACGTATCCCGTATTTGCCAACCGTCCGCTTCCTAACAGGCGTTGCAGGTTGTTTAATGTTTGGATATTTCTATCCGAGCCGATCCATATACTGTCGATGACAGACGGTGAAGGAATGTGTATAAGTGATTTATCGATCGTTTTACAAGTGTGTCCCAACAGGAATTCGCTTTGTTCGCCCAGTAGGCTGATAATCTTTGAAGTGTCCATATTTATGAAAGTTTTTTAATATAACATGGGCCGTAAAGGATAGGTTTCATAGTTTTTATCAATTAACAGATAGAATAAATTTATGAGTTTTTGTAGGGCTTGTTTTAGAATGTTTCCCTACATTTGCAAAGAACAAATAACGAGTGTTACAACTATTTTAGATTATACAACCAATAAAAATTTACAAAGATGATAAAAAAATGGATTTGCACAGTATGCGGTTATGTACACGAAGGTGATGAAGCTCCTGAATTCTGTCCTCAATGCAAGCAGCCGAAGAGTAAATTTAAAGAAATGGTAGAAACTACCGGTGCATTGACTTTTGCCGATGAACATGTGATCGGTGTTGCTAAAGGTTGTGACGAAGAAATGATTAAAGATTTGAACAACCACTTTATGGGTGAATGTACAGAAGTTGGTATGTATCTGGCTATGAGCCGTCAGGCTGACCGTGAAGGTTATCCTGAAATTGCTGAAGCTTTCAAACGCTATGCTTGGGAAGAAGCTGAACACGCTTCTAAATTTGCTGAATTGCTGGGCGACTGCGTATGGGATACTAAGACTAACTTGGAAAAGAGAATGAATGCAGAATCAGGTGCTTGCGCTGACAAGAAGCGTATTGCTACTCGTGCAAAAGCTCTGAACTTGGATGCTATCCACGATACAGTTCACGAAATGGCTAAAGACGAAGCTCGTCATGGTAAGGGCTTCGAAGGCTTGTACAATAGATATTTCAAGAAATAATAAGTTTATTATAAATAAAAAGGCCGTGCAGATTTGTTTTGCACGGTCTTTTTTATTGTTTTTCTTCGTCGGTTATTCGTATTGTGCCAACAGTTCGCTTAGCTCTTTGGCTTGTAGCACACCGCTTTGTCTCCACAACTGCTTGCCATCTTTGAAAATCATGAGTGTGGGAACAGATTGTATTTGGTAGTAAGCAGCCAGTTCTTGGTGTTTGTCCACATCCACTTTGACTACTCTTACTTTTTCACCTTTCATCGCTTTTACATCTTCCAGGATGGGTTTCATCATTTTGCACGGACCGCACCATTCGGCATAAAAATCTACCAGCACAGGGATATTTGAGGTAATTAAATCATCGAATTTTTCCATATTAATCTCCTTTCGCTATTAATTTCTTTTATATAATAAACGCCTGTAGAAAGCTTTTTGTTGAATGACAGGCTAAAAAAATAAGAATCCGAAACAGCCTGACCATTTCGGATTCTTATTTTTTGATTGGGATATTCCCGATTTATTTCTTTGTTGTAGACGAAGTATAACGTGCGTTCAATCCGTCAATGATTTCCTGAGTAATGTTGTATGCAGGGTTTGCATATAGCAAGTTGTCAAAGCCGGTATTGCTGATAATCAAATCGTAACCTTTGTTTTGGTTATATATTTTCAGGAATGAGTTGATAGAGTCACGCAATTGTAAGCTGTTCTTTTGGTTCTCATCTGCAAGTTCTGCACTCAATTTCTGTTGCAAAGCCTGCAAATCCTGCTGCTGTTTCATTAAACGCATCTGTTCCTGTTCTGCACGTTCACGGCTTGCAAAACCTCCGTTTTGAAGTTTACGTTCAAATTCTCTGGCTTCGGCTTCCAGTTTTTTACCTTTTTCATTCAAGGTAGTACGGATGTTTTCTTCCTTGCTTATCATGGCTTCATTCAAGTCGTTCCAAAAATTATATTTGGTGAGCAGTGAATCGATTTCTACGTAAGCAATCTTCATGTTGGAAGAACCGGCAACACCCGCAACGGGAGCAACATTAGAAGTAGTAGAAGCATTGTTGTTTTTGTCGGTACATTGTGCAAATACCAGCACGGTGGCCAACGCTAAAAATCCATTCAGGATGAAATTTGTTCTTTTCATAATCTTTTTTTACGTATGTTTTTATTAGTTATTTTTCTTCTTTGCCTTGTTTCTCTACTTCGGGAATCGCTCTTTTATTTATTTTCTGTGCCTCACGGTCTTGTGACTGTACACATCCGATTCCTTTCTTCCGAAGTGCTTTATTACCACTGACATGTGTATTGGGGAACTTTCCTTTTATGAAGATTCCTATACATAATAATGCTATACATATAGCAACTATTAACACTGTTATAAAGAGAGTATCAAGCATTTCTATTATTTTTGTGGTGCAAAGTTAGTGTAAGGTGAGCGAAATGCCAAATTTATTTGAGCATTTCCGAACAGAACTCTACATTTGCCGAGCAAATATAGACTTTTGAAGTGACTTAGCTTTCTCTTTTTCCATTAAAAAAGAGGAAGGAGTCGGTTAAATATATTGATTTAACTAATTTTTGCAAAACTACAATTAGATTTTGCACTAATACCAATTATAGATATGGATAAAAAGGATTTGAAACCGGCCTCTGTTTTTCATTATTTTGAAGAAATATGCCAGGTACCCCGTCCCTCTAAAAGGGAAGAGAAAATAATTGCTTATTTAAAAGCATTTGGTGAGAAACACGGTTTGGAAACCAAGACGGATGAAGCCGGAAATGTGTTGATTAAGAAGCCGGCAACTCCGGGTAGAGAGAATCTGAAGACGGTGATTCTGCAATCACATATAGATATGGTTTGTGAAAAGAACAGCGATGTGGAGCACGACTTCCTGACCGATCCGATTGAAACTGTGATTGACGGAGAATGGTTGAAGGCAAAAGGTACGACTTTAGGTGCTGACAATGGAATAGGGGTAGCTACCGAGTTGGCTATATTGGCATCTGACGACATTGAGCACGGACCGTTGGAATGTCTTTTTACAGTAGATGAAGAAACCGGATTGACGGGTGCATTTGCGTTGAAGGAAGGATTTATGAGTGGAGATATTCTCATTAATCTTGACTCGGAAGACGAAGGTGAATTGTTTATCGGTTGTGCCGGAGGAGCTAACACGACGGCTGAATTTGCTTATCAGCCGGTTCCTGCACCACAAGATTATTTTTATTTTAGTGTAGCAGTAAAGGGCTTGACCGGTGGTCATTCCGGTGATGATATAAATAAAGGAAGAGCCAATGCCAATAAATTATTGGTTCGCTTCCTGACTCAGCTGGCTGCTAAATATCCGATGTATTTGTGTGAAATAGACGGAGGAAATCTTCACAATGCCATTCCGCGTGAAGCACGGGCACTTTGTGCGGTTCCGATGAAGGATAAAGAGTCGGTGCGTGTGGATTTAAATATTTATACGGCTGAGATAGAGAATGAATTTGCAGTGACCGAACCTAATCTGAAAACCGAGCTGTCTTCCGAAGCTCCCTGTAAGGAGGCTATTGATATGGTAACCGCCGGTCGTCTGCTGAAAGCGGTTTATGCTGTTCATAACGGCGTGTATGCGATGAGCCAGGATATTCCGGGACTGGTGGAGACATCTTCTAATCTGGCTTCTGTCAAGCAGGCAGACAGAAAGATAAAGATTGTGACAAGCCAGCGAAGTGCTATTTTGTCCTCTCGTAAGGATATGTCCGAAATGATTCGTTCTGCTTTTATGCTGGGTGGTGCTGAAGTGACTACAGGTGAGGGGTATCCGGGCTGGAAACCTAATCCGTCTTCACCTATTCTGAAAGTTGCTGTAGACAGCTATAAGAAATTGTTTGGTGTGGAGCCGAAAGTAAAAGCTATTCATGCCGGACTGGAATGCGGTTTGTTCCTGGAGAAATATCCTTCGTTGGATATGGTTTCTTTCGGACCGACTTTGCGTGGAGTTCATTCACCGGATGAACGTATGCTGATACCGACGGTAGACAAATTCTGGCGTCATTTGCTGGATGTGTTGGTACATGTACCCGAAAAATAATTCTAATAAATAAGACATGAGGAAAATCATCCTATTTCTATGCGTATGCTGTTTGGTCGGGGTTGCTTATGCTCAAGAACCTTTCAGAGTCATGTTTTACAATGTGGAAAACTTGTTCGATTGTCAGCATGACACATTAAAAAACGATTATGAGTTTTTACCTGATTCTCCCAAAGGATGGACTCGGGCAAGATACAATGATAAACTGGCAAAGATAGCCAAAGTGATTGTAGCGACAGGTGTGAAGGATGTGCCGGATTTGGTTGGTCTGTGCGAGGTGGAAAATGACCATTGCATGAAAGACCTTACTGAATATTCGCCTTTGCGTGAAGCCGGTTATCGGTATGTCATGACCGACTCTCCCGATCAGCGTGGCATTGATGTGGCATTGCTTTATCAGCGTGGAAGCTTTAAATTGCTTGGCAAAAACTCCATTCGTATTCCGAACGAAGAGATTGACAGGACGCCTACCCGTGACATTCTTCATGTGACAGGGCAGGTGTTGTCGGGCGATACATTGGATGTATTTGTCTGTCATATGCCCTCACGTTCCGGGGGTGAGGAAAAGAGTGAACCTTATCGTTTGTTCACCGCACAGATACTGCATGCTTCGGTTGATTCCCTGATGAACGTCCGCCGGCATCCCAATATTTTGATTATGGGTGATTTCAATGATTATCCTACCAATAATTCGATAGCTAAAGTACTGGGTGCCGTTGCTCCGAAAGGAGAAGTGCAGGCTACGAAGTTATACAATCTGATGGATGGACGTAAAGACGGAACTTACCGTTACCGTGGTGAGTGGGGAATACTTGACCAATTGATTGTGTCCGGTTTCCTGTTGCAGGGACATGCCGGTATTCGGACTTCTTATGACAAAGCACAGATCGTGAGATTCCCATTCTTATTGGAAGAAGACGAAAAATACGGCGGTGACATTCCTTTCCGTACTTATTGGGGGAGGAAATATCATGGTGGTTTTAGCGATCACTTACCGGTATGTGTAGATTTTGAAATAGGAAAAAAATAAAGGTTATGCAACCTTTCCCTTTTAGTAGGGAAGGTTGCATAATTTGCTAATGGTATCCAAACCATTTTTATAAGAGGTATGTTCCCAGTAGTGTCCGGCATTGTATTGGTCAAAACTATTGAGCGTTATCTTGTCATCTTCTATTTTTCCCATTATATTTTTGTCCAATATCTCAGCAAATATATAGTTTCCTTTATCCGGTACCAAGAGGGTATATAGTTTGGGTTGTATTCCCAAAGGCTTGTCAAAATCACTTAGGCGGATAATGCGATAGCGTTTGACTCCGTCTTTTTCGGCTATCAAAAGCAGGAATTTGTCTTTTGATGCCGGGCTGCAAAAGAACAATTCATTGACATTATCGACAAAGACGATAGGAGAATTAAGTTGTGAAAAGCCTTTCTTTAAGTTGGAAATGCCGATTTCTCCTGTTTTAAAGACACTGACCAATAGCTCTTCATCTCCTTCTGTATCATACGAACAGATTACTTTTCCACTATCTTCTCCCCATATTCCGATTTTGGGACTGGTGGAACCGGCTATTTTGCCATTATTGAAGAATGATATGAATTGGAAATTACTGTTATAGCCCAGTTCTGTTTTCTTTTGTAGAGGGTTGGGACGTAAGACTGATGTCTGAATATTGAAAGTAGCCTTTTTCTTCTTTGGAGTGGGGACTGCAATGACTGGGCCGGGCGCATTTATACTCTCTTCTTGCGGATTGTCAAAAAGAGAAAGTGAAATGCTCTCATGGGAATTGTTCTCAGTGGTATCCGGAGTAGCTGTTACCGGAGCAGACTCGTCAAAGATATATTCGTTTCTTTCGGCAGAGAACAGGGTTGGAAATTCCGGTTTCCGAGCTACAGAGTCTAATTTCAGATTACGTCGTGCTGCTATGAATTCATGGATATTTTGTTCCGGTTTGCAGATGCACGAACTTCCCGAACGGGTATAAATCTTACCGCTGACTTTTACTACCTCGTTGATGGGTGCTACACGGAAAGCCAGTACAATGCGTTCTTTGCCGTATTCTTGAAAGTTGCAACGTATGTATTCCTGATAGCGGTTATAATCTTCTTTCCCTTCACCCAATAAGCAGATAATATTATGGTTTACTGTGCGCAGATAGATATCGCAGTCGTTGTGTACCAGCTTCAGGTCTTCTTGGATTCCAGTCAGATATCCTTTATCGTTTACACCGATATAAAGAGTACCTCCATCGGTATTCATAAATGAAGCGATAACACGAGCCAACACCATACTTTGATCTTCGCGGGCATCTTTTTTGGCGTGACCAAATGCCGATGATTTAAATTCGCGCTCTACTCCTTCGTGTCCGAAATAAACAGGGATGGAAGGAGCTTCTTCTTTTTTCTGTTCCTTGATACCAAGTAGGGAATTGATGTTTTTGTAGATGATATGTTGCAGTTCGGTATCTTCTTTGGAAAGGAGTGTACTCATGCAAAAATAGCGGGCCAGTTCGGCAATAGTCAGGTCTTCACTTTGCATAAGCTGTTTCAGACGGTCGGTGTTATTATCTGCCATTAAAGAGAGAATATGGATAATTTTTTGACAGAATTCAAACGTAATTCCATATTGTTTGATGCCTAATTGTTCCATACGTGCCAATAGAATATTGAATCGCTGAATATTGTCATGCGAAAAACGTTCGCCGGATGGCAGGATAGCTATTTGGTTAATATTATAAATGTATTCGGCACACAGTCCATAATAAGTGGCTTTTTCTTTTTCACCGGAGAAGAGACACAACAGTCGCAGAAAGTTATAAGCATTAAATTGCTCATTGGGCTCATTTAACTCTTTGGATAGTTGGTCGAGACAGAAAATCAACTCTTTGGCAACTTCTTCGTTAATCGGCCATGTTTTATTTTCTGCTTTTCCTGACTTCTTTGTTTTTTCTTCCGTTTCTTGCTCCTCTTCCATTATGTAGGTTTCCGCTACATCCGAGCTGAGAACAGATTGTATATCTATCTTTTGCAGAGCATTAACAAAAGGGTTATTCTTTAGTTTCAGTGTCTGTTCTTTAATTTGCCGTTCAAGGGTGTTGTTCTGATATTCTCTCAGATGGGTGAAAAACTCCTGTAGGTGAGTGTGTACTTCTTGGTAGAACGCTTCCACAGAGATATCAGCTTTTACTTTTCCTATATTGATATTATTGTTTAGAAAAGTGTTGTTATCCGGAAATTCTACCTGGTATATATCTCCTACCCGGGGTTTAATCCATCTATTGATAGGGGTGGTAGAAGTAGCTCCTGTAATAAGAAGCCATTTGATTTTATTCCCTTCACAATCGGCAATCATAGCCGGTATTTTTTTTCTTTTTACATTTTCCGCATATACAAATTCATTGTAGCGCGATGCCAGTGAAACCCTGACTCCTTCATTACTGCTGCTTAATACTTTTACTTTATAAGTATCATTACTTGAGAAGTAGTTTTCAAAGTTCTCAATACAAAAGTAACAGGCATTGATTTGTGTTAATGGAAGAATAGCCTTCACTCCTCGGTATTGTTCATCCAGTATGACTCCTTCCAGATATTGCCTGGTGCGGTCCGGTCCGATAATTCCAATGGTAATTTCTTCATTTGCAGAAGGATATTTTGTATTGCTATCTTTGGTTTCTGTGAAAGAAGTTTCCAAGATAGAACTATTTTGAGGAGACTCCGGTTGGTTACGCTCATATAAAGGATAGTCTTCCGTCAGTTGATGCCAGTAAAGTTGCAGTTCGGCAATGCTTTTACAATTATTGAATAGGTAAGTAGGTTTACTGAATAAGGCAATAAAAACTCTGTTTTCCATCAACGCAGCTCTTTCTTTTCTGCCTTTCCATGTATGTGTGCTATGTGGAAACAGGGTACTGAGCGTAAATCCGTCTTTGTCGAGCGTCAGTGTATTATGTCCATTGCTATATTGTTTCCATTTGTTATCTTGCGGTTCGGCAGGCATATTAAGCTCGTCAATGCGTATATTTACCATTTGAGCTATAAATCGGTTCAGCTCGAAGTTTAACAGGTGTTCCCAGTCAAGTCTTTTTTCCAAAGAGCTTTCACCGGTGAGCATCGTGTATGCTTTGTTTTTCAGCTGAGAACTAAAGGGAGTGTCCAGCCTTGACAGGTATCTGTATATGCGTGCTGATAGGATTCTGGTATTATCGGTTTCTTCGAAAGGTACTTTATTGCTGAGCAATGATAAAACAATGAGATGGATTGCTTCCTCTATCTTTGTTTGCAATACACATTGTGCATTCGTATGCCAAAGTTCCGAAATAATAATTTCATATTGTTCTATTTCCAGTTTCAATATGTTTTGTAGGGTAGCATTGTGATTGTCGCTTATCACCCCATTCTTTTTTAGCAGATAGATTGTTTCGGCAATTATGGGTAATTGCTTTCTCAATAAGGATTTGTCATAGGCCAGAAAATAGAGAAACATTTCTATTTTATGAGAGGCGTATAGCAGATAATCACTTGCTTGCAATTTATAAAGCATTGTACGGATAAAAGAGTCTGCCTGCTTGTCTTTAATGAGGTTCAGCGCATTGCGTCTGGCACGTAAACTTTCTATATATTGCTCCATCTCCTCTCGTTTGGCAGCTAACTGTTCAGGGTAGACTGTTTGCAGATAGCGTGATCCTTCGCTTATCCAAGTGTATAGCCGGTAGGCTGTTTGATGATATTGAGGATCCTCTTCTTCGTCTTGAAGGAGATTGTGGCTATATAAAGCATAATATCGGGCTGCTTGTTCAATCCATTTTAAATCATGCTCTTCATGTAACTTTCTGAGAGTTTCCAAAACAATTGCTGCGTCTGTATACGGGCAATGATACTCTTTGGAGAAAATGTCTTCTTTGATAAAAGAAACCACTTTTTCTATATTTAATGGAGTGTTATTTTTAGCCATAGATATTATTTTTAAGGTTTGATAAATTTGCTTCTTTATTCGTGGTGATAAGGTCCGTTGTTCAAGATTGTCATGGCCCGATAGAGTTGTTCCACAAAAATGAGCCGTATCATTTGGTGAGAGAAGGTCATCTTGGACAGTGATATCTTTTCTTTTGCTATATCATATATTTTCGGAGCGAACCCATAAGGACCGCCAATGATAAAGACCAGTCTTTTATTTACCGTATGCATTTTTCTTGCCATCCAGTCGGCAAACTCGACAGAACGAAATTCTTTTCCATGCTCGTCCAGGAGTACCACTACATCCCCCGGCTGTAATGCTTTCGATATGAGTTCGCCTTCTTTTTCTTTTTGCTGTTCCATGCTCAGGCTCTTCGTGTTCTTCAGTTCGGGGATAACCTCCATATCAAAGGAAATAAAATGTTTGGTACGTTCCACATAATCATTGATGGCAGTGATATAGTGTTTCTCGACTGTGCGTCCTACGACTAATAATGTAAATTTCATGCGTTTATCTTCTGGTTTGTCATGCAAAAATAAGGAAAATATTTACTATATCTATCAATTGATAAAAAAGAATGATTGACATTTTTTGATGAAGGTAGCTTTGCTGAGCAATGGAAAAACACTTTCCCACATAATGGTGACATCTTTGGGAAAGTGTTTGGAGACTTTTGTGAGTGGAGTTATGATTCCTTATCTGTTTTCTTTGCGTATTTCTCTTAGGATTTGTTCCAGTTCGAAGACCTTTTCGGGGTGCTGCGTTGCCAGATTTTCTTTTTCCCCTGCTTGTTCCATATTATATAGCTGTGGCGTTTCCAGATAACCGGTTTCTATTTTGGGCCCCCAATACATGAATGGCACTCCGCTGCTGGGCTCGATATATTTCCAGTTTTTGGTCCGAACGGACAGTGCATGGTTGGAGGCTTGCTCTATTACCCACGGGCGGTCTGTCTTGTCCTTTCCGAGCAACGTGTTCATTCGGTTTTGGCTGTCGGGAACACTTCCTTTGGGAAGGCGTGCCCCAACCAGCGAAGCTAAAGAGGCCGCCCAATCTATTTGTGAAATAAGTGCGTCCGAAACTTCCGGTTGCCTGATGATCTTGGGCCAACGAACGATGACGGGTACGCGTGTTCCGCCTTCGAAGGCACTGTATTTTCCGCCTCGAAGGTTGCCGCTTGGCTTGTGCC
>OIEM01001374.1_pt1 | contig 10244 bp, 8 predicted proteins | sample 1581761 | NCBI WGS metagenome assembly OIEM01 (sample SAMN01760978, study PRJEB22395) | human gut metagenome | reverse complement strand
AAGCGTATATAAATATAAATGATATAGCTGCATTCTGCCTTGCCGTTCCTTATTTGCGGCAAGGAGATTATCCGCCTGCCGAAAACTATGCGCAAGGTGTTCAGACTCTCTATCGGCAACTTTTTGCAGAACTGAGGGATGAAGGCAAACCTGTTATTGCCATGGGACATCTGCAGGCGACAGGCTCGGAAATATCCGATGATGACCGTTCCGAACGTACCGTTATCGGCGGTGTGGAGGGTATTTCGCCCGATGCTTTTGATGCGCAGATTATTTATACGGCTTTGGGGCATCTTCATCGTCCGCAACGAGTGTCCGGGCGAGAGAATGTACGTTATTCGGGAGCTCCTATTCCTATGTCTTTCTCCGAAAAAGGTTACAGAAGCAGTGTGGTGATGGTGGAGTATGAAGAAGATAAAACGCAGATACATCAAATTGATGTGCCGCCTTATGTCCGCTTATTAAGCATCCCCGACCGACCTGCGGTGTTGGAGGAAGTCTTGGAAGCGATTCATGAATTGCCTGATGGGGAAATAAATGCGCGTTCGCCTTATCTGGAAGTGAAAATACAGATGACGGAGCCCGATACTTCTTATAAATACAAAATAGAATCGGCTCTGCAGGGTAAATCGGTGAGGTTGGCGCGTGTGGTGGCGGTAATGCCTGTCCAAAAGGAGAGTGGTCTCCGGGCGGTAAGTTATGAAGAGCTGCGGGGAATTCGTCCGCTAGACGTGGCACTCGACTATTATAAAAGGAAATATGACGAGCAGGAGATGCCCGCAGCAATGAAAGAGTTATTGCAGGAAGTCATCAGTGAGGCCGGTAAAGAGTAATTAAGACAACAGTTCATTATGAAGATATTAGCAATACGCGGAAAGAATCTTGCTTCTTTGGCAGGAGAGTTTGAGGTCGATTTTACAGTCGAACCGTTGAAAAATGCCGGCATCTTTGCCATTACAGGCAGTACCGGTTCCGGTAAGTCTACTTTGCTGGATGCTTTGTGTCTTGCGCTGTTCGATTCTACTCCGCGTATGACCAAAGCAAGAGAATCGAAAGTGGAACTGGCCGATGTCCGCAATAAGACGATTGCTCAAAGTGACAGTCGTTCTGTTTTGCGTCGAGGAACAGCCGAGGGGTATGCCGAAGTGGACTTCATAGCTTTGACAGGAGAGACATATCGTTCTACTTGGACAGCCTGTCGTGCCGGAGGAAAGCCTTCGGGTATTTTGCGCAGTGTCGGTTTTCGCTTGATGAATCTTTCCAAAAATACTGAAGAGCAGGGCACGAGGAAGGAACTTCTTGCTAAGGTATCCAAGCTCATCGGTCTGTCTTTCGAACAATTCAATCGGTCTGTTTTGTTGGCGCAGGGTGACTTTGCTGTTTTTCTGAAAGCTAAACAGGCGGATAAAGCCGAGATTTTGGAAAAGTTGACGGGGACAGAGATTTATTCTCGTGTTTCTTCGTCCATTTATGCCAAGACCAAGAGTGCGGATATGGAGTTTCGGCTTTTGCAGGAGCGTATGAAAGGAATAGAGCTGTTGTCCGATGATGCATTGGCTGCATTGGATGGAGAGAAGCTTCTGCTTTCCGGCTCTCTTGCCGCTTTGAAGAGCGAGGAAGATAAACTCTCCGCCTGTTTGAAGTGGGTGGAAGAGGAACGTTCGCTCACTCGTAACAAAGAGCAGGCTGAGAATGAGTTGAAGGAAATACGGATTGAGATGGAGAAGTCTGCTGCACGTTATGCATTATTGGCGCGTGTGGAACAGGCGCAGGAAATCCGTGATGTCTTTATGCAGGCAGTCGCTACTTCGGGACAACTGAATGCAAACAGGAAAATGCTGGCGGAACGTCAGGAACAAGTCAGGCAAACTGCTGTACTTTTCTCTAAAACACAACAGGAACTGGAAGCTGCAAAGAAGGCACAAACGGCTTGGCAGGAATATCTTGCCGAACTGGCTCCCCAACTGAACAAAGCGAAAGAGCTGGATGTGCAGATAACCGAGAAGCAAAAACAATGGTTGGACGCACAGGCGGAAGAAAAGAAGGAACTCAGCCGGAAAGAAAAACTGGAAAGAGAACTGGCCGGATTGCGCCAACAGATAAAGCTGCTTCAGGTGACTTGGAAGGAGATAGAGGATTGGTTTGGGCACTATATGGTTTATGCGGATTTGATACCGGCTGTCTCATTGGTGCTTACTCTTCTTGCCGACCGGGAGACGGCTGAGACTCAGATTGTATCGAACCGGAAAATGCTGAAGGAAGTTTCAGCTTTGCAGGAGATGGAGCAAAAAAGGTTGAAAGCCATGCAGGAAGAAGCGGAACGTTTGAACCGGTTGCTGCCTGCCGAAGTGGTATTGCTGCGTTCGCAGTTGCGGACAGGAGAGCCTTGTCCGGTGTGTGGCAGTCTGCATCATCCGGCTGCTACTCTTACCGAGGTGCAATCCTTGCAGGAGGCAGAGCTGAATCGGGCAAAAGAAAAGGTGACACAAGAGATAGAACGTCTTACCGTTTCTCTTACTGACAGGACAATGGAAATCAATACGCTTGATACCATTGTCAAGAATTACGTTCATCGTTCCGAGGAATGCCTGTCTAAAGTGAAAGAGCATGTTTCTATTCTTCCGGGTTGGCAGGATTTGCTGGATAAAGGACAGTTGAAGGGGGCGTTACGGAACTTTGACAAGCAATGGAAAGAGCGTTTGCAACAACAGACCGATACGAAGGAGGCATTGTCACGGCAGCAGGCCGAACTGGATGCCAGGCAGCATGAGCAGGAGACGCATGTTGTGCAGATAAAGGATAAACAGTCAAAGACTATTGCTTTGGAGACGGATTTGAGTGCTCTTCGTTCGCAACGTGCGTTGCTATTGGAAGGACGTCCCACTCACGAGGTGGAGAATCAGAACAGGAGGAGGCAGGAAGAGCTACAGCAGCATTGGGATATAGTCATGAGGCAATATCAGGATTTATCGGGTGCGTTGGAATCTTACAAAGGGCAGTCTGTTCAGTTGGAAAAAGAAGTGGAACGTCTGGAGGTGTTGTCGCAAGAAGAGAACCGTCGCATAACCGAATGGTTGTCCGGTCGGGAGGAGATTACGACTCGTGCCGAGCTGGAAGAGTTGTTGTCGAAAGATATTGTCTGGATTAATCGTGAGAAGAAAGAGCTGACTGCGTTGAAAGAGCGATTCACTACCGTGCAGGCTGTGCTGGCGGAACGTTGTCAATTGTTGGCTAAACACGGAGAAGGTTCGCATAAACCGTCGGAAGGAGAAACTGAAGAGTCTTTGTTGTTTAAACTGTCTGCTTGTCAGTCATCAAAAGAACAGCAAACCACACGTTTGACTCAAATCGGGCTGATGCTGGATGGGCAGGAAAAAAACAGGCAGGCATTGGCAGGTATTCGGAAAGAGTTGGACGAAAAGCAATTGAATTATGAAAACTGGTCAAAACTGAATGAACTCTTCGGGTCGCAGAGTGGGGTGAAGTTTAAAGAAATAGCTCAGGGATATACATTGGATGTACTTTTGCTTTATGCCAACAAGCATTTACAAGATCTTGCCCCGCGTTATGAGTTACAACGTATCTCGGATACGCTTGCTTTGCAAATTGTTGATCTCGACATGATGGGAGAGGTGCGCACTGTCCATTCCCTTTCGGGCGGTGAGTCTTTTTTGGTGTCGCTGGCATTGGCGCTCGGCCTGTCTTCACTTTCTTCCAACCGGATGAATGTGGAGTCGTTGTTTATAGATGAAGGTTTCGGTTCTCTTGATCCTGAGACATTCCGCATAGCGATGGATGCGCTTGAGCGTTTGCAGATGCAGGGACGTAAAATCGGGGTGATTTCACACGTGGCGGAAATGACGGAACGGATATCGGCACAGATACAGATAGTGAAAACCGGCAATGGCCGGAGCAGGGTGCAGGTAGCGGGGCAAAAGTGAGAATGCCTCTGCACATAAATGCCCGTAGATAGAGAAAACGGCTGAAGGATTTCCTCCCGGAAACCCTTCAGTCTGATGTAGAAGTTTCAGCTTTTTATCATAAGTCTGAAATTGTTTGTAGAATTTGCTTTTATAAATATTTTCAGTGTGTTTTCATTCTGTTGCAGTATCCGTTTCCTGTTCCGGTTCGGGTAGTTTCTCTTTTCCGTAGAATCCCGGCATCGGTTCATAAATAGGATTGTGCGGAATAGATATGTTACACAGTTTTTTCTCCTTTGCCAGCCGGGTAATGTAGCGTCCGGCTGTGGCGCGTGTCAGCGTGAACAACTGTTCGAAATCACGGCGTGTCAGCACGCTGTGTGTCAGGAAGTATTCTGTCAGTCCTTTGTCTATCTCCTCGTCCGTCACCGGAATGGAATGTGGCTTGTACTTTGAGCGTTCCGTCTTCACATCCGCCAGTTGTTTCTTCAGATATTTGTCCGCACGGAATGTTACCGACTTGAATTTTACATTGTTGGCGCGTGTGGAGTGTGGAGTCGGTGTCTCGGGACAGGTCAAGGATATATGGAAATAGCCTATCCCCTCAATGTGTACTCGTGCTCCGTCCTTCAAATGATAGGCCAATTTCTCGCTGAGCGCGATAATGGTTGCCTTGATGTCTGCCACGGTGAGCGAAGAGCTATGGTGTATCTCCTGTGCCAAGTGGTCGGTGCTGATTCGCTCCCTGTTCACTACACGGGCGTGATACCGCTTCTTGCGTGTACCTATCGTATTGGGTGACTCGTAAAATTCAAATTTGACAGCCATTCGCGTTCCTTGTTTTTTTATTCGGTTATATAATTCATTGTCATGCGGAAGTGTTTCTGTTCTCTTCCTTTTAAGTAAACCATTTCACACTAGTAAGCAAACTATATCACTCAAGTGCGTATTTTATATCATATTAGTGATAAAATTTCATCACTATTGTGAAATGATTAATTCGACGGTACAAAAATACATTATTCTGATAATATAAACTATTATTTTACCGGATTTTTTTGATTAATTGCTGTTTTGGGGGGAATATGGGGAGGCAAGTGCTTGTTTCGGTTGTCTTTATACATGAATGCTAGTGAGTGAAACAGGAAGAGTCTTCCTGGGGCTGACACTTCTGAAAGGCTTTTAGGAGAAGATGGTAATTATATAAAAATAACTTGTGTCCAATATACTTGTACCTTGATTTACAATGGAAAACTTGACTCTGTTCTCTTGTCGTTGATTAGTATTAATGTTTTTGCAAAGCTAGATGACTTAGGTTAGAAATGTTTTCTAAGTCTTGTTGGAATAATTTATTTCAGGAATAAGTAATTCATTATAAACCAGTTCCAACAAAAGTCAACGGAAATGGGTGAACTTGCATTCGGTATGAGGCAACTCATGCCCGAGACATGCCAATAAAAGAAGAAGCTATCTATGTGCCCTATTTTTTATAATTTTCATTGGGATACACATATTCAAAACCTGATGTGGGCGGAATTATTATGCATATATAGTCTGTTTAATGCGTTCCCTCACTTGATTAAATGTTTTCTACTCCTCTTAAAGGAGGTTCCATATCAGATTGATTTCATTATCCTCTGCCATCGGCTCCCCACATCATTTTGTTGCGCAGGGTATTAAAGAAGATATGGTTTTGTCGTTTTACTACCTTTATTTTATAATCAGCTTTACGGATTGTGAGTTTGCTGCCTTCACGGCAGGTTTCACTCCGTCCGTCGATGGCAATCAGGAAATTGTGGCTGCGGCTTTCTACGTCAAGTGTTATTTCCCAGTCATCGTTAATTACAATAGGACGTACATTCAGACTGTGAGGCGCAACCGGGGTGATGGCGATGGTGTTGCTATGCGGAACAATAACCGGACCGCCGATGCTTAGTGAATATGCGGTCGAACCGGTAGGGGTGGCAATGACAAGGCCATCCGCCTGATAAGTGGTGAGATAGGCACCATTGATGGCTGTATGAATGGAAATCATGGACGAGCTGTCGCGTTTTAACACAGCGATTTCGTTCAGACCGAAAGGATATCCTTTCAGCTCTTGTTCTTTACAGGAAACTTGGAGTACACTGCGGTCTTCTATCCGGTAATTATTACTGTAAATATCATTGAAAGTATCTTCCATTTCTTCGGGCGAAACATCAGCCAAGAAGCCCAAACGTCCGGTATTAATGCCTAATATGGGGATATTACGCGATCCCACCCGGCTGGCTGCTTTCAGAAAAGTACCATCGCCACCGATGCTTAGCACCATATCGGCTTCAAAATCATTTCCCTCGAAAACACCGGCTTGACGAATTTGCAATTTCAAGTCGTCCGTCAGGAACTGATAAAACTCCCGGCAGATATAAACTTCGGCGCGGTGCCTGTCCAGGATAGAAAGCAAACGCTCTACGTGTGTGGATTTCTTGGCCTGATAGGTGTTTCCAAAAATGGCGAATTTCATGGGACGCATATTCATTAGTTAATTTTATAAATCTTTTGTTTGGCAAAATGGATTAGGTTTTGATAAAACCTGCTAACTTTGCACATCAGAACTGCAAAGATAATAATATATTGCTAAGATGACAAAGTTAAGTGTAAATATAAACAAGGTAGCTACCTTGCGTAATGCTCGTGGCGGGAATAACCCGGACGTGATAAAAGTTGCTTTAGATTGTGAGGCGTTTGGTGCTGAAGGCATTACTGTTCATCCTCGCCCCGATGAACGCCATATCCGTCGTAGCGATGTGTATGCACTGCGTCCTTTGCTTACCACTGAGTTTAATATTGAGGGCTATCCCAGTCCCGAGTTTATTGATTTGGTGTTGAAGGTGAAACCGCATCAGGTAACTCTTGTACCGGATGCTCCCGACCAGATTACTTCCAATGCAGGATGGGATACCAAAGCGAATCTGTCTTTTTTGACGGAACTGATGGATACATTCGGTCACGCAGGAATCCGTACTTCTATTTTTGTGAATACGGAGCGTGAAATGATAGAATATGCGGCTAAAGCCGGGGCCGATCGTGTGGAGCTCTATACCGAACCCTACGCGACTCTTTATCCTCGGAATCCCGAAGCGGCTGTCGCTCCTTTTGTAGAGGCTGCCAAAGTGACCCGCAGTTTGGGGATGGGCTTGAATGCCGGACATGACTTGAGCTTGGTGAACTTGAAATATATGCATGACAATATTCCTTGGCTGGACGAAGTTTCCATCGGTCATGCTTTGATAAGCGATGCTCTTTATCTGGGGCTGAAACAAACAATTGAAGAATATAAAAATTGTCTCCGTTAATGATGAACTTGACTTTATTGGCTGCGCAAACAGCCATTGGGGATACCCTGGCAGGGGGTAATCCTGTTTTGACGCCTGTTTCGGGAGAGGCGCAGATGAACCTTTGGGACATGGCGCTGAAAGGCGGATGGATTATGGCTGTACTGGCTGTACTGTCTGTGGTGTGTTTCTATATTTTCTTTGAACGACTGGCGGTTATCCGCAAAGCCGGCAAAGACGATCCCATGTTTATGGAGCGTATCCGTGACTATATCCGCACCGGCGAAATAAAGTCGGCCATTAACTATTGTCGCATAACCAATACGCCTTCGGCACGTATGATTGAAAAGGGAATTACCCGTATGGGGCGTCCTGTGGCCGATGTGCAGGCTGCTATTGAAAATACAGGTAATATTGAAGTTGCCAAACTGGAAAACGGATTGCCTATTGTTGCAACCATTTCCGGCGGTGCACCTATGATTGGTTTCTTGGGAACTGTTACCGGTATGGTGCAGGCTTTTTGGGAAATGGCAAATGCCGGAAATAATATCGATATCACTCTGCTTTCGGGAGGTATTTATGAAGCTATGATTACTACGGTGGGTGGTTTGATAGTGGGTATTGCAGCTATGTTTGCCTATAATTATCTGGTGACTCGTGTAGATAAGGTGGTGAGCCAGATGGAAGCACGCACCATGGCATTTATGGATTTGCTGAACGAACCTGTTCAAAAGTAAAAGCGTATGGCACTGAAAAGAAGACATAAAATATCGCCCAACTTCAGTATGGCGTCTATGACGGACATCATATTCCTGTTGCTGATATTTTTTATGATTACCTCCACCATGGTGTCGCCCAATGCCATCAAGGTGTTGCTTCCGCAAGGTAAGCAGCAGACTTCGGCAAAGCCGCTCACGCGGGTAATCATTGATAAGAACCTGAATTTCTATACTGCTTTCGGCAATCAGGACGAAATGCCGATTGAGTTGGAGGAATTGCCTGCTTTTTTGCAAGAGTGCGCTCAGAAAGAGCCCGATATGTATGTGGCGCTCTATGCGGATGAGGCAGTGCCTTATCGTGAAATAGTAAGGGTGCTGAACATTGCTAATGAAAATCACTTCAAAATGGTGCTGGCCACGCGTCCGCCTGAGAAGAAACGATAAGCTGATTCTTCGTTATTGTCATTCTGTATGAAATGAAGAATCTGTAAACATGAGAATAAAAGCATGAAAAAAAATAAGATAACAGGACTGATTGGTACGATTGTACTACATGCCGTTCTCCTTATTCTGTTGCTGGTGATAGCTATTCGCCGTCCGCAGATGCAGGAGGAAGGAGGTGTGCCTGTTATGTTGGGAAATACGGAACTGTCGCAAGGCAATGCCGACCCTTATACGTTGACGGATGTGGATATAATGAATGAGCCCGAGGTTCCGGCTCCCGATGTATCCGAACCCGAAATGGTTTCTCCCGTCGAAACAAAAGAGGAAATCATCACGCAAACAGAAGAGGAAACGGTGACAGTCCCCAAAAAGGAACCTAAAAGAGAAATTCCTAAAAAAGAAAAGCCCAAGAAGGAGACTCCTAAAAAGGACGTACCGAAAAAGGAGACGGTAAAGCCGAAAGAGAAGACTGAGGCCGAGAAGCGTGCTGAAGCAGAAAAAGCAGAGGCTGAGAAGAAAGCGGCAGCCGAAAGAGCGGCAGCGGAAGCGGCGGCGAAGAAGATAGCCGGTGCTTTCGGAAAAGGAACTCAAATGGGAAATAAAGGAACCGGTACTACAGGCTTCGGTTTGGAGGGTAGCCCGACGGGAAACTCTTCGGAAGGGAAATCCAGCGGAGTGGGCGGTTACGGAACATTTGACCTCAATGGACGTTCTTTGGGTAGTGGCGGTTTGCCGATGCCTGTCTATAATGTGCAGGATGAGGGACGGGTGGTAGTGACTATTACCGTAAATCCCGCAGGACAGGTGATAAGTACTAGTATCAACAAACGTACCAATACAGTAAACGCTTCGTTGCGGAAGGCGGCGGAAGAGGCTGCCCGTAAGGCACGCTTTAACCAAGTGGACGGAGTGAATAACCAGACAGGTACTATTACATATTACTTTAAACTGAAGTAGCTTATGAAAACAATTTATGTATTTTTGGCAGAAGGCTTCGAGGAAGTGGAAGCGCTGACCCCGGTGGATGTGTTGAGACGTGCAGGTTTGCCTGTGAAGACAGTCTCTGTAACCGGTGTGCTGACCGTAAATGGTGCACACGGAGTTCCGGTTATAGCCGATATGGTGTTTGAAGAAGTGAAAGAAGCGGATACGGAAATGATTGTGTTGCCGGGTGGTCTGCCCGGAGCGACAAATCTGGATGCACACAAAGGATTGAGTGATTTGATTATGGCCTTTGCAGAAGCCGGTAAACCGTTGTCTGCTATTTGTGCGGCTCCGTTGGTATATGGCAAACGTGGTTTGTTGAAAGGAAAGAAGGCAACTTGCTATCCGGGCTTTGATAAATATCTGGATGGTGCTGACTATACAGCCGCTTTGGTACAGAATGACGGCAATTTTATTACGGGAAAGGGCCCCGGTGCTGCAATGGACTTTTCATTTGCAATCGCAGAAAAATATGTCGGTGCAGATAAGGTGAAGGAACTGAAACAAGCGATGATGATTGCTGAATGAAGAAACATGTTATCATAGTAGCCGGTGGTAAAGGTTTGCGTATGGGTGGAGATATTCCGAAACAGTTTCTGCCGATAGGCGGCAAACCTGTGCTGATGCGTACTATTGAGGCCTTTTATTCCTACGATCCTTCTATACATATAATATTGGTGCTTCCATTGGCTCAACAGGCTTATTGGAAGCATCTGTGTGAGACATATCATTTTGTATTGCCTCATGATATTGCCGATGGGGGCGAAACTCGTTTCCATTCTGTAAAGAATGGGTTGGCATACGTGAAGGGAGAAGGCTTGGTAGGTGTTCATGATGGCGTGCGTCCTTTTGTTTCCCGGGAA
>OIEM01001372.1_pt1 | contig 10246 bp, 3 predicted proteins | sample 1581761 | NCBI WGS metagenome assembly OIEM01 (sample SAMN01760978, study PRJEB22395) | human gut metagenome | reverse complement strand
GCGCTCTCCCCCGATATCTTGTGCTTTGACGAGCCGACGTCCGCGCTCGATCCCGAACTTACGGGCGAAGTCCTGAAAGTCATAAAGGGGCTTAAAGGCGACAGTACAATGATTATCGTAACGCACGAAATGGACTTTGCAAGAAAGGTTGCCGACCGCGTCGTGTTTATGGCGGACGGCGAAGTCGCCGAATACGGCACGCCCGACGAAATCTTTGACAATCCCAAAACCGAGAAGCTGAAAGCGTTTTTGTTGAACTCCACATCGACGTTTGAATAAATTGTAAGCGCTTTTGCTTTTCTTTTTTGAAAATATTTGTATAATAACGTTTATGAACAACGTTGAAAATCACAAGAAAAACAAAGAAATCGCGACGCTTGGGATAACGCTTGCCCTTGTCGTCGTGTTGCAGGCTCTTGCGGAAATCATACAAAAATTCGGGTTGCCGATAAGTTTTGCGCTGGGGCTTATTCCCGTCTTCGTCTGCGGACAGGTTTACGGCGTGAAATTCGGCGCGATCTCGGGCGGCGTATTCGGGCTTGTAAGTTTGTTTATCGCGCTTATTTATTCGGGCAGTATTCCCATGTACGCCGTTGCGATAAACCCGCTCGTATCGGTGCTTCCGCGCATATTGTGCGGCACCGTCTGCGCGCTCGTATACAAAGGGCTGAGCAAGGCGGCGGCGAAATCGACAAAACCGCGCACCGAAAAACAAAAACGCGCCGTGAACTTTGCAATCGGCTGTTTTTCAACGATTTGCGGCGTTATCACCAACACGATATTGTTCCTTTCAATGTTTCTGGCGTTCGCGCACGGCAAAAACTACGACGGACTTGTCATAAATTTTAAGTGGCTTTTGTCAAGCGTGGTTGCAATCAACACCGTTGTCGAACTTTGCTTGTTTGCGGTAATCGTGCCGTCGATAACCGTAGTTTTGAATATTATTGAAAACAAACGTCATGAAGAAAACGGGGAAATTTAGCGATATTTTGCCTTTTCGGCAGAACCCGAAAATTCGTGAGAAAAGGGGACCCCAAAAGATACTTTTGTACTTTTGGGGAAAAGGCGCACACAAGCAAAAGAGTGAGCGTTATCGCTCCCGATAACGTGATTTCAAAAGCGAAGTGTGCGACGCGTACACTAGGAATTTTCAGAACCTGCCGAGAAAAACACAATCTCATCTAAATTTCCCCGTTTTCGGGGGATTTTAACTCTCGGAAGATTTTTCAAATTAAAAACTCTCGCGATTTTGCGAGGGTTTTTTAGGTTTTATTCTTTCTCGTCGTTTGCGGTTTGTTCGTTTGCGGCTTGTTCTTCCGCAGGTTGGTTTTGTTCGTTTTCGGGGTATTTTGTTCCGTTTCGGTCGGCGTGTCCGTTTTCTTTTTGCGGCCTATCAGCTTTTCAAGTTTCGGAAAAAGCGGGGTGTAGTCGAAAACTTTGTCAAGTCCTTTCCCGATTACCGCGATTATCGGGGCGTTTATCAACGTCGTGACAATCGTCCCAAGCCCCAGGCTATGATAACTTGTCGTGGCGATATTTTTCCAGTCAAAGGTATTCGCGTCCCTGAATATCGTAAGAGCAAGCACCACGGACAGCACCAGAAAAGATAAGTCGAAAACGAGTTTCACCCTGTTTATTTTCAGGGAATATCTGTCGGACAGTTCCGCAACGAAAAGTTCGTGCACTTGAAGCGGCATATACGTCCTGAAAAAGCACGCCACGCCCGCCGCCGTCATCACGTCGCCCGCGATAAGCATAATCCATTTTAAGTACGCTTCTGTGAGCACGACGTTTTTGAAAACCAGCATCCACATGTCCATCACGTAGCCGTATATCACCGCCACCGCAAACGCCAGCAGGTATCGCCAGTTCACCCGTTGCACGACGGCGCACATTATAAGGAGAATCGCGCCCTGCACAAGATATTCGACCGTGCCCACCGATACTGCCCACAACGGTCTTATCGCTTCGTACACGATAAACGTCGGCGCGGCAATCATCGAAACTCCGAGGTCGGCTTTTTTGCTCATCGTCACGCCAAGCGCGACAAGGAATATGCCCAGCACCCACATAAGTTCCGCGGTCTTCGGGATTTTTTTAAGCGGTTTTTTCATTAGTTCACCTTGAATTTTCTCACGATATATTATCACCGCGGGGGAAAAGTTGCAAGTGATTTTCAAAGAAATATGCGCCCTTTCGGACGCATACTTTGTTTTTTGAGATGGGGCGCGGTTATTGCCACGTTCCGTTGTTGTAATTATAGGTTTTGTTTGTCGCCGCCGCAACCGTCGAGTTGTCCGCATTTACGAACACCAGCGATTTGGTTGTCATCGTCTCATCAAGCGGTGTGTAGCTCGTCATCAGCATGTTGCTTACATTTCCTTTCCCTTCCGGCGAATAAACGTCCGTTATTGTAGCATTTGCGCCGACAACAACTTTCCCTGCCGTTGTTGACAATACTTTTCCGCCGAATGCTCCGTTTATGTTTAACGTGCCATCAACGGTAAATCTTGCATCACCTAATCCTGACGGATAATGCGTATCGGTGACATCCTTGAAATCTCCGGTATACACAACTATGCTTCCGTTTTGATTAAACGTTGCGCCGTTTTCTATCGTAAGGGTTGAACCGGGCATCAACTTGTACTTATATTTTTGAGTGAACGTACCGGATTTTATGACAATATCGGTTTTTCCGCAAATCGGGAAAAATACCTTTTCAGAAGTCATACTTATTGTCATAGTCGCTACTTTTAACGTAATCGAGGTATATCCGTCTTCCACCGAGCCATGCGTTTCGATACCTATTCTGCCGCCTTTGAACGTTTTTACAACTTTTGCGTCCGAACTTTTCATTCTGACAAGTCCCGATGACTCGTTACTGTCAGAAGACACGAACGTGAGCCACGCTTCGTTAATTTGTGCCGAAATTCCCGCTATTGCGCTTGTTGCTATTTTCACATAACCTTGATGTTTTGAACCTTTATGCAAAGTAATTGATAATTGTACACTACGCAATTCATAATGACTGAACGGGAATTGCACAGGGTTGTTTACATTTGTTGAAGTAATTAATGATTTTCCGTCACCAATATATCTTCCCGCAGATTCTCTTCCTCCGAGCCAACCTGTAATACACAGATTTTCAATCACGGTCGTGTTGTTTGCGGTAATTTCGCCGTTTCCTTTGATATATCCGTACACTTCAAGCGTTGCGTTGTTGAGCGTTATGGTGCCGCCTAAACTTATTTCGCAATAGTTGCCCCTTACTCCGTTTTGCACTCCGCCCGCAGCTGTTGTTCCCGTTTGTGCGCCGACGATAAGTTTTCCGTTGACGATAACTTCAATGCCTTCGGGGATAACGAGCGTCTTATAAAGTTTCGCAGTTCCCGTAAGCGCGGCGGTTGCCTTGTAGTTATCGCTCCCTTCTTTGCCCGCGCCGATATGACCGACGGTGTCGTTCTCGTTAAACGGCAGAAGCAGCGTTACGCCCGTTTTGACGGTTTTGAATTTTACGTCGTTGTAAAGCACGCCTGCAATCTCTTGCGAAGCAAACGCCGTGTCGTTCAAAACGAAAATCGTTTGTCCGCTTGTCGCGACGTCAAGTGCGTCTTCGATTGTGTAATAGTTGTTGCCGACTTTCACGCCCTTGACCTTTACGTAAACGACGTTGTCGGACAAAGCGAAGTTGTCCGCCGTAAGCGTCGCGGTTGTTTTGTGCGTGCCTGCCGCAGAAAACATATTCTTTTCAAACGTCAGGGTGTAAGGCTCCGTTACTTCGATGTTATTGTACTTCACGGTCGTGCTGATTTCGTGCGACACGCCGTCATAATTGAACTCGAAAAGGTTTTGTGCGAGCGCTACCGTCGCCTTTTGAAGGACGAGCGTTACCTTCGTTTCAAAATCTTCGTAGTTTGCGGGGTCCTTATTGTACTTCGCCTCGTACACCGTCTTTGTGCAAACGGGGACTTCGTCCGGGTTAACCCAAGTAAATCCTTCCGAAAGCGTGTAATTTCCAAGCGTTTTGTTGGGATCGTATATGCCGGAAAGCGCTTCATGCGCGGTAACAGACGTATACGTTGCTTTTTCGATAACGATTGTTTTTGTAGTTTCGCCCGAAAGGGTATAGTTTTTGTCTTCCTTAATGGTTACCGTATAAGTGCCCGCGTTTTTGAAATCGCATACCGTACCGTCTTTTGTGAATATAAGGCTTGCGGTTTTGCCGTCGTACGTTGCCGTGGGCAAAGTCTGTCCCGCGGGGCTATAAACGTAGTTTTCCGCATTAGTCCAGGTGACTTCGGCAGTCTTTTTGTTTATCGTGAGTGTGCCGGTCTTGACAGTCACCGCATAATTATCGCTTGCGGTAAGTCCCGAAACGGAAATATCGTATACGCCGGCATCCGTGCCTGCGCCGCTGTAAACCGCTTCGTCCGAAAGCGTTTCACCCTCTACAAGCCCCGTGACGGTGTACGAAAATGCGGGCGTATCGCCGTAAGTTATCGTGACGTCTTTAACCGTTACGGTGACCGCTTTCTTGTTTATCGTAAGCGTAACGTATCCGACATGCTCCGCGAGGGTGTCGTTGTCAACAACCTTAAAGTATATTGTGTATGCGCCTGCGTTTGTATATTCGGGCGAAGAATTAAGCGTGCAATCGTTTTCGGTCGTGCCGTACGTTATCGTGTAGTTTTTGCTTTCGTCGGTCTTTTTGACCAAAACGCCGTGCGGTTGTCCGTCGTACGTCAGCGTAACGTCCGCGAAATCTATTGCGAAGGTAACCTCTACAAACGTAACGCTCATTTCGTACGAAATTTTGTAGCAATCGGCGTTCGTAACGACAAGGTTTGTTTTGTCGAAAGCGTCTGCGTTATATGTGACTGCGACGTCCTTTGTTATCGTGACGTATCCCGTGACGGTATCGCCCGCAACAAGTCCGATTTTTTCAAGGTGTTCTGCCTCGACCTTGTATGTTTTCCCGACCGCAACGGTCGGCGTATTATTGAGTTTTATCGTAAGATCCTTTGTGCCGACGTAGAACGTTGTGACGATTGTGGTGATTGCATAGTTTTTGTTTGCTTCGGCGTTTTTGTCAAACACGACTTTCACGTTATAATAATTGCCGGGTTTTTTGCCGACGGTATAGTCGGTTTCAAGCGCGTATGAAAGACTGTCGCCGTCAAGCACGCCATCGACTTTTGCAGACAAATCTGGCACTTTATCGCCGTAAACGATATCTTTAATTTCGTTTATCGTGATTGTCGCTGCCTTTTGTTTTACGGTGAAATCAGCCGTGTTCACGTTGATTTCGTAAAACTTCGTCTTGTCGCCCGAAATGGTTACGGCCGCCGTATACGTACCCGCATCGAGTTTTTCTGCAAATTTCGTTTTGGTAATCGTGAAGTCATCTTCCTTGTCCGAAGATTTCAACCCGCTAAAAGTATAACTTATTATTGGCGAATCTTCACCGTACGTAAGTTCGGTTTTGTCCAGCGAAACGGTTACCGTGAGCTTCGCTTGGTTAATTGTAATCGCGCCGACGGTTGTGAGTTTTATATCGTAATTCTTTTCGGGATACTTTTCGCGTAAGACCGAGATGTCCACGTTTTCGATATTATACGTGCCGACGTTATTTGCAACGTCGCCCGTTATCGAGGTCATGCCCAGGTGCAATTCGTATTTGCCGCTTTCAATCGTATACGTTTCGCCGTTTATGGCTGCGGTAAGGCTCGGCAAAGTATCGCCGTATGTCAACGTGTCATCGTCGGGCGTAACGGTGGCGGAAACTTCCGCCTTATTTATCGTTACCGTGATTTTTCCCGACGTGTAAGGGTTGTAGTTGTCGCCCCTGTACACTCTTACAAAGTAATCGTATTCGCCGCAGTCGAGCGCCGACAAATCGACGTTTTGAAGCGGGAATGTTGTGCCGTCGGTGCCGTATGTTACGACGTCGTCCGCAAGAAGTCCGCTTATTCCGATTTTTGCGGTTTTATCGCCGTACGTCATTGTGACGCCCGTTACCGTAATGCCCGAAATGTCCGCGCGGGATACTATAAGCGTTTTGTCTGCCGTAAAGCCTTTTTCGACAGAGTCGCAGGTTTCCATTGACGCGACGATTCTCACTTTTGCGAAATATTCGCCCGCCGCAAGGTTTTGAAGGGTGAGCGACGATTCGGTTGTTTCTTCCGTCTTATAAAAAACGTTATCTTTATTTATTGTCCATATATATTTATAAGTAACGCCCGCGTGCAAAGTGGTGCCATCGTTCGGCGTTACCGTAAATTTGGCGGAATTGTTTTCCGTAAACGTGAAGTCCGCGGGGGTATTAACCTTGAAATCGCCGATTGCGGAATCCATAAGCCTTAATTTCAGCGTAAGCGTAAAGTTTTCAGCCGGCATTGTCAACTCCGAAAAATCGTCGATGATCGTCTTTTCCGTGTCGGATTTATCGTACCAGCCGACGTAATCCAGAATTGTAGCGTCGTACGTCGCGGCGCTGTCTGCCGTTTCAAAATGGCTGTCGATGGACGCGCCGTACTCGACTTCCGCCGTGTAAACCGTCGTGCCGTCAAAGTTAATAAACGTAAGCGTGAACTTCTTTGTTTCCCATTTTGCGTTGACGATAATATCGCTTGTGACGTTGTCGAACGATTTGTCCCATCCGACGAACTTTTTCGTCGCGGTATCGTACACGTTCGGCGCAGTTGCGGCAAAGCCGTGTTTTACTTTTTTGGTTGTAATTGTCGTTTCGCCGTTTTTGAAAGTGACCGTATACTCGTTAAGTTCGTACACGGCGGAAACTTCAATGTCTTCCGTCACCTTTGAAAAGTCTTTGTCCCATTTTGCAAAATGCAAGCCTTCGGGAGGCGAAAGCCTGGCGGTATCGGGCGCGGTCGCGGCGGCTTCGTATTCCACCGTTTGGGTTTCAAGCAACTTTTCGCCGTCCTTAAACGTCACCGTGAACGTGTCGACGTCGTACACCGCGTTTATCGTAAGGTCGCTTGTGACCTTTGAAAAATCTTTGTCCCATTTTGAAAAAGTCTTGCCGTCCTTTTCAGGCACTTCGGGCGCGGTTACGGTATCGCCGTGCGTGACGTTTGTAAAGGTTGCAAGCACCTTTTCGCCGTCCATAAACGTTACGGTGTATTTATTGATCGTCCATTTGACGTAAACCGTATCTCCGTTTTTGACTTTGGAATCCTTTGTAAGCGGCTTCAAAAAGTCCGCATCGCGATACAGTCTTCCGGTGTATCCTTCTTTTTGAAGACTGAGCGTGAATAAGTCGGAAAACACGACGTTTTCCTTGTAAATGCTGCCGTCTTCGTCTTGGATTTTCACAATCACTTTCGTTTGTCCGTCTTTGTCAGCCACGTTGCTTTTGTTGCATGCAAACAGCGTAACAAGCCCTATTAAGAGCACGATACACACGAGCATTGTTTTTAATCCTTTTTTGCTCATTCAATATCCTCCGCTACCACGGGATGAATTTTCATCCCGTGGTTTCCTTGGTTTTTTATGCTTTCCTGCCATGACAGGTTTCTGCTCGATTTATTATTGTAAAGGTAAAATCTGAAATCGCCCGCGCCCGCAGCCTGTGGCAACATTTTGCCCTGATTTCGGATATTCTCGTCCTTACTGTTTTCAAGCACCGAGATATTGACGTCGTACACGCCGAACTGCTTTGTTTCGTCGTTCGCTTCCGTCAGGTCAAGGTACGAATAGTTATATCCGCCGCCGTAAAACGCTATGCCGCCATGGACGTATTCCGTCCCGCCGACATTCAGGATTATATCGCGGCACTCCTCCTTTACCTTTGCGACTTCTTTCATCATTTCCGCAACGTTCATCGAAAGCCACGGATTTGCATCGCCGGTAACTTCGATAAGCGTGCTGCTGTCAACGTTTGAAAGGTTTTTCCAGTCAAGCATTTTCACGTCGCCGACTATGCGAAGCGCCGACGCATACGAAGTCGCCGCGCAATCTTTCCACGTCGTTATCGTGCCGCCCAACAATAATTCGCCCGAGAAGTGCGTTTCCATACCGACCGAGAACAACCCCGATGTTTCGAGCACCGAGTTTTTAAGCGTAACATCGTTGATAAGATAATTGTCGTTAAAGTATTTGTCCGTCTTGTTGCTCTCGCTGTAAGGCGAATACGGATTGTTGTTTGCGCCAAGAAGTTTTCTTTGCACTTCGTCTTTTTGTTTCAGCGCGCGGTTGCTGCCGATTTTCAATATGAATTCGCGCGCGTTTGAAAGCACGCAACTTTCAATATGCACGTTTATCTTCTCATCTTGCACGTTAAACGCCGATTTGTCTTCAACAACGGGACTTCCCATTGTGGATCCGCCCGCAAAAATTCTGACGACGGTGCGACCGTTCGACACGCGGCTGTTCAACAGTTTAGCGCTTTTTGCGATTTCAAGCGTCGTGCCGACGTAGTTGAGTTTCGACAAGTTGAATTGTCCGTCTTCTTCAAGAAGGCTATCGTCACTGCAACCTTTTAAGACGACGTTGTTTATAAGCACGTCGTCCGTCCTTACAAGGAAAGAAATGTTGTCCTGTCCTTTGACGCTTGCGGACGATATCGCGACGAAATTCAAAGGTCCTTGGAAAATTAGCGGTTTGCCCGTCGCGTCCTTGCACTGCGTGAACTTGTCGGCGTTGATTTCAAAACCGTTGCCGTAAACGTGGTTTTTGAACTCGATAAGATATTGAACCTTCTTGTTTTCGTCGTTTTCGCCGATGTTATCAAGATACGTTTTGTCGTACGTGGTTGTGAATTTTTTGACGTCTTTTTTGAGTTCGTCTTCGGTCATAACCGTGCCGTCGTTTTTGACGCCCAGCATCACATTGCTTTTCAGCACGACGATATGCCCGGCTTCGGTCACCGTTTTCAGTTCCTCGTAATTGCCGACGTTTCTGCCGTCTTTGACCGCGCGAAGTCTGATTTTCGCGCAGATGTTCGTGCCGAAGTATTGGTTATAATTTTTGAGTTCCGCATTAAGCGTGGTAAGCCCCGTGCCCATCGCCCTGATTTCCGCAGAAACCGCGTCGGCGTTCGTCGCCGGTTGCGCCTTGCAGGAAAAGAGCGAATTATCGTCGGAAAACGCGACGTTCATAAATTCGTCCGTGAACGTTTCGGAGCCCGCTTCCGTGACAACCCTTACGAAAATCGTCCTTGCGTCCTGTCTTCCGTTGGGTTTTCTTCCGCCGATTGTCAATATGTTTTCGATGCCGTACTCTTTCGCGCTGTCCGAAAACTCCATCGAATACACGTTGGGCACGACGCGGATTGTCTTTTCGATTTCTTTGATGACTTTTCCGTCGTGCTCGGCAGTGATTTTGATTTTGGCAAAGCCCCTTTTCGTTGCGGTAATATTTGCAAACTGGCCGTGTTGTTCAAGGGTTATTAAGTCTGCGCCGTCGATTATTTCAAATTTCACGTCCGCGTCGTCATCGCTTTCGGAATATGCGACGTAGGTAACTTTCGTGTTGTTTTTTTGTTTGATTTCGTCGCCTTCGCCGTCATAATACGACGTACGCACGTCAAGGTTATATTCGGTAAACTCCAAAGAAAAGTCCGTTGCGCCGACCTTTCCCGAAATTTCTTCGTCCGAAAATTCTTTGTCAAAAGACAAGGTCAATACGAATTTGTTTTCGGAAATCCTTTCGATTCCGCTTGCCGTGACGCTTTCGGGCAAAGTAAGGTCGGATATTTCAAGGGCGTCGTTTTTGCTTTCGACGAAAAGTTTTGCCGTTGTCGCTTTGTTTTTCACGGTGACTTTCGCGCCGCTGCTTTTTCCGTTGACCGCAAAGCCCGTGCTGTCGGTATCGACGTTGACCTTGACGGTCAAAACCTTTTCAAGCCCTTCTCGTCCTTCGGGACAAGTAATTCTGACCTGCGTCTCGCCCGAAAACAGCGCCTGCGCCACGCCCGTGACGGCGTTGAGTTTCAGAATGTGATTGCCGCCGATTTCTTCAAATATCCTTGTTTCGCCCGAAAGGTTTTCGGGGTACAGTTCTGCGGAAAAGACGTTTTCGCCGCCGTTTATCAAAACTACGTCGCTCGTGATTTCATCACCGTTGACTTTGGGATAAATTCTTAACACTTTCGTGGAATATGCGGAAACTATGACGCTGTCCTTAAATCCTTTTTCGGCGGAAATCGCCGTGATTTTCACCTTTCCTACGTTATCTATATGAAGTTTTCCGTCGATTATTTCAAATCCGTCGGGGGCTTCGTCGC
>OIEM01001354.1_pt1 | contig 10351 bp, 5 predicted proteins | sample 1581761 | NCBI WGS metagenome assembly OIEM01 (sample SAMN01760978, study PRJEB22395) | human gut metagenome | reverse complement strand
GAAGCTACGGCGGGACACGTTGATAATCTTAACGTCTTCACCAGGGAGGCGTCCGCCACGCATTTGGATGTTTGCCTTTTTAGCCTCTTTCTGAAGGTTCATCTGTCCCTTGTCAACCTGTTCCTTGACTTCCTCAACGCTCTTGCCCTGCTGTTTAGCAATTTCTTCCAGAACGATATTGAACTCGCTCATCTTATTTGCATAAATAGCAGCACCCTTAGCAACGGATTCATCGGGGTCAAACATCTTAGTTTCGATACCGAACGCACTCTTAACACGGCTCATAACCTGTGGCATTTTAGAGGAACCACCAACAAGAAGGATTTCACTTACATCATTCTGAGTGAACCCTTTCTTTTCAGCTTCTTTGAACATTTCACGAGTAAGGTCAATAGTACGAGTGAGAAGGTCTTCAGTAAGCTCATCAAATTTTTCACGAGTCAGCTCAACACGAACACGCTCCCCCATATAGTTGACAGCAACAGGAGCTTTTTCCTTTGCACTCAATAGCTTCTTGGCACGTTCTGCAGCAAGGCTGAGTTCCTGGAGAGTTTCTGCATCCTCAAGGATGTTATCAGGTGTTCCGGTTTCAGACTGATACTGTTCTGCGAGATACATAAGAACACGGTCGTCCCAATCCTTACCACCGAGGTTATGGTCACCACCGGTGCAGATAACACGGATTTCTCCGGGCTTAATGTTAATCATGGTAATATCGAAAGTACCACCACCAAGGTCATAAACCAGAACGGTTTTATTCTGACTATCGTCAGTAACGCCGTATGTAATAGCAGCAGCAGTAGGCTCGTTAATAATAGCCAGAACATTCAGACCAGCAATAACACCAGCAGCCTTGGTAGCGTCACGCTCAGTAACACCGAAGTATGCAGGGCAGGTAATAACAACATCACGGATCTGCTCATCGTCGCCCAACTTGCCTTCCATACGGAGGGTATCCTCAGCATCCTTTACGACTTTCTTGAGGATGTAAGAAGAAATTTCTTCTGGCTTCATATCAATGCCGTTGAGATTCAAGCTGAATCCAGACTGCCCAATGCTACGCTTAATGAAAGTTACAACCTGCTCGGGATACATCTTTGCACTTTCTTTTGCGGCAGAACCAACGGTAACATCGGTCTGTGTTTCAAAGAATACAGCCGAAGGGGTAGTAAGGTCACCCTCTGCGTTTTTGAGAACAACAGGCTTGCCATTCTCATCAATGTATGCAATGCACGAATAAGTTGTACCAAGGTCAATACCAAATACTTTTCCCATGTTTTTTATTCCTTTCGTCTATATGTTTATTTTCAGAGGGATCGTCAGAGGATGCCTCATACTTGAATATCTTGATTCTCTCTGGTCTGAGAACCTTATCCCCCTTTTCATAACCATCTGCAACACGAACAGCTACGAGATTATCCTTGGATTTATCATCCGTAGGAACGGTCTGAATAATCTTTTGGCGGCGAGTATCTACTTCGTGACCGGGAACACGATAAGATTCGATGTTCTGGCGATAAAGGATGTCTTCCAAATCTTCAGCAATGCCCTTTACTATTCTAAGGAGTTTCTTGTAGTTCTCCTCCGTAGGTTCTTTCTTTTCATACACACGAACGTGGCCTTTAGTACTGTCAACAAGCTGGATAATATCCAGTGCAATCGTGTCAACAATCTTATCTAACACTCCATTCTGATAACGCACCAGTTCACGGTGCATATTATCGAACAGACCATTTTTGTGTGCGTCTTCCGCAATTTTGTCATCGAAGGACTGCTGCAAAGTAGCAAGTGCCTGCTGAACAGCATCCAGTTTTTCAAGAAGTGCAGTTTGCTCTGCAGGAGTTTCATCAAGAGTCTGCTGAGGCTCGGCTACTTCTTCAACTGGAGTGGTGATTTTCTCATCCATTTTTCCTTGTACCTCCTCTAAATCAGTTTTGTTAAAAATCTTTCTGTGTGGAAGATTAGCTTTCAAATCAGCAAGAGCTTCCTTGGGTTTCTCTCGTAAATAGACCAAATAACCAAACGCACCTATCGGAGTTAATATAGTCTCGTTCATCAATCGTTTAGCGGTATAACCTTCAACCGCAACAGACACTGTTTCTTCGAATTGTTCTCCCGCCAAAATGTAGTTAATTAGTTCTTCATAAATATCTGTATGCCTACTGAACTCTTTAACTTTTGCATCCATTCTATTTGGACTAACACTACTTTCTAAATAGGAACGCAAAAGTGTTTGGAAATATTGCTCAATATCAACGGCGGTTTTATCTATCAATTTGAATATGTCGGACGTATAATTGCTATTGAACTCTAAAAATATCCGAGAAGCATCTTGTACTGAGAAATACTTGTTGCTTTCTGCTTTTGCTATAGCTTTCTCGTATAGGGAAATAATAGCCTGCCATCCGCCTTTTTCATCTGCAGCAATTCTGATAGAAGACAATGTTCCATTTAGTAAAGAAATAATTTTAGAATCAATCATTAACTCACCTCCTAATCAATATCACGAACCTTATTTACCCAATCTTGGTTCCAATTTTGTGGTAACAAGACTTGGTCTGCATTTCCTGTGAGTGTTTTTCTGCCATCACTTTGCTCTTCAACACGTCCTATATTGAGTTTAGTTCCAGCGGGAACAACTATCTCAGCTTCTTTTTCTATTGTGTTTCCCCAAGATGATTTTAACGCCAAATCGTTTCTGGCTTTTTCCTTATCCGTACAGGGTTCAGTTGTACAGTAAGAACCTTCCATAGTAGCATCTCCGCCATATACTCGATAAAGAGTGATGGGTTCTTTTGTCACCACAGTACGATATTCACCGTCTTTGAAAGATTTAGCGATGCTATCCGGTAAGGGTTCTTTTTCAAGTTCTTCGACCTTACCGTCAATTTTCGTTGAATAATCTCCAGATTTTTCTTTGCTTTCAAAATCGGCAGGCAAGTCACTCGTGTCAAGAGTTTTTGAATTTACATCCAAATCTTCAGGCGGAGCACGATTTGATTCCCCATCTGGTTCAGAAACATATTTATCTACCGTTTCGTCGTCTAAATATGATGTTGCACTTTCCTCTGGTATCATATTAGTGACATTCGCAGCGTACTCTCTTGCATCGCTTTCTACTATCTGGTCTTTATATGCTCGGAAGTCATCTTCGGGGCGGATATAATTATCAAAATTCTCCTTGAACTGCTGATCCTGTCCGGTTTGAGGATTATCTGCTCGTTCATGCTGCCAACAATGTCGAGACTCGTGAGCGATAGTGTCAGCCGTTTCAGTAGCATCACCCATATTGAAGCGATTTATGTAAATAGTGTTGTTGCTTGCGGCATATCCGCCATAATCGCCGGGGTCTTCACTGTTGTAATAAGCAATGTTAGGCTTATTTTCAAGCTGAAGATCTTCTGCGATACTATCACGAAGTTTCTCTACAGCTTGCTCCTTTTCAACTTGCGAAAGGTTGTCCCATGTGTTCTGTTCAAACGCACCCAAGTTTTCACGAGTCTCACTACTTATATCTGACTTGTTTGCAACATCTTCCGGTGTAGTCGTACCTTCCAGTTGCATATCAGCAGTAGAAGCGTTTGCATTCTCGGGTAAATTTGTAACTTGAACAGGGATATCATAACCCATTTCTTGTGCTGCAGCAATTCTATGGCGACCATCATCGGCAAAGGAATAACTCCCGTCTGCTTGCTGTTCGACTTTAATCATGTTTTCCGGGTCGAAGTAAGCGTGTGCCGTGTCCTTCAAATCCGGGTCTTGCTTGATTTCGTCGAGAGATTTGCCGCTATCCAATACTTGTTGAACATCCGGTATTCCTTCGGCAATACGCATATAGTCTTCTTTGGTATTACCGTGGTGATTCCAGAATTGGTCACTATCCATACCCTGTGCGTATGTCATATCAATGTCAGACGCATTAACCATCACACAATTATAGGGAAGCTCTGTAGCAGATACATCCTTGCCACTTTCCGGCAAAGGAGTTGAAACGTCTGTTGTAACGTCCATACCCAAGGATTGTTGCAAATCAGCATTTAACTTTTGCCACTCGGGGTCTCGGGAATATTCTGAGTAATCGTCGAGTCCATAATTATGCCCATTCATGTAATCTGCCATATTATTCATAGCGGTACGATATGCGTCTTCACCTTCGGGAGTTTCAGACTTATTTTCCATTCTGGAATTTGTATCGTCTGGCTGTTCCTCGTTTTGGTCACGAGTATCTGTGGAACTGTCATTTTTGTTATCCGCAGAATCGTTTTGAGTTTCAGTATCATTACGAGGTGCTTCGTTTTCAGTATCTACCGTTTGAGTAGATTCTGTTTCTGCAGGTTCATTTTGCTGTTCTGCACCGTTCTCAGAAGGATTTCTGTTTTCCGATTCTGCAGCATCATCAACATTGTTGTCAGCATTATGAACATCAGCGTTTTCGGCTTCATCCTCAGCTCGTTCTGCTGCTTTTTGATTTTCTTCTTCGGCAGCCTGTTCTTCTTCCTCTTGTTCTCGTTCGGAATCGCTACCGTCTGTAGATTCAGCTCCTTCGTTACGGTTCTCGGAATCATCGTCAGAATAATCTTCTAACTCACCAGGGTCTTCCTCGTCGTTATCGTCAATATCGTCACCGTCTTCGGTGTCGGCTTCGGTATCAGCCTCAGAGCCATCGGGTTCTCCGTCGTTATCCATATCGCCATCGGCTTCATTGCCGTCAGCGGTGGAGTCAGTATCCTCGGTCTGAGCTTCGCCATCATCCTGCACATCGTCGTTGTTAGCTTCAAGGGATTCTTCCTCGGAGTAATCTTCTGGTTCTCCTACATCTTCATCCTCTTGGTCTTCCCAATCGGACTCGGAGGATTCAGCTTCATAATCGTTGGGTTCGTCAAACGATTCATCATTATTCTCGTCCATAGGCGAATCAGAAGAATCTGTATCGCTATCAGTATCTTCATCTATTCCGTCGCCTATATCATCGTCGGAATCGTTAAACCCAACGCCATCTTCATCGCCAGAAGATGTATCATCATATTCGTAATCAGAGCCGTCATATTGTGAATCGGTATTTTCTACATTGTTACCCTCAGAAAAACCAACCTCTTGGCTGTCATCCGGTTCTCCCTCGGAATCAGACTCATCATATTCCTCGGCACTATCTTCGGGAGATTCAGTAGTGTCAGTATCTTCATCAAAACCGCCAGATTCACCAGCTTCTTCAGTTGCAGCCTCTTGTGTAGCCTCGGAAGATTCTCCTCCAGTTTCTGCTGCAGAAGTTTCGCTCACTTCGGAACTGCTACTAACTTCGCCGCTGCCACCGCCTTCAACGGAACCACCGCCGCCACCTTCGATTTCTGACATTACTTACACCTCCTTATCTTTTACTTTGCTTTTTTGCTTGTCACGAGATTCTTTCAGCCATTGACCGTCATCCGTGGAACCATCATCGAATCCTACGCCGCCACATATAAGGTCTACTTCGATTTGAGTATCTATTGCAGTTTCTCCACCTGTTTGACCAAGTTGTTCAACAGGTGCTTGCTGTTCCAATCGTTTCATGTTCCTCCTCCTTATCTATAGCAGTAATCGGGTTGAACGAAAAATGTGAGCTGCTCTGGCACTCCACCATAACGAAACGTAGGAACAGAAATGTATTTACAACGGTTGGCAGCTTTCTGGATGCAGTCTGTCAAACAACCGTTTATTTCTCGTTCCAGGATGCTTCCACGCACAACACGGAACGTAATAAATTCTTCTTCCATTTGTAGGCTGTTGTATAACATACTTTCCAACTGAGCTTTACTATCAAGCAAAGCATTGTTTACTCTGAAATAGTTGTATGGAGAAGATGGACATTCGGGGTAGTGTTTTTTATTCCATGTGTGGTCTTTAGCAATTTCATCGTCACTCAAATTCATATAGCCATAATTAGGCATTGAAGATGAGTCTGAATACTGATTATCCCAAGTCACGTCAACATGGTGGTAATATCCGTTAATTTTTACAATGTTCCATGCGTGAGGACCGGCACCTATTGAACTGCTGCCTTTACCGGAAACAACCCAACACTCTAAATCAATTTTGTCACACAAAAACTTAAAAGCTTTTGCGAACCCCTCACATACACACTTGCGCTTCAAGAGTGCGCCAATTATGTTATGTGCTTCAGCAATATTGCGTTCATTAGGTCTATGACTACTGGCAGCAACCGTATCGTACTCCAGATTGCTTTTGAGATAATCATGGAGAGAACGAACCTTATCATAATCAGATTGATGGTCGTTGATATGCTCGCTTATAATGCTTTGAGCTGCGGCATCCAACTGTCCACTAATCTTCGTTGCCTCGGCAGGAGAGTATAAATAAGCTGGCATTATATCTCTCCGCATTAAACTTGACATTACTCGAAATTCTTGACCAACATAGAATATTTCGGGATGGTCATTCAATACTTCAATCGCCAATTCCGCAGCCTGGATTGAACCAGTAACCGGAAAACTTCTTCCTCTATTTTGAAAACATTGGAGGGTAGCATCATATATCCGTTTATTAGCCCCCAAGTTGTTGTAATACACGCTCTGCACTCAGCTCACCTCCAATCTGTAATTACCAAAACTTTTTGCTTTTCTTTACTGAAACTTTTAATTCTCGACTTACAGAACCACTTTGATTCTTAATATAAATTTTGCACTCGCCTAAACCTTTACCTAATACATAGCCGCCTCGGTACTCGGCAACATTTCTGTCGCTACTTACAGCTCTTAAAAAATCTTTGCCGTAGGCGTTTTCTGGAATAAGTTGATATTTCCATTCCTTCTGCTCACCGACACCAAGTTCAAGAAAACTGCAAGGACAAATAATGTCTTCAATTTCCGGTTGTACTTCAAGAGAAATAGTTTTAGAAACTTCCTGGGTATATGCAGTTATGCAACAACGTCCACAATCTATTGCTGTAATAACACCAGAAGAAAAATCCACATTTGCTACAGAGTGGTCATCACAGCTCCAGCGAATTTCATCTTTGTTTTCGGCGCTTTCGGGGACGATTGTTAATGTTAATTCACTTGTTCCACCTACCGGCATATAAAGAGCAGAAGGGAACAGCGAAATGTCGGTTATTAAATTACGTTGCCGAACCTTTATGACTTCTGTAGCAACCGGATATGGGTCATCCCCGATATACACGGCTATTTCAGCCGTACCTGCAGCACGAGGATACAAGATGCAACCATCAACATCCACGATGTCACTTGAATCTGTTACAACTCGCAAAGCAACATCACTATCGGCGGGGAAAATATGTACATCCAGTTCTACGGTACGTCCAACATCACAAACTTGCGGAAGTGTAACAGTACACATAGGTGATGCTTGACATACAAGCTCCAAATCTTCCTTTTCACTCTCTGTTAAAAACTCTTTTTCATAAGCGGGAAAGTTGTAACTTAGCTGAGAAAGGAACGGACACAATGCTTCTTCTTCGATGATTCCTAAAAGAAGCTTTCCGATGTCATCGGGGTCAACGTTGAAATATAATTTGGTTCCTTGCCGCTTAATAAAGCGTGTTTCTGTTCCCATCACTAAAGCATATATAGGAGCATCAGTATCTAATCTGATGTAGTCATCCTCGCTTTCGCATAAAGCAATAGCAATAGGGGCATCATAAGGAAGCTCGTCATTGGAATCAAAAGTCTTTATATCAACAGTTACCAAAGGACAATCTGTCCATGTGATACCATCATCCGAAATATCTTCAAATATGCCTTGCTCCTCTAAAACTTCATAAACGGCAGTAGTCATTTCATCGTTATTGCTTACATTAACGACCGGAATGATTATGCTTTCCTCAGCTGCCTCGCCGCCTAACATTTCTAATTTGTCGAGCCTTTCATATACGTTTGCATCCATTGGCAGAGCTTGGCTTACAAAGGAAATGCAATGAGCATTTCTGTTTGCCAGCTCCTCTAACCATTCGCAGGTGAATTCGTTTGAAACACAAAACATTTCGTAATCGGAATTTACCTCACGGTAGAGTTCTGAAAACAAACAATCAGACCATTTTTCAAGTCTTTGATGCTGAAAACTCATCAAGGAACTATATGGAGATAATTTTTTGCCATTTACTGATATTTTAAGTTCTGGCAAAAAAGGGTTATAAAATACAACTACTTGATTCATTTATTGCCTCTCGCTTTTCCATAGATTCCCTCGTAAATCAACTGGTATTTGTTGTAGTTGATTTCCTCAACACGTTTATTGAGAAGCAGGTATCGAAGAACTCTATTCTTGATGTTTTCGTCAGTTAAAAGAACGTAGCTATCGAGATGGTCATAGACACGGCTGTGCCAATTTCTAATTGAAGCCAAGTCCTTTTTGTCGATACAATCACGAGTGATTTTAGGCTCGTTTTTATAATCCTTCGCAAAACGAATTGGGAGTGCTTCAAATAAACCGTTACAACTTATAAACTCTGCCAATTTAGCAGCAAAAGTTCCATTGACGGGAGCTTCTCGCTCAAAGCACGAACACCAATCGACCATCGACTGAACAATATCTTGTTTCTTGGATGCGTTAATATCGGAGTTATTTATGACTTCCAACAAGTCATCCAACTGGAATCCTTCATCCGCAGCAAGCCCTGTTTCATATTGGAAGATAAGTTCAACTGCCAACTGTCCTTTGATTACAGCAAGAGCATAATCATCGGTGATAAGGTCAGTTTGATGATACTGTTCTTCACTCTTGTCAATTTGAGTTAAAACTGCTTCAACCCAGTTATTTTGATAAACAACCGCAACGCCCATCGGGAATCGGGATATTTCTCTTATCTGACTATCATTAAGTCCCATAGAAAGACCGGCAATTTTGCAGTCCTCATAATCGGGAAGTCTCATGATGATTTTTGTGTTTGTATTTTTTACAGCAGACACATCAACTGCTGTGGGAGACTGGTCAACGATAATAAATCCTTCTCCGTATGTACGCATCTCCGCAATGGCAGAACTAATCATTTCTACTGATTTCGCCTGTACATTTGAGCCTTCGCTGCCGCCAGTAGGACTACGCTTCAAAATATTGTGTGCTTCTTCCATTACGGTTACATGGCGAAGTGGTTGATTTTCTTCGCTTGTACACATACGGTACTCATTCAATTTGAGTATCAGCACGCCCATCAACAAGCTCTTAGTTTCTAAAGAAGACACTCGGCTAAGGTCAACGATAGTGTTTTGGTCAAAGAGATATTCTTCATCAATATCATTTACACTGCACAAAACTTGACCGGAAATACCATTGGTGAGGGACTTTACTCTCGTCACAAGTGCGCCGGTATAGTCGCCCTTAGAATCTGACGAATACGAGGAAGAATTGATGATTTCGGGCAATGCTTCCAAAACATCGTTAAATGTTGGGAACTTACTATGACCGTTAGGGATGTATATGGAGTTTTCCAAATCCCAACCGCATTTTATATACGCTCGTTCAAATGATTCTTTGAGAATTGCGGGCATGGCTGCGTATAGCGGCCAGCAAGCATTAAATATTTCAATCAATCTGTCAAGATGCTCAAGAACGTGTATTCCTTGATTGAATCGGAACGGATTGATGTGGAGCATTGAGTAGTATCGAGGGTTAGTGCAGTACACATGGATTCCAGGCAGCTTGCCGTAATAACGCTTATATTCACCCTTGGCAGGCTCAACTACCAAAAAAGGAATCTTATGTTCAATCATTTCGTCCAAGATACGATATGTTGTATTGGACTTACCGGAACCTGTAGAACCTGTGATGAAGCAATGCGAGCGAAAACTTTCAAGGTCAAGCTTGACTCTTGCGGTTTCCTTTTCGCCCATGTGGTAAACCTGTCCAAGCTCAACTTTTTTACCACGAGGAGCACCACTTGAAAATCTAACATTGCGTCCAAACTCTGCCATATTAAGAACCGTAACACCAGGGACAGAGTGGTGAGGAAGCCCCATAATATAGGGCATTTCATTACCGCTTATCAAGCTGCAAGGATTAACTGTCTGGCTTTCAACCTCAAAAAACTGGTCATCACCAGGGATAGAAAAACGAGGATGAATGCAGTAACGCAGGTATTCCAAGAGGGCAGGAGTATTCTCCGTGTTATCTTGTTTCCACACGTTGACGTAAGAGTTTTCAACGCCGGAATCAAAACCTGCCATCAATGCCTTGTATGTACTTGCCGCAACAACGGAAGTTTGCACATTTTCAGAAACAAAGTAACAAGCGATGTCCCATAATCCAAAAGCTTCGCAGTTTTTAATACGAGCAAGATGTTGGTCAATTTTTTCAAGAATATATTTAACGGACTTATTTTCGCTCGTTACGGTGATGGTAC
>OIEM01001349.1_pt1 | contig 10378 bp, 15 predicted proteins | sample 1581761 | NCBI WGS metagenome assembly OIEM01 (sample SAMN01760978, study PRJEB22395) | human gut metagenome | reverse complement strand
GAGAAAAAAGGTATAGAAATAGATAAATTAAAAAATATGGTTAATCAATTACAAGATAAACTAAAAGAAAAGAATAATATAAAAAATAAATAAGAGACATATATCTCTTATTTATTTTTTATATATTAATATTGCTATTGCAAAATGTTATTGCATGTGTTATTATGTAATTACATACTATGCGATTACATAATATATTATTAAATAATAGGAGTGATTAGAATGGCACAAATCACCATAAGATTAACAAATGAATTATTAAGTAAATTAAAGGTACTTGCAAATGAAGAGTCAATGACTGTAAGCGAATATATGTTAGCAAAATCAATTCCCGACTATGCAGAAAAGTTACTTACAGTTAAGAAAATAATAGAAAAAATAGATTGTCTCGCTAGTGAAGAAAAATTCTCACTAAGGGATTTATATTCTCAAGAGGAGTGGTTGGCATTTACAATAGGTAGTAGAATATCGGCTGGAAGAGAATTTTATAAAAGTTATGAAAGAAATGAATACCACTTAAAAGATAAGGTAAAATTTCTAGGTAAGAATTCTGCAAATTTAGCTTTATATAAAAAAAAATAACATAATTAAAAAAGGGGCTATGTCCCCTTTTTTTCAGCCAAAGGCTGAACTAAAGCTCCATGCAATGGCGAACGTAACTATTTTGAAAAAATAGTTGTAGTGAGTTATATCTATTTTATAGATTAATATTGTATCAACCTAAAGTTTAGTGTTAATATTTAACTATAAAATAGATATACAGGAGGAAAACTAGCAAATGAGTTATGCAGTAATTAGAAATGTTAAATATAAAATGAGTAATCTCCCTAGTATTGGTCGACACAATGAAAGAAAGAATGAGAATTATGGTAATAAGGATATAGATGTTACCAAGAGTAATGAAAATTATCATTTTAAAGCACCTATAATGAAGAGCTATGAAAAGGAATTTTATAGATTAAGAGAGGAATATAACCTAAAAGGTAATCTTAGGATTACGGGAAAAAAACAAAGTAATGTTGCTTGTGAGTTTATCATTACATCAGATAAGCAATTTTTTGATAGTATTGGAAAAGAGAAAACCAAGCAATTTTTTAAAGATAGCTATGAATTTGCTTGTAAGAAGTGTGGTGAAAAGAATATTATGTCTGCTGTGGTGCATATGGATGAACATACTCCACATATGCACCTAGTTTATATACCTGTTGTAAAAGGAAAGAATAAAAAAGGGGAAGAAATAGAAAAAATTAATTGTAGCCAGTTTTGGAAGGGATTTAACTCTTATGGAATATTACAAGATGAATTTTATAAGCATTGTAGAGAAAAAGGATATGATTTACAACGTGGAGAGGTCAGAGAGGAAAGTAGAGAGCATTTAACAGTTGAAGAATATAAAATTAAGGTTAAAGCTGAAGAATTAGCAGAGAAGCAAAAAGAATTAGATAAATTACAAAGCATTGACATAAATGTGAATTTAAAAGCAGAAAGAAAGAAATTAACTTACTCTATTCAAGAAGTTAATGCAATTCAGGAGCAGAATAGAGCTTTAAAATTAAAAGTTTATAATTTAAAAGAGAGCATTAAACAAGCAAATCAAAATATAAAAAAGGGAAATACAACAATTGCCAAGCTGAAAGAAGAAAGAGAAAACTTAAAAAACATTGAAAAAGCTTATAATGACTTAAAAAATGAAAAAGAACATTGGGAAAATTTTAAGAAAGCAAATCCAAATATTGAAAAAGCTTTAGTAAATTACAATAAAATGGTTGATTTTGCATATAAAACACAAAATAAATTATCAGATTTAAAAAATATGTATATCAAGAAAACTACTGAAATTGCTGAAACTCTTGAAGTTTCTAGCATTACAATGAAAAATATTGAAGAAAAAAAATCTTCTCTTGTTGAATTATCATCATTGGAAAATAAAATTAATGATAATAGAAATGAAATAATGCTTTTAAGGGGTCAAATAGCTGATTTAAGCGTTTTAAATTTTAAACGTAAAAAACAACTACAAGACAAGCTTAAAGAACTTATAGAGAATGAGAACAAGCTTAAAAATGAATTAGTAAAAAAATTTACTATTCCAAGTTCTGAAATAGTTAATTTAAGAAATAAAATGTCACTAAAAATTGACCAGCTAGAAATTTATAAGCAACAAACTATAAATAAAATCAAGACTTTTGAAAAGGAGCAGGAAAAAATTAAGCTTGAATTTAAACAATATAAGGTTTATAGTGAAATAATTTTGCCTAAGGAATTATTAAATATTGCAAATAGAAAATATAAAGAAATAAAGAGTTCAACTATTATAGAGCGTGAATTAATGTCATTAAGTAAGGCTGAAAAGGATAAAATCTATAATAATTCAACGGAAGCTATAAAACAAAAATTATTGGAACATTGGAAAAAAGACACTAATAAGGTCAATAAATCATTTGAAAAATCAATTAAGCATGATGTAGAAAGATAAAAGCTTTAAATTTATAAATATTTGCAGAATGTGGAATAAGACTTTATAATTATAGTAACCAAAGGGGGTGTGAAATGGAATTTTTAGCAGAAAAAATAGAAAATATTAATTATTTAAATTCTCTGCATGGTTCTTCTAAAGGTTGGATAACTAAAGCTACAATAAACAAAGAAGAAGGGTTTAAACAATGGCATTATAGGTTTAAAGAGCTTGTAACACAAGATTTAAAGGCAATGGATACATATATAAGCATGAATACATTCTATAAGACTTATAGGCGTATAGAGTGCCTAAAAGAGCTTAGAGCTTGTTATATAGACTTAGATATATATAATACAAAGTTTACTAAAGAGCAGGTAATAATGAACCTTGAGGAAAATTATTATAATCAAAGTATTCCAATACCTAATTTTGTTATGGATAGTGGAAGAGGTTTATATCTTATATGGCTTATAAATACCGTACCAAGCAAGGCATTACCACTATGGAAGGCAATAGAAGAGTATTTATACAAAGAGCTAAAAGAGTTTGGAGCAGATAGAAAAGCACTAGACCCAACAAGAATATTAAGAGTAGAGGGCAGTATAAATAGTAAATCAAATACAAGAGTTAAGGTGCTTGATGAAAATAATTATATATATGACCTTAGAGAAATACAGAAAAACTTTCTTCCAGAGCTTCAACCAAGTAAGAATAAAAAAGGCAGACCAAAGAAAAATGTATATATACATAGGGAAAGAAGCCTTTATCAAGCAAGATTAAATGATATAGTTAAGATATGTGAATTAAGAGAATATGACCTAAGAGGACATAGAGAGCTTATATTATTCTTGTATAGATATTATCTATGCTACTTTACAGAAGACACAGAGAAAGCCTTACAAGACACTTTAGAGCTTAATAATGAGTTTATAGCACCTTTAAGAGAAAAAGAGGTTATAAGTGCAACAAGAAGTGCAGAAAGAGTATATTTAAAGCAGGACAAACAGTATAAATATAAAAATGAAACACTAATAGAGCTATTGGACATAACAGAGCAGGAGCAGATGAAACTATCAATAATCTTTAGTAAAGAGGAATATAAGAGAAGAGAAAATATAAGAGTTAAAAAAGCCTATAAAGAAAAATACAAAGAAAAATATCAAAAAAAATATCAAGAAAAGCTTAAATTAGAAGGAAAGCTAACAAAAAAAGATGAAATATCACAAAGAAGGCAAAAAATTAAAGCCTTGTTGGAGCAAGGCTTTAAACAAAAAGATATATGCTTACAACTAAATATATCTAAAAGAAATTGCATTCGTGATATTAAGTATCTTAAAGAACAAGGGTTATTGTAACCTTTGTTCTTATTTATTGCATATATATTATAACACATTGTATATTATGTGTCAGCAATAAAAATTAAGAAATAATATTGAAAAAGCGTCTACAATATAAAAAAAAAGGTGCCAAATTTTTTTTACGCTTGTATTATAGGGTTACGTAGTAACCTGTTTCTATTTTTCAAGAGAGATAGACCCTTACTCCTTTAAAAAGAAGGACTAGGGGTTATTTTTTTGGCAAAATAGTTTATATCGATAGTCAATAAATACTGTTATAATAAATTAAATTAATAGTTTTTGAGGTGATAATATGGTTGAATGGAAGAAATTAAGTGGAAGCATTAATTATTATATAAGGAATGTATGGAAAGAAGAGCTTTTAAGGAGTAATGAGGACTTGCTGGAGGACTATTTAAAGGATATGGAAGGAGAAGAAGTAGGAGAATATGAATATTTAGATAAACAGAGTTATGAGTGGGTAAAACTAACTGATGAAGAGATTAATAAGATAAAATCAGCATTTCTTGAAAGAATAGAGAAAAAGAAAGTTAAATATGCTGATGAAATAGAAGAAATAAGGATAAAAAAAGAACAAGATGATAAAGAGCTTGAGGAAAGAAGAAAGAATTTTAAAGTCATTAATCTTGATGAATGGAATAATGGAATAAAAAATAAGTTCCCAGAGCACTAATTAAAGGTTATATTAATTTAGTCTCGCTTAGAGTGATTATATTTTACTGGAGAGGTTGAAGCTGATGAAAGATATTAATGACATTACAACTTTTAAGGAATTAAAGGAAAATTATTATATTATACCAAAAAATAAATATGATAATGATATAGTTAAGATATTAGATGATTTAGAGTTAAAAAATGATTATGATGTAAATTTGGTCAAGCGTGGTAAAAAGAATAAGAAATTAACAAAAGAGCAAGAGCAAGACATAAGAAAAAGCAATTTAAGTAATGCTAAGTTAAGCAAGATTTATGATGTAAGTACAACAACAATATTTAGAATTAAACACCAGCAAGAAAAAGAATAGGCATTATTAGTCTATTCTTAATTTTTAAATCGATAAGTACATTAGTAAGAAAAGTATTGACTTATTTAATACTTTTGATACAATAGAACCAAAGATATGTCTAATATATGTTTAATGTATATACATTAGAGGTATCTTTGAAGCAAAAAAAGTGTCGGTGATGAAGAGGGAAGAGCATGGAGCTTTATCCAAAATCATTACGGATAAAAAAATAATAAAGGTGGGTGGAGCATATGGAAAAGTTTCGAGGAAGAAAAACAGAAATACAAGAGAAAAGTATAAAGCTTAATCTTAGTCAAAGAGAGTATGACAAGTTAAAGGAATTAGCAAAACATGAAGGTCTGAATATGAGTGCCTATATAAGACAAGTGGCAATACATAAAGCATACAATGAAATATTTAATATGTAATGTATACATAACAAACGTTATTATATGTATACATTACATGAATTATAAAAACAGGTGATGTCATGGAGCTAATGGAAATTAATATATTGCTATGGAAAATCTACTGTTTATCAATTCTAAACACTATATTACTATTAGATTTATATTGCAGTAGCAGAATTAAGGAAATGGAGAAGCAAAGGAAAACATATAATTTACTATCAATAAGCTATGAATTATATTTAACAGAGCAGGAAGAAGAAAAGTTAAGGCAGTTAATAAAGTTCTATAACGCAACTGACCCAAATTCCTTTATTAGAGAACAGTTATTTAAGAAAGTGGCTTGATTAAATGGGAGAAGTTATTATTTTTCTGCTATTGGTGGTATTATATTTAATTTCTATACTGATAATAAAAAGTATAATTAAAGAATATCATCAAGAGCAGGAGAAAGACCAAGACTATTATTTAAGGCATAAATAAAGCTAAATAAAATTTATGGTATAATAAAAATAAGAATTGTTGGAGTGTGATGTAAGAATGGATAAAGAAGTATTAGAACTATTACAAGGTATGGCAGAGAGCATTAAAAATTTAACAATAGAAGTTAAAGAACTAAAGGTAGGTCAAGAAGAACTAAAAGCAGAACAAAAGGAAACTAATAAAAGACTTGATAATCTTGAGAAGGGGCAAAAGGAAATAAGTTTAAGGATTGATGATATTTCAAAAGGAATTGGAAAGCTAGTATCAGATGAAATTGGAGAAAACATATCATCAGTCAAAGAAGAGGTTAAAGAAATTAAGAAGAATGTAGAGGAAATAAGCGAAAAAGTAAATGGCATAGAAGGTGTAACAATGAAAAATTGTTATGATATAGCAAAAATAAAAGTGGTAAAGTAATTAAAAACTATACTAATTAAGCAATATATTCACGCTTAGAGTGAAAAAGGTAATTTAAATTATGAAATTTATTAAATATTTAGAGAAACAAATAAGAAAAATAATAGAATATTTACATCCAGCAGAAGTTACAGAAGAAGAATTAAAAGAGTTGCAAGAATGGATAAATAAGCAATAAAATAATAATTCAATATAGTCACGCTTAGAGTAAAATTAAATAAAAAACGAATTAAAAAAAGCCTTAAAAATAGGCTTTTTTGTTTATCTATTCTAAACTTTGGATACTTTTTAATAAAGTTACCACCCTAAAAACGAATTTATAGGAGCTTTTCAGATTTTTGCAGGATTTTTGCAGGAGCATTAAAAAGAGGAAATTAAGCAATGAAGCCATTTTCCTTTATTTAATGCTTCTTATTTTTTTATTTATTTTTATATATTTTAATATATTCGCTAAATCTAACTTTTGCGAAATTCCTATTTATATCTAAAAACGAAATGAAGGAAACTTCAAAAAACGATTGACACTTTAGGTTAGTTGATTTATTGCTTTAGATTTGAGTGTTTTTAGATATAGAAAGACCGTAAAATCAAGGTCTTACTATCTATTGATTTATTGCTTTGAGTTCTCATGCCCCCGTCAATAGCCTTTAATTTTGTTACTACTTGTATTCCACCCACAAGCAAATCAAAGGACGACACTATGGAATTAACCACCCTAGTTAATTTATATCCCGGTTTACTACTTCCGGCTAACGTTACATCCTTCTGGATGTACGATTGGACTTTCTGCATTTGCTCCAATTAACACTATTAAGAATTATTTATAGTTGCTCTTATCTGCTCTTCATACAACTAAAAAAGCCCAGGCACTTAATACCTAGACTTGAATTAAACTTCTTAATATGTTATATTAACTACATAAATAAGAGTTCTTCTGTTACTTGATTAGGTATTGCCGTACCTTTTAAGTTCCTAGTATAGTTAAATTTGCCGATTTAATTTATACGATAGAAGGACTTTTTTTATATTCTTTTCTTTATATTTTACTATGTATTAGAAAATAAGTCTATATTTATTTTCTTTTTTTTTGGCTTATTATATACAAAATTTCCATAAAATAATCACATCACTTTTTACTACTAAGAATATTTTTTTTACTACTAAGAACCTTAGTAGTAATTTTTTTAAATGAACAAAATGGCTTAAATACTAGATTAAAGACAAATTACTATTACTATTAAGCGTTGGGCTAAAAGGGTAATACTAATACGCCTGTCGGCGTATTTCCCTTTTAGCCTTGTTTTACAATTAAGAAAATATTTTTACAATTAAGAACCTTAATTGTAATTTTTAAAAATAAGTAAAGTGGCTTAAATACTAGCTTAAAAGCAAATTACAATTACAATTAAGCGTTGGGCTAAAAGGGTAATACTATACGCCTACGGCGTATAGTATCCCCCTTTTAACTTATACCATAGCAAATAAAAGAAATAAGGCTCTATATATTTGATATTTCACTATAAATTATATTGTGCTAGTTTATATTAAATATATGATAAATCCCCCTTGAAAATTGCTAATAGGTGCTTAGAAAGAAGGTTCTTTTTGTGTACGCCCGAAAGTGTGAAGCATTTGAAAATATAATTACGCCTGAAAGTCTTAAAGAACCTTCTTTCCAACAAGAGCATGAACCAAAGTTTTATATAAACCCACGCTTTAAGTAAAGGGGTAAAATATACTCCCTTTGGTCGCCCCTTGACATAAAGCTAGTAAACACCTAAAACAAAATATATATAATAATATATTATCTGGGTAAACACTAACCAACGCATAATATAATTTAAGATTATATAATAAATTTAAAATTAAAATATAATAATTTGCATAGGCTAAAACTAAAATGTATTACAATATATTTTAGTTTTAATAAAGAGAAGGGCAAAAGATTAACTTTTTGCCCTTTTTTTATTTTATTAATATTAATTTTGAACAAAATGTATACATAGTTTAACACTTGTTATGTGTACATTACATTAAATAGAATTATATTTTGGTAAAAGTTATATTAACTTTATAGCCAATAGCTTTGGCTATATCTTCAAGAGTGCTAATAGTAAGGTTATTTCTTTTAAGTTTATTAGAGATATTTTGACCAGTAGTCCCAAGAGCTGCACCAACTTCTTTTATTGTCTTATCTTCTTTTAACATCAATATTCTTAATTCTTTTTCAATATCCATAAAAACACCCCTTATAATTATTTATATTATAATTATTAAATAATTTTCTTTCAAAGTAAATAAAAATATTTGACAATGAAACTAATATGTTTTAGAATAAACATAAATGTTTCACATGAAACAAAAACGAATTGGAGGAAATAAAATGAATAAATATCAAAAAGGAATAAATAAAGTTGCCAAATGGACATATTGGTACAACCTAGAAAAAGAATATAAAATGAGTTTCTATAAAATAAGAAAATGGATAAGAAAAACAGTTTCTAAAAAAAATATAAAATATTACTAATAAAAAAAGCCGTATAAGTCAATAATGATTTACACGGCTTTTTTGTCCTATTTTGCTACAAGTACTATGTTGTTAAAAATCCCAAAACAACAATTATTAAATTTATTAAGTTTTAACTGCAATATAATTATAACATAATAGAAACATTTTATAAATTATATTTAGAATATGATTTATAAAATTTCTTAATTGGTGCTGGAAGGTTCTAAAGAACACTTCCAGCGTCCCAACCCTAAGAAACCTTTTATAAATCTTTATTCGCTAAATCTAACTTTTGCGAAATATATTAAAATATCAAATAGAATAATATTCAAAAAATAATATTTATTGACAGAATAGTTTACAATATGCTATTATGTATTTGTGTAGAGCGCTTTACAACTTTAAAATACATGAGGTGATAAAAATGAAGTTAAAGGCAAAGAAGGTATTAGTAGGAACAGTATTAACAAGTTTGTTTTGCGTTCCAACATTAGTAGCATATGCAGGAGCAGATTATATTACAGGTGGAATTAATGCAAGAAGTTCAACTTGCTATTATGCATGGGCAGATTATGAACATCATATGGTAAATGCAAAACTTGATTGTCAAGGATATTATACAGGTTCTGGATGGGGATATTGTGAAACAACTGAATTACATATAATGTCTGGAGCAAGTTTAACAATTAAAGCTACTTGGGGATATGACGGAAGTTATACAAACGGTGGTTCAGCAACTTTAAGAACTTAATTATATAAAATAAAAATATAGTAAAAAACAAAATAGGGATGTCATACAAAAAAATTTAAATACAATAAAGATTAGTTGTTTTTATATTTATAGTGTGGCAGCCCTGTTTATGTTATATATACTATAAGATATTTTATTAAACTTAAATGAAAAAGTAGGTTGATAAATATGAAGAAAAAGAAAAAGATAATAGTAATTATATTAACATTTATAGTTTTAATTTTAGGAGTATATATAAGTTCAATAATAAGAAATGCAGATATGTCTGGCTATTCATGTGGTATTGGAAGTTCTAATCAAATAATAAATAATATTTATGGAAAAAATGAAAAGAAAATGAAATTGATTAATATTCAAACAAAGCTTATTTTGTCAGAAAACAAAGAAGGAATAGATTTAGTTGGAGGAGAAAGTTTTTTTTATGAATCAAGTGGATATAAAGAAAAAGAAGGAAAAGTTACTATAGAAGTTTTAAATGAAGATGGTGAAGTAATTAAAAGTGAGTCTGTGCAAACAAAAGGTGAAACATCTATATGGATTTTTTTGGGGAAAGGAAAAAATTGTTCTGTAAGGATAAAAGGAGAAGGAGCAATTTTATATTATTCATTTGCAAAGATTTACAATATTATTTAAGGAGATTTTATCCATGAAAAAATTAAAAAGTTCTGTTTATTTGATTATAACTTTTATAGCAGTTGCATATTTCTCTTTATCAATAATATCTAATATTGAAGAAAGTACAATAATTCAAAGTGAGCATAATAATTTTATTTCTAAAGATGCAGTATATTTTCAAATTGATGGAGAAAATAAGAATATAAATAAACTTATCTCAAATATAAAATTAGACTATATATTATTAAAAAATAGTACATTTGAAAATAAATTTGGAATAATGTTTAAAGGAACTCTAAAAAATTCGCCTAAACTTTTAAGCGGACGGTTTTTTAAGGAAGATGATTTTAATTGTGGCAAAAAATATATAGTT
>OIEM01001343.1_pt1 | contig 10408 bp, 8 predicted proteins | sample 1581761 | NCBI WGS metagenome assembly OIEM01 (sample SAMN01760978, study PRJEB22395) | human gut metagenome | reverse complement strand
AATCCTGACACAAATAAAAAAATAGAAAGTAATCCGAAACAGCAGAATGCCAATAAGATAATTGAGGGTGGATGGCCACAGCAGGAGGAGACAGGCGTATGAGACAGTTTATAAGAAAAAATATCTGGGCTGTGGCGCCGGTTGTGCTTGTGCTTATGGCACTGGCCCTTCTGGGAAGCCCTTTGAGCAGTAAAGTGCAGGAAACTCCTGCGGAGGACGATAATCTGATCGTAGTAGGTGTTGCCCAGGTGGGAAGCGAATCTGTATGGCGAAGTGCCCACACTCAGTCCATTCAGGACGCTTTCACCAGGGCAAACGGCTACATGCTGATTTTTGACAATGCCAGACAGAAACAGGCCAACCAGATCAAGGCAATCCGAAGCTTTATCTCCCAGCAGGTGGACTACATTGTGCTTTCGCCCATTGAGGAAACCGGTTGGGACACTGTGCTTCAGGAGGCGAAGGATGCAGGGATTCCGGTGATCCTTATGGACCGTACTGTGGAGGTAGCGGATGATTCCCTCTATACCACATGGGTAGGCTCTGACTTTATCCGGGAAGGACAGGATGCGGGATACTGGCTGGAGGATTACCTGAAAGAACAGGGAAGAGATGAGGATGAAATAAACATTGTGGTTTTGCAGGGAACCAAAGGGGCAACTGCTACCATTGGAAGAACCAGAGGGTTCAATGAGACTGCAAAGATCCAGCATAACTGGAATATTCTGGAACAGGTAGACGGAGAATTTACCACAGCCAAAGGCAAAGAAGAGATGGCAAGGCTTCTGGAGAAATATGAGGATATTGATGTGGTGGTGTCCCAGAATGATGACATGACGTTCGGAGCCCTGGAGGCTATTCATGCTGCTGGCAAAACAACTGGCGTAAACGGCGATATCACAGTGATTTCCTTTGACGCGGTAGATGCTGGAGTGGAACTGGTAAGAAACGGTGAAATCAACATTGACGTCCAGTGTAATCCGGACCAGGGAAAATATGTGGAACAGGTTATAAAGGATATGGAAGCAGGTAAAGAAGTAGAAAAAGCGTATTATGTTCCGGAACGGGTATATACGCAGGAGAATGCAGGGGAGGATGAAGATGCTGCTGAAGGTATTTCTGGTTGAAGATGAGACTGTGATCCGGGAAGGTCTGCGTGACAGGATTCCCTGGGATCAGTTTGGATATCGCTTTGTGGGGGAAGCTGCTGACGGAGAGATGGCGCTGCCTCTAATCCGAAAAACAAGGCCGGATGTGCTGATTACAGACATTAAGATGCCTTTTATGGATGGGATTTCTTTAAGCAAAATTGTAAGCAAGGAATTTCCGCGGATGAAGATCATCATTGTCAGCGGATACGATGATTTCGAATACGCAAGACAGGCGATAGAGGTAGGAGTGGATCAGTATCTGCTGAAGCCGGTAACCAGGATGAAACTGAAAACCGTTCTTCTTGAATTGAAGGATAAGATCGAACAAGACCAGGAACAGGAGGATTACCGCACCCAGTTTCAGAATGAGATCCAGGAGTACGAGCAGTTTTCCAGACGCCGTTTTATGGAGAAAATTTTGGAAGGGGAACTTTCCGTTAAGGAGATTTACGACGAGGCAGACCGCCAGTCCATTGAGATTACCGCAGCAGGGTACAATCTTCTATTCTTATATCTTCAGGAGAAAAATAAGGACAAGATGGAAGGCTTCCTGAAAAAACAGGACGAAGTGCTTCACTATTTTCTGCGCTATCCGCAGTATCTGCTTTTCCGCTGGAATGTAAACAGCTATGGCGTTCTGGTGAAAGGAGAAATGTCCCAACTGGAAGAGCTGACCGGGAACTGTGTGGAATATATGGAAAGAACCTGCGGAGACCAGGATCAGCTGGAGTGGTATGTGGCTGTGGGAAAACCAGTCGAAAGGCTGAGTCTGCTTTCCCAGTGCTATCAGAGTGTGAACCACTATTTTGCATACCGCTTTATGGTGCCAGGGCTGCATGTTCTTACGGAAAAGACTTTGGAGAATTATGTAAACTCACAGGGAGAGAACCGGCTGGATGGAGTAGATTCTTCTCAGCTGAATCCGGAAGTCATAAAGGATTTCCTTACCAAGGGAACCAGCTGCGAAATCCAGGATTTTGTCCAGGGGTATTTAAGCGGTATGAGCAAGGCTCTGGAATCCAGAATGTTCCGGGATTACGTAGTGCTTCACATTCGTTTTACGACTATCATGTATCTGGAATCTCTTGGCGTTGCCAAGGAAGAATATGTGGGCCGGATTGATGAGAAATATGAGGAAACATGCCTGAAAGCTTCCCAGGTGGCGGAGTATTGTACGGATATGCTTCAGGCAGCAGTGGACATCCGGGATGAGAGAAGTGAATCCCAGGGGACCAGTGCCATGAGAAAGGTCCTGGATTACATTGATGAGAACTGCTGCAGGGAGAGCATTTCCCTGAACGAGGTTGCGTCAGCTGTAAATATGAGTGCCAATTATTTCAGTGCTATTTTCAGTCAGAAGATGCAGAAGACGTTTGTGGAATATCTGACTGGAAAAAGAATGGAGCGGGCGAAGAAGCTCCTGCGCGAAACGGATAAGTCATCCGGGGAGATTGCGCAGGAGGTGGGCTATAAGGATCCTCATTATTTCAGCTATGTGTTTAAGAAAAATATGGGCTGCAGTCCAAGGGAATACAGAAGCAAGGGCAGCGCATAATCGTTTTTATTTGGGCGGCAGCAGCTGCAATGGGACTTCCTGTGAAGAGACAGGGAGTCCTTTTAATTTGTCTGCAATCATCCGGGCAGCCATCTGGGCGGGCTCATGGGTTGGACTGGTCAAAGTGGCGGCGCGCAAAAGCCCGGAAGCGGTGAGATAACTGGTATTGAAGGCCGACAATGCCAGTTGGGAGATGCTGCCAGAGGGCTGTGTTTCCATAAATGGAGCAGAGGAAGAGAGGGAAAGCTTTTCCCACAACAGCCAGGCAATAAAGTCATCTTCGCAGACGATTGCAGTACAGTCAGCAGTGAGTTTTTCCAGGAATTTCTGCAGAAAACGGATATCCCGATTCTGCCTGAAATCATCCAGATCTTCTGTGGTAAACCATCCAAGGTTTCGGTCCGGAACCAAGAGCCCCTGATTTTCCATGGCGTTCAGAAAGCCCTGGCAGTGCTGATGTCCCCGCAGGTCATCCATCTGGAAAATGCCTGCAATGCAGGTATGGCCTTTGGCAGCCAGATCCTGTACCAGCAGGCTGGCTCCGTAATCCGGATTGCCGGAAAGAACCGGAACCTGTGAAAGGCCAGGGTAGGCACAGCCCAGGAAAAAGACGGCAGTTCCCTTTTGAAGAAGCATCTGATAAAGCTCGGTGTTGAGAGTGGGCAGCGCGCTTTTTACAGGTTCTGCAAGAATGGCACGAAGAGGATTTTTCAGGAGAAACTGGAGAATCTGCCGTTCCTGATCCTGATGACCGTAGGTGGGGAAAACTTTGCAGGTATAGCCGTAGGCTGCCAGGGCTGTGCGAAGGTTATTTACAAAAGCGGGGTATTGGTACTGCTGTTCATCTGGGATTAGGACACCGATCACGTTGCGGGATTCCTGGTCGGAAAGTCCGGTAATATAGGAGCCGCTGCCCTTTATCCGGCGGATTTCCTGAGATTCCTCCAGGACTGCCAGTGCAGCCCGCACGGTCTGGCGGCTGACCCGATAGCGGGCGCATAATTCCTGTTCTGCGGGCAGCCTGTTCCTTCCATTTTGAATATATTCCTGAATCAAGTCCCGCAGCTGTTCGGTGAGCCATTTATATTTGATTGCCATAGGTTCCTCCTGAATAGATGTGCCGTTTTTCCGGCAGCGTTCTTATAAATGAAAAAATTATTTACTGTGTTAAAAAAATCTCATAATTTTTCCTACCGTAAAAAATTATAAATAGAAAATTTCCTGGTTTTTTACCAAAGAAAATCTTACTTTCTTTTCGGGAAGTTAAACTTTTTTATACGTTGTTGGACAGTTTGCCGCAGTGAAAAACGGGGAAAAAAGAGGAATATTTCTGGGATATCTTAAGAAAACAAACGTTTTTCCTATATAATCCGTAAAAAATTCCACCTTTTGCAGGTTAGGAATCATTATAATACAAATCTGTATTTGTTTCACTACTAAAATAACAAAATCTGTATTGGATGAACTGACGAAACTGCCAAAAACACGGAAAGTAATATTGAATTTTATGTTGATTTCAGCTAAATTATAGACATCAAGAAAAACGTAAAACCTTTAAAAAGAAAGAGAGGAACAAACACTATGAAAAAGAAATTAGCAGTTATGGCACTCGCAGCAGCAACACTCAGCATGATGGCTATGCCAGTATATGCAGATGATCTGGTAACAGTTGGATATGCACAGGTTGGACATGAGTCAGACTGGCGTACAGCAAACACCCAGAACTATCAGGATGTTTTCTCAGAAGATGCTGGATACAGCCTTGACCTTGTAGACTGCGACAATGACAATGCTGCACAGCTTGAAGCTGTTCGTACTTTCATCAGTAAAGATATGGATTATATCGTAATTGCTCCGATCCAGTCCGCTGGCTGGGACACCGTTCTTCAGGAAGCACAGGATGCAGGAATCCCTGTAATCATCGCAGACCGTGAGATCGAAGCAAGCGACGACTTATATGATGCATGGGTTGGAACAAACACAACAAACGAAGGTATCACAGCTGGTAACTGGTTAGCTGAGTACCTTGGCGATAAAGACGCGAACATTCTTGTAATCGAAGGTTCCGTAGGAGCTTCCGCGGCACTTGGACGTACAGAAGGATTCAATCAGGTAGCTGGCGAGCATGACAACTGGACAATCCTTGATTCCCAGTCCGGTGACTTCACACAGGCTGGCGGCCAGGAAGTTATGGAGTCCTTCATCAAATCCTACGAGGGACAGTTCAATGTAGTTGTCTGCCAGAATGATAACGAAGCATACGGCGCAATGGATGCAATGGATGCAGCAGGTATCACCTATGGTGTTGATGGCGATGTAACTCTTATTTCCTTCGATGCAACACATGACGGACTTCAGTACACATTAGACGGAAAGATCAACTGTGACGTTGAGTGTAACCCAATCCAGGCTGAGACCGTTAAGGGCGTTATCGAGAAAATGCAGGCTGGCGAAGACTATGAGAAGACAACACTTGTTGAGGATCAGGCATTCGTAGCACCTGGAATCGAGAGCGAATATGCAACAACTATGACTCAGGAAGTTCTGGACGGACGTGCTTACTAATTAGAAAAGTGTGAACTTACAGGGGGAGGAAAGTCCCAGGGCGGATTTTTCCTCCCCCTTATCATTGAACAGGACTGTGGCGCAGTCCTGCTGGCAAATGAGGAGAATGAAAAAATGTTGCTCGTAACGGGAAGGGAGGAATCGCGTTGGAGGCAGGAGTAGTATTGAAAATGCAGGGAATCTGCATGACATTCCCAGGTGTAAAAGCACTGGAAGGCGTGGACCTTACATTGAAAAAAGGTGAAATCCGTGCGCTGATGGGAGAGAATGGCGCGGGTAAATCCACACTGATCAAATGCCTGACTGGCGTAAATAAATTTGAAGCCGGAGAAATCTATCTGGAAGGATTTGATCATCCCATTGTAAATAAAGATACCATGGATGCCCAGAAAAAGGGTATCTCCACTGTATATCAGGAAGTAAACCTCTGTCCGAATCTTTCAGTGGCAGAGAACCTGTACATAGGCCGTGAGCCTTTAACAAAGCTTGGCACGGTCAACCGAAAGGCCATGAACCGTCAGGCAGCAGCACTGATGAAGCAGCTGGAGCTTGACATTGATGTAACACGTAATCTTGAAGAATATTCACTGGCATTGCAGCAGATGATCGCAATTGCCCGTGCTGTAGATATGGACTGCAAGGTGCTCATTCTGGATGAGCCAACTTCTTCACTGGATGACCGTGAAGTAGAAAAGCTTTTTACCATGATGCGCAGACTGAAGGAAAAGGGTGTTGGAATCATATTCGTTACCCATTTCCTGGAGCAGGTATATGCGGTATGTGACGGAATCACAGTTCTTCGAAATGGTAAGCTGGTAGGAGAATATGACATTGCAGACCTGCCGAGAGTAAAGCTGGTAGCAGCTATGATGGGAAAAGATTTCGATGATCTGGCATCCATCAAACCGGAGACTACTGGAGATAAGAGAAAAGAGCCGATGGTTATTGAAGCCCGCGGATTAAGCCACGCTGGTACCATCAAACCGTTTGATCTTGATATTCACAAAGGAGAGGTTATCGGACTGACCGGACTTCTTGGAAGCGGACGAAGCGAACTGGCACGTACTATTTACGGTGCTGACCGCGCCCAGACTGGTACTTTGAAAGTAAAAGGCAAGGAAGTTAAGGTGAAAAATCCTATTGATGCCATGCATCTTGGAATGGGACTTCTCCCTGATGACCGTAAAGCAGAAGGCATTATTGCAGACCTTTCTGTAAGAGAAAATATCATTCTTGCCGTACAGGCAAAACAGGGCATTTTGAAAAAGATTCCTATGGCAAAGCAGTGTGAGATCGCAGACAAGTATATTGATCTTCTCCAGATCAAATGTGCAAGCCGTGAGACTCTGATCAAGCAGCTTTCCGGTGGAAACCAGCAGAAGGTTATCCTTGCAAGATGGCTTGCAACAAACCCGGATTTCCTGATCCTGGACGAGCCTACCCGAGGCATCGATATCGGTACCAAGACAGAGATCCAGAAGCTGGTTCTGAAGCTTGCAGATGAAGGAAAGAGTCTAATCTTCATTTCCTCTGAGATCGAGGAAATGCTCCGTACCTGCAACCGTATGGCAGTTCTCCGTGACGGTCAGAAGGTTGGAGAGATTGATGAGGCAGATATGAACCAGATGAACGTAATGAAAGCAATCGCAGGAGGTGAGCAGTAATGGGTAATTTCAAAAAACTGGCGCAGAAACGTCTGTTCCTTCCGGTTTTCAGTATGATCCTGGTCATGCTGATCAACGTAGTATATGATATTGCAACAGGAAGTGCACCGCTTTCCTTCTTTATGATTTCCATTAAGAATGGTGTACTTTACGGACGTCTGATCGACATCCTGAACCGTGGAAGTGAAATCGCCATCCTGGCAATCGGTATGACACTTGTTGTATCTGCTTCCGGCGGTACTGATATTTCCGTTGGTTCTGTAATGAGTCTTTACGCAGGTGTCTGCTGTATGATTCTTGCAGGATACGGAAATGTAAATGTACAGGAATATGCGCATCCGTTGCTGGTTGGCATTGGAGCCGGACTTCTTGTCACTTTGATTTGTGGTGTTTTTAACGGATTTCTGGTTGCTTATATGAATATTCAGCCTATGGTCGCTACCCTGATCCTATGGTCGGCAGGACGTGCAGTGGGACTTCTTCTTTGCAACAGCCAGATCGTTTATGTGCGTGTTCCGTCCTTCCAGAAGCTTGGTGCTTACTGCGGAATCATTCCAACACCGATCATTGTGGCAGCTGTGTGTGTGGCAATTGCTTCTATTGTACTTCGCTACACAGCACTTGGAACTTACATCCAGAGTGTTGGTATTAACAAAAAAGCTTCCCGTATCGCAGGCTTTAATTCCGCAAAGATCATCCTTATGTGTTATGCAATCTGCGGTCTTTGTGCAGGTCTTGCAGGTATGGTTGCAACCTCCAGAATCTATTCAGCAGATACCAATAACATCGGTCTGAACATGGAGCTGGATGCTATCCTTTCCGTAGCACTTGGCGGAAACAGCCTTGGCGGCGGTAAATTTTCCCTGGCAGGTTCCATTATCGGAGCTTACACCATTCAGGCGATTACCACAACCCTGTATGCACTTGGTGTTTCCTCTGCACAGGCGCCGGTATTTAAGGCAATCGTTGTTATTATCATCGTAGTTATTCAGGCTGAGCCAGCCAAAGCATTCTTTAAAAAGCTGACAAAGAAATCCGGAAAGGAGGCAGCTCGGGCATGAAAAAGAAAAAGATAAACAGCAATAACCTGTTGCTGCTGATTACCATTGTTTTATTCTTTGTAATGTATGCTGCAGGATGTATCGTATATGCGGACAAAGGTTTTACTCGCTTCCAGACATTCCTGAATATCCTGATCAATAACGCTGGTCTGATCTGTATTACAGCAGGTATGACATGCGTTATGCTTACCGGCGGAATTGATATTTCCGTAGGTTCTGTAGTTGCTATGGACTGTATGATCCTTGCGGTTGGTATTGAGCAGTGGGGCTGGACCAGTCCGGTGCTGATGCTTTTCATCCTTGCAATTGGTATCGTGTTCGGTGTTGTCCAGGGCTTCTGTATTTCCTATCTGGAAATTCAGCCGTTTATTGTAACTATGGCTGGTATGTTCTTTGCGCGAGGCATGACAGCTGTGATCTGTAAAGAGCAGGTAAGTATTGTTTCCGACAAGATTTTTACCACACTTTCCAGTTACAAGATTTCCCTTCCTTTTGGGGGATATCTGAACAAGAAAGGAATTATGCAGTATCCTTATCTTCGTGTAACGGTTGTGGTAGCGCTGATCGTAGTACTTGCTATTTATCTGATGCTGAAATATACACGTTTCGGACGCAGCATTTACGCAGTGGGCGGAAACCAGCAGTCAGCAACTTTGATGGGACTTGATGTTAAGAAAACTCAGATGAAAGCTTACATACTTTCCAGCTTCCTTACCTCTATCGGCGGTATCTGCTATTGCCTGAACACAATGGCTGGTACAACCACACAGGCAACCGGACTGGAAATGGATGCCATTTCCTCCGCAGTTATCGGCGGTACCCTTCTTACCGGTGGTGTGGGAAATGTGCTTGGATCTCTGTTCGGAGTATTGATCAACGGTACTATTTCTACATTGGTTAAGACCAATGGTAAGCTGATCAGCTCCTGGTCAAACATTGTAACAGCGATTCTGCTTTGCTTCTTTATTGTGCTTCAGAGTGTGTTTGCACTGGTGAAGGAGAGAAAGAGTAAATAAGGATTAGAAGTGCGGCATGAGGCTGCATGGAAAATAAAAGAACTGCTGGACATCCCGGAATTTAATTTCCATGGATGTCCAGCAGTTCTTTTATTGGGAAAAAAATTATTCTTCCTGTCCCAGCTTCACAAAGATCGGTTCGTGCTCCATTGCCGGGATAATTTTTTCCATCATATCTTTCATGTCAATTTTCAGGCTGGAGGTGTTGATGCAGGGATGGCAGCCGATATAAGGCTCTTTCAGGAGATCCTCGTCAATAAGCAGCTGAACGTGATGCTCCTTGTCATTCATCAGACCGAGGACGCTTACAGAGCCAGGGGTGATGTCCAGGTATTTTTCCATATAAGTCTCATTTCCAAAGGAAAGTCTGGCTACGCCAAGCTGGGAGGAAACTTCCTTGGTCTTGAATTTTTTGTCTCCGGGAAGAAGGAGAAGGTAGAAGTTGGTCTCCTGGCGATTGCAGAGGAACAGGTTCTTGCAGATGACAGCGTCCAGGATTTTGTCTACATCTTTGCAGGCTTCGATGGTCATGAGAGCTTCGTGGTCGACTCTCTGATACGGTATATTCAGGGAATCCAGAAAATCATATACGCGTATTTCTTTTTCAAGCCTTCCGGTGGTATCGGAAGGACGTCCGGTTTCAAGGGTTAATTCCATAGTGATTGTGCTCCTTCTATGATAGCTGCGGCGCATAGGTGCGCTGAACAGCTGAATTTTTTGGCTGGGTTTGGGGTTATTGTAGCATGGTGCAGTTTTACTGTAAAGAAGGAGATTGGTTTGCATGATTCTTAAACTTTTCTAAATTCTTTGAAGAGTTTACCGGGAAGCAGATTATTTATGGTAAGATAGGGATATGCAACTGAAAGGAATGATTACAGAATAATCAGGAGGAGCATATCTGAATGAACAATATTACAAAGAATGCACTGGAAGAATCTTTGAAGAAATTTCTGCTGCAGAAGCCGCTGGATAAGATTACCATCAGTGACCTGACAACAGATTGCGGCATTAGCCGGATGGCGTTTTATTATCACTTTAAGGATATTTATGATCTGGTAGAGTGGGCATGCATCGAGGACGCCTCCCGGGCTTTGCAGGGGAAAAAGACCTATGACACCTGGCAGGAGGGGCTTCTTCAGATTTTTGAGGCAGTGCTGGAAAATAAGCCGTTTATTTTAAATGTATACAGGTCCGTCAGCAGAGAGAGGGTGGAGAATTATCTGTATGCCCTTACCTATGAATTGATCGAGGGCGTAGTAGAAGAACAGAGTGAGAATCTTATGGTCACAGAAGAGCAGAAGAAATTTATTGCAAACTTCTATAAATACAGCTTCGTAGGTGTCATGCTGGACTGGATCAAACGTGGAATGAAAGAATCCCCGGAAGAAATGGCAGG
>OIEM01001337.1_pt1 | contig 10438 bp, 16 predicted proteins | sample 1581761 | NCBI WGS metagenome assembly OIEM01 (sample SAMN01760978, study PRJEB22395) | human gut metagenome | reverse complement strand
CTAAAAAAGGTATTATTTTAGCTGGTGGTGCAGGTTCTAGACTACAACCGGTAACTTTTTGTATTCCAAAGAGCTTAGTACCACTTTATAATAAACCAACAATATATTATTCACTTACAACTTTATTAAAACAGAAATGTGATGATATATTAATTATATGTCGTTCTGAGTTTAAGCACTTGTTTGAAATGTTATTAGGTGATGGTAGACGATTCAACATAAAAATATCATATGCAATACAAGATGAACCAAGAGGGCTTGCTGATGCATATATTGTTGCATCTAAATTTTTAGAAGGTCAACCATCTACGATGATTCTTGGTGATAATTTATTTATAGGTGAATTACCAATATTATCTGAATTAGCAGAGCAACATAATAAACATAATTGCATAATTCAAGTTGGTGTAAAAGATGCATCACAATATGGTGTATATGATCCAGTTGGTAACATATTTATTGAAAAGCCTACTGTGTGTGGGTATAAGTATGCCATACCAGGTATATATTATATGAATAGTGATTCATCAGAAATAGCTTCATTATTGCATCCATCAAAACGTGGTGAACTAGAGATTACAGATTTATTAACAACATATTTAAATAATAATGACTTACATATTGCAACAGAGAAAAATATTATATGGTTTGATACAGGTACGTTTGAAGATTTGGCAGATGCATCAAATTATATAAGGTTCTTAGAAACAAAATTTAATAAAAGAATAGGGGATCCAAACTATGCTAACGTATAAATTATATCACAGTGACTCATATAGTTGTAGTAGGATACATTGTAGACTATTATTACGTGTTACAGACTATTGTTTTAATGTGAATTTATATAAATATAATGTGAGTATATACGGTCAACATATTAAAACTACACATTTTAATGCTAATGTACATTATTCAATATATTGTGGTTGTAATATTAATTTAAACGATTTATATACGAAAAGTTTAATTAAGCGTAAAAATATTCAATCTGACCATCTTATAGAAATATATGAAGATGGTAAATTGATACAAAACGTTATTATTATTGTATATGGAACACGATATAGCAATGTTAGGTATAATTATGTAATTACAGCCGCAAACAGTGGTGCTGGTTGGCCTCCAATAATACCTGAACCATATAAATTAGAGTGTAATTATGTTGAATATCCAGGGTATTATACACCAACAGAAATTACAAACGAAAATATATCAATGCATGATAATGTTTTGTATTTAGATGATAAACCACTTAGTAACAATGGTTATTATCTAAATGAGTGTGATATGTATATTGTAGATGGTGATGTTTGTGAAATTCATTTACCATTCAATATAATAAATGCAAAATTTATTTTAGATAAATATAAGCATTATAAGTTAAAATTTATAAATGATAACAGTCAATTAGAAGGACATTGCAAAACATGTATTATAGATCATCAAAACATATTACAACAATTACACATATTAAATGATGATCTTATGATATGCACTTCATCAATTGATGTTAATAAAGCATTTGACGAACTTATAACATTTAAACAAACAATTTAAAAATATGTCATTATATAATCAAACAAATAACGTATATGTTCATCCAGTACCTCAGGTATCACCTAGTGGGATGAATACAACTCCTCGTTTAGAAAATATTACAGATAAGTGGGGAAATATTACAACCAATGCAAAATGGGTTGATCCATCAAGTGGTATGATTTTTAAACAGGGAATCGTGTCAGTAAAAACACGTGATGGTAAAACATTTGATATTAATTCACCACAAGGTCGTTCTCGTTAAACATATACAATAAAAATTATGAAATTAAAATTATTTACAGATAAAGTTGGACGAATTATTCTTGGAGAAGAATTAGAAGACCAAAATACAAAGAATGGTATTATTGCTATTAAAAATCCGGTAATTTGTAATTTAGTTGATGGTGGTCAAGGTAAACCAGCTCAACTTTCAATTTTACCATATGTGTTTATTGAACTATTCGATATTACAAAACATGATGACTGTGTAGCATATTTTAATGTCGTGGATATTACAGTGGTAGAATCAGTAGGTGCAGGTGAGGATGGCAATTTACATGCTAATTTGATTTCTAATTATAAAGGTTTATTTGAACGTATCAGAACGTTTAAACAAGAAGCTGCTAACAAACAGCAGCCTACCAAAGACACAAACACTATTGAAGTAGAGTGAACTACGAGGAAGCTAAAGCTTCTCTAGTTTTATACTCGAATTTTTTATAAAGTTCTAATTATATATTTGATAATCAACCCTCTGAGAATCAGAGGGTTTTTTCGTTAATTAATTACTATTGAATGTATGAAGTATTTATTAATAGATGGTAATAATCTCTTACATAGAGCATTTTGGATTGCAAAATACAAAGAACAAGAAGATTCAAACCTCTATTTAGAAATATTCTTAAAATCAATTAAATTGTATGCTGAATTATATCCGTCAGATAAGATTATTTGTACATGGGATAAAAAAATGCATTTAGATGAAGGTAAGAATTTTAGACAAGAATTATGTGAATATAAACAAGGTAGAGATGAAAATTATAATAAAAAAGTATATGAACATATAGACGATATCAACAGGTTTTTACTATCACTCGGTGTTAAGATTATGTACCCAGGCTATCTTGAAGCAGATGATATTATGCATTGGTGCACCACACAGCATTTAGACGATGATTTTGTTATTATTAGTGTGGATAAAGATTTATTACAATTAGTATCATCAAATACAAAAGTATATAATCCAATTAAAAAACAAGAGTATAATATTGTAAATTTTGAAGCATTAATAGGTATACCCGTTGAAAAATTTGTATTGCAAAAAGCTATTATAGGTGATGTTTCTGATAATATTAAAGGTTTAGAAAAAATAGGTATAAAACGTGCACAAAAATATATTTCAGGTGAATCTCAATTCACATCTGAACAACAAGAAATAGTAGAGAAAAATCTAAAATTGGTAGATTTATCACAAGGCTGGCAAATTAATGAACCGCGAGAACAACGTATATATGAAAAGCAATTTAAAATGAAATGGCCAGAACCGATGAAACGTGTATTTTTTACACTATGTATGAAATTTGCATTATATAATATCATGTCAAAACCAGAACAATTTAGTGTGTTTTTTAAAGAACATAATGAGAAGTTAAAAAATATATTTTTAATATCATGATTAGAGTAATTGTTATTAAAAGTGCATTTATTACAAAAAATTCAAAAATTGAATTTTTTGAAGGTACTATTGACCAATTTGAAAAATATATAATTGACAATTTTTCGAATTGGTTTAATGGATATACTGATAGTTGTAAATCAGTTGTACATATGGTTACTAAAGATGGCAATTATGAACATCCTATATATGTTGGTGAAATAGCAGCTTGGTTTCAGTTAATACATTAAAATTTTTAAACAATGATAGTAAATAGAGATGAATTAAAACAAGTAACGGGTTATGATTACTATCAGGGTAATCTAATTCACAAGCCATTTGCCTATTCATTCTTTACGTCAAAAACATTACCAATTGGCAATATTATTGCTTTTAGAGCTCCAATGAAAGTTGAAGCTGAAGGTATGATTGATTTAGAAGATATGTTAGCAAAAGATTACATTTATTCAGAAGATGCAATTAATTTTTGTTGGCAAATTCCACATCTAGATGCATTTGGTGCAGTTGCATTTCAAAGATTGTTTAACACACAAATTGCTAATAAGCTTTATCAAATTATTCAAAAACCTATTATGGTTGATGGTGATGATATTATGGTGTTGGAAGAATTTGAAGGTTCTGATGGCAAATTGCATGATAAAGGAAAAGCATCAGTAAGTATTGCTTATTCTAGAAATGGATTTGCAATGTCACATACTGCTATTAATATTAATGCTGGTAAACAAGCTCCTGGTTTTGCATATTCAACTAAAATGACAGATGAACAGTGTGACCAATTTATGAAAGGGGTTATTGATTTGTTTTACCAAATGGTAGATGATATTACTCTAGCAACATCTAAATTGACTACAATTTAATGGATAACACATTTCAAATGATTAATGAGGTGTTGTTTTATAAAAAAGAACAAATGCCTAATGAAGATGATTTGAAATTATTTGCACCATTTTTAATAAATAGATATGCATCAATGTATTCACCAGAAATGTGTGAATACATTAATTTTATGTTAAATGAAAATAATAAAATTAATTTAACACCAATGGAATTGTATAGATTATTTCATACAATTATACCTAAGTTACGATACAAAAAAATAGCATATATTAAAAAATCTGCAAAAACCACCGACACTCTTACAAAAAAAGAGCAAGAACTGCAAGATAAAATAAAATGTATAGCTTATAATAAAGAACTATCTATTAAAGAAGTAAATAATTTAATTAAGTTTGCAAAAGAAATTGAAAAATGACTGAAGAAAACGATATAACAACAATAGCTGGAACAAGAAGTCTTGTAGATGTATCAGATTATACAAATACTCAGATGAATCTTGATGATTGTGTATTGTCACAATTATTTGATGATATTATTCTTGTTGAATATTTAGATGAAAATGAAAATGCTGAAGTTGAGCGTAATGGATTAGTGCTACCTGGAGCTGTGGTTAAAAATCTCTGGAGAAAAGGCAAGGTTATTCTCACCGGACAGGGAGTAGAACTTTGTAAAGCTAATGACATTGTGTTGTTTCCAAATGATAAAGGCATTCTCATTACAAATGTAGAAGTTGAAAACTATGGCAAGGTTAAAAAGGGTATGTTCTTAAATGAACGTAGAATATTTGGCAAGCTTAAGGAGAAACGACATGATTAAACATATTAATATATTATTATTTTCAATTTTCAGTATTCTCTGTATTGGTGGGTGTATTACAGATATTCCAGTGTATTATGGAGCTGAAGCAACCGCCAATACTTCAGCTAATATTCAACTAAAAAGATTACAAAACATTCAAACAATTCAATTTGAATGTTTGGAACATCCAGAATATCAGACTAAATTACCTGAAAGTATTACATCTAAATATTCAAAAGATGAAATTAGACAAGCATTTAAAAATTTAAATTGGGAGTATAAAGAATAATGGAAAATGGTTTAGGTGTTATTGGTCCGGATATTCCAGATAGTCGAGACTATAAATATAGTGATCATTTAGCAGGTATTCAAACAGATATGATGCATGAAATGCCTGAGCAGTTTGATGATTATTCATTGTGTAAATATATTGGTAATATATTAAATCAGGGCAGTACAAATTCTTGTACTGGTCATAGTGCAATGTACGCGATGAATGTATTATTAAATAGAATTGCTGGTAATGATATTGCCGGTGACTTTAAAATTAATCCATGGTGGGTGTATTATTGGGCTCGAAAAGAAGCAAACCTTGAGTATCGAGATGGTGGTGCATATATGAGGTGCTTAATGAATGCTCTTAAAACATATGGTGTGTATAGCAATAATATGTGTTCACCTGATAGTAAACCAGGCCAATATAATTTAGATGATGCATTTAAAATTAAAGAATATTTTAGAATTTCTAACAATTTAAATGAAATAAAATATGCACTCACAGTCGAAAAATTACCTGTATTTGCTTGTTGGGCTGTGTATGATCAATCAATTAATGTGAATGGTGTTGTTAGTATGCCTATAGGTTCATTAAATGGTTATCATGCTATTTGTTTGACTGGGTTAAAAACCATTAATAATAAACAATATATTGAATTTGCTAATAGTTGGGGTAAGTTTTGGGGGCAAAACGGTTTTGGATATTTGGATCCGGATATGTTTAATGATCCAACATTGATAACAGATATATATTGCCCAACATATAGATATAATTAAAATACGTTAAAAGCTACAATTAAATTTGTAGCTTTTTAAATTATATGAAACTTCAATATTTATCAGATTTACATTTAGAGTTCCCTGAGAACAAGACTTGGGTAAAAAAGCATATTAAACCACAAGCTGATTATCTTCTTATTGCAGGAGACACAGGTTATTTGACAGACAAAAGAGATAATAGTATCTATGAAAAATGCTGTGATGATTTTTTAAAATTTTGTCGTGATAATTGGAAGCAAACTATACTTATTCCAGGTAATCATGAATATTATGGAGGGTTTCCACTTTATATCCTCAATGCTTTTAATATGTATCAACCCACAATAGACAAGGTTCAAATACATAATAATGTGACTCTAATAAATAATAATTTTGTTGATTTAGATGATAAAGATTTTATTGTAAGGGTGTATGGAGCAACTCTTTGGAGTTATATTAAACCAGAAGAATTTTCAGTAGTTTGGAGTCATATGAATGATTACAATATGTGTAATTATAACTCAAATGAAAAACTCAACCCTGGTCATACTATCTTCGAACATCTTAAAACATATCAATCACTTTCAATGCTTGAATATACAACCATTAAAACTATTTTTAATAAAGAAAGTGATAATATGAAAATCACTAGAATACCTGTTAAAAAAGTTATAATGACGCATCATGGTTGTCATCCAGATTGTATAGCAGAATGTTACAGAAGTAGTGATGCTAACTCAGCTTATACAAGTGATTTATCACAATTAATTGATAAAGTTAATCCAGTAGCATGGATCTATGGACATACCCATCAAACTAAATCATTTGAATATAATGGTGTAAAAATTATGGAAAATAGTGTAGGTTATGTTGATTATGATTCAAATGATCATTTTGATAAGAAAGCAGTATTGGAAGTTTAATGGAAGACATTGATTCATTAGATTATCATACTCAGGTTGCAATTAAACAACTTGATGTTGAGAAAACTAAATACAAATTGAAATACAAACATTTATGCAATTTAATTAATATGTTGCATGATGAAGCTTTCAAACAAAATGATCAATATATGGTAAGAATGATGGATTTAATTAATTCATTACAATTTCAATATTGCAACAAAGTAGAGGAGAAATTGAAAAGTGGGTATTGATTATATCAACTTCATTTAAAATTATTAAAGATTATTTAAATTCTTAAACTTTTTAAATGAAATCATTTGAAGTTATATTACTATAACTTCTGGGTTCATAACTAACCCTCTATTGAGTAGACTTATGAAGTCATTCCCAATTACTTTTCTTAATATTTAAGCAAAAAGATTGATTTTAACAATAAAAAGTTGAAAAGTTTTTAGATTTAGTTAAAAAATACAATACTTTTATAACAAATTTTAATAATTTTATATAAAACTAAATTACACATAATCAAAAAAAGGAACTACTATGGAACAGAAAATTGGATATATTGCTACTAAAAATTTTAAACAGGATGAACTTATTTTTGAAGTCGGTAAAACTTATGAAATAACACGACAGTTTAGTTATGCTGCGTCTTACGTAGGAATGCACTACTATAAAACTCTTGAAGAACTTATTTCAGACTGTGATATTGATATAAATGATTTGAAAATTCTTAAAGTTGAAGATCTTGGAACTCACAATGACAAACTTTGGAATACAATTACTACAAATAAACTTTTAGTTATTTGTGAAGTTCCTTTTGTAGAATACAAAGCACTCATTCTGAAAAAGAATGAATATAATGACAAGAATCAACTTATCAAATCTAAGGGTAAGAGACCTGGAAGAATTACAACATATGAATATCATGATAATGGTAAAATATCATCCATAAAAAATTTTTCATCAGATATAATGACTTCTGAGAAGAAATTTGATAAAAAGGGTAGAATAATTTTAGAACGTGCAGGTGAGTCTTATTACAAGTCATATCATTATGAATGGGACAATGTAAAGCCCAGCGAAGTCATGTATAATGGTTTCTTCACTCGTTATACTTATAATTCTCATAATGATGTATCTTATATACATTCTGGGTCTGAAACTGAGTGGTTTAAGTATGAATATGATGAGAATGGCAATATAATTCATTTAGAGCGTTCTGATGGTTATGAAAAATGGCAAAAATATGATGAAAAAGGAAATTTAATTTATTATAGAAATATAGATGATATACATTTTGAAATCATAATTAAATAAGAATCTATAAAATATAAATTTAGACAATTTTTTGAATATGACTACAATTCAACTCAATAAAAAACTTCTAAAATATACTCTTGTACCATATGATGATTGTGGTAATGTAATTGAGTCATTTAAAGATGCTTATGCTGTTGGTATGGAGCCAGTTACAAAACCATTTTTGAATAAAGACTTTGAAGAAAATAGTGATTATGAAATTCCAGTAGCTGAATATTATGCTGAAACTTGCAAAACTCCAATTGCAACTATTTCAATTGAAGGTTTGTATGAATATAGTGATAATGGCAAAGCTGATATGTTAGTAGCTAACATATATTGCCATGATTACTGGCATGAGTATGATGAATTTTGCTATCCAATAACTTTAAAAAATTGTAATGTTATTTCTGAAAGATTTGAAAATAAGCTTAAATTCAAAGTCACAGATGTAAATGCAATTCAATCTGCAATTATGAAAACTCTTGCAAAAGCTGAAACTAAAATGCTTAAGACTCTTTCTAAATACTATGGGTATAGCATTGGTAAATGTGAATTTAAAATCCAGGAAAAATAATGAAACAAATTAGACACGGTGTATTTGAAACCAATTCATCCTCAAGTCATTCCATTACATTACATATTCATAATGTAAATGATAAGATTATTCCAGATGTAATTAAATGTAAACCTTTCTGGGAAATTAGTTTTGATTATAGAGGTAAAATTGCTGACAATATTTCATTGGTATTAGCAGCTGTTTGGAAAGATGAAATGAAACTCCCTGTTTCTGTATCTAGCTATGAATCAGATTGCGTTATTGATGATTTTATTGAAAAACAAAAAACACCTGATGAAATATTAAACATAATTGAAGATTATACAGATTGTGATGAAATTGGTGAAATGTATTCAAAATATTTGATTAAATTTACCAAAACAAAAGCATATCAAGATATTAAATCTAATATTAAACAAGTTTTTCCAAGTAGTAAAATTGAAATATTGGATTATTTAGATACTATTAATAAGCAGAAATTTGATAGAGATTATGCAAGATTGCAAATTACTGGGTTAGGTAACATATTAAAATATATTGAATATGATTCAGAATATCATACAGTAAATAAGGAAAAATTTAAATTTTTCTTACAATATGCTGCTAATATGATGGATTCTGGATCAGAGATTGTTGAGTATTGTAATTTTTAATATAGACTAATTTTCCACATACATAATCAAAATTGAAATATGGAAACTAAATCTTGGAATCTTGAATTATTTAAAAAGTTATTTGAAAATGATCCGAATTGGACTTTGACTTCATATACTGCAACATTTGGTCCTGTGTACAGCTGGCGCGCAAACTTTGGATTAGATAATTTTAATGTTGCCATTGACTTTGATCCAAATCATTATCCATTTGCAAAAATGTTTATTGATTTTGAAGATTATCATGGTGAACCTGGAGATGCGTCATTTGAGTTTAAAGAATATTCTTCAGATTTTCATGATAGAGTTAACTCAATAATAGATGAATATAGTAGCGGAAATCATTCTTAATTTAAAATTAATAAAATATTTACCAGCACATGATAGAAATAAAGGGAACATATCAAACAGCTTATTCAATGACTGAAAATTTAGATGCAGAAACTATTAAGCAAATCGAAGTAATTTGCTCATGTGAAGCATATAAGAATGCAAAGATTCGTGTTATGGCTGATGCTCATGCTGGAAAGGGCTCAACTGTAGGTACTACTATAAAGTTAAATAAGGATTCTAATGGTGATTATTGTGCTATTCCTAATACCATTGGAGTAGATATTGGTTGTGGTGTTGCTGCGGTTAAGTTGGGTGTACTTCCTGAAAATTTTGATTTTGAAATCTTAGATAAGATTATTCGCACTAGGGTTCCATCAGGAGATTCAATACATAATGTTGATCCTGAATTAAATGAAAAGCATTTAATTTGGTTGGCAAAGTGTGTTAAGGACGTTTCAAAGAATATTGATAAGTCAAATATGTATTCATATTATATGCGTTCGCTTGGTACGTTAGGAGGTGGTAATCACTTTATTTCCTTAGAGCAGCGCAAGGATGGATATACTTATTTAATTATACATACTGGATCTCGTCGATTTGGATATGACATTGCAACGTATTGGCAGAATATAGCCAAGGAACTTTGTGATTGGAAGCATAGGACCAATCTTTTACATATTTTACGTGATATAGAACCGTCTAAGAGACAGGCTTTTATAGAAAAGAACAATGCACAAAAGATTCCTGAAGGTCAGGAATATGTTATTGGATATTCTTTTTCACGGTATTTTGATTATGTTCA
>OIEM01001336.1_pt1 | contig 10438 bp, 9 predicted proteins | sample 1581761 | NCBI WGS metagenome assembly OIEM01 (sample SAMN01760978, study PRJEB22395) | human gut metagenome | reverse complement strand
GTTTGCTTAAAGATGCCAGCATCTCTGCAATAGCCAGTCCCGCCTCCACATCTCCGCCCATGGTATTTAAAAGTACCAGCACACCGCCAATTTCTTCACTGTCTTCGATGGCTGCCAGTTGTGGCAGGATATGCTCATATTTCGTAGTCTTCGAATTACCGGAGAGATTATCATGCCCTTCGATTTCACCGATAATGGTCAGCAGATGGATTTTTTCCCCGGATGCCGCATCCGACAGCGTCAGTTGTCCCGTTTTTTCAATTCTTTCGTCTCTGTGTTCTTCCGCCTCGGTCTTCGGCGCTTCATTCTTGTTCTGATCGTTATCTTTCTGATTCTGCATGGCCTGTTTCCTCCCAGTTTCAATGATTTTATGATTTTGAAAATTTAAATAACAAAAAAAGACGACACAAAGGCATTCCACCTCTCGTATCGTCTTTTAGTATGTCCGTCAATCCAACATTTCATTAGGAAACCAACAGATTTTTAATGATCAAAATCATCGTCATCCGCTACCGGATAATCAAAATCACTGTCATCATCACCGTTCAGCTTATAATCCAGTACCTTAGGCACATGCTTTTTCGGCAGGGGCAGTGGATTTTCGATCAGCTGTATTTTTTCCGTTTCTACAGGTTCTTCCTGGAAATCCGCTGGCTCTTCCTCCGGGAATTCCTCGGTCTCCAGATCCTGTACTTTCAGCCGGGATCTGCGTTTCACCGTTTCCGTACTCTCCCTTTCTTTTTCCTGCATCATGGTCACATAGGGAATCAGGCTTTGTACTCCGGCTCCAATGAGAAGATAACGAAGCCGGACATGCATCCACATTCCCTGAATATCCGGGGTTGTGATCTGAAACGTCATCAGTAACTCCAACACAATCCACAAAAGGATCCAGATACTCTGACGTTCTCTGCGTTTCTGACACCAGAAACCAAATACACCGAGAATTTGCATTGTTACCAATAAAAAGATCAGAATCTTGCCGGCTACCACAGTATCCGCTCCGGTCGTCATAGTACCGTCGTAAATTGCAACCGGCCAGGAAAAAGCAGACGGTTGGAACAGCCGTCCCCATGCAGTGAGAACATTTCCCATAAGTTTCCCGCTGACACAGGCGTCTACTGCGATTGAAACAAAGAATCCGACTGCGCCTCCGAAAGCTGCCAGTAATGCTGCCCACATTCTATGTAAAAATCCCACAGTTTCCTCTTCCGCTGTCTCCAGTGCAAAAACCGAAAGTATCGGAAGATACAGTAATAAACCCGTGATATCCAGATAGGTCAGCACTCCCATTGCCACACCAGCGATAAAAAAACTGAGAATCGGGCGGACGCCCTTCTGTTCACCTTTTCGTCGGAAGGTATTCAGTGCTGCCGCAACCAGACACAGGCCTATCATCCATAACATCTGATAAAGTTCCTCCGGTCCCAATACTACTACCTTCCAGCACAATGGCCAGAGCATTCCAAATCCCAGCGCCGTAACTGCCGCAGCCGGTCCAGTTAATCGGCGGACCGCAAAATAACAAAGAATCCAGCCAAGAATCTGTAAGCCCGCCTGGAATCCGAGTGCCACGGTGATCTTATTGCCGAGGAGCAGCAAAAGCCCGTGCAGTATCTGCAGATACAGATAAACCGCGCCATGTACTACCTGTGGGATCTGCGTCTGTGTTGTCACTCGGACCGTATCAAACCAGACATCCTCCGCCGCTACATCCAGATCCATCAGCTGGATTTCACGAATCCTCAGGACAATCCCCGCCGCTACCAACAGCACTGTGAGGATTCCTTCGACCACAAGTGCAGTCTGCCGATTATCTACGTTTGTTTTTTTCTCTCTGCTCTTTTGCAGTCCTCTTGACAGCAGAAAAGCAACAAGCCCTGTGACAGCAAGCCATACACCTGCTATCACAAGGCCGATCCATTGGGATTCCTCCGGAGCGCTTGGCATAGTGACCATCATCGCTCCGGTTCCCGCCATAATTGCAGAAAGTAACCACAGTATTACACTTATTACATTCTTTTTATAATTCATTATTTCAGTACCTTTTCGATGTTATATCTGGGACGATGTTTTACCTCAATGTAAATCTTGCCGATATACTGGCCCACCAGTCCGATGGCCATTAACTGAATACCACCCAGGAACCAGATGGACAGGATCAGGGAAGTCCAGCCCGGTACCACATGTCCGGTACAATAAGAGATCAGCGCATAAATAGCTGCCAGAAGGCTTAAGGCCACAATGATCATACCGGCACCCAGGATCATACTGATAGGCTTCACACTGAAGGAAGAAATACCGTTGAATGCCAATGCAAGCATCTTCTTCAGAGGATACTTGGACTCACCGGCCACTCTTTCCTTACGGTCATAGTATACACAGTCCGTCTGATAACCGATCAAAGGCATCATACCTCTTAAGAACAGATTGGTCTCCTGATACTTGGAGAACTGTTCTACCGCGCGCTTGGACATCAGTCGGAAATCCGCATGATTGTAAACAGTCTTGACCCCCATCATTTCCATGACTTTATAAAATCCCTGCGCCGTGGTACGTTTGAAGAAAGTATCGGTCTTACGCTCCTTACGGACACCGTATACGATATCACAGCCGTTGTGGAACTTATCGATCATTTCCTCGATCACAGCTACATCATCCTGCAGATCTGCATCAATGGAAACCGTCACATCAGACAGATCCATGGCAGTGATTAGTCCGGCAGTCAGTGCGAACTGATGTCCCACATTGCCGGCCAGCTTTACACCGCATACCTGCACCGGATGTGCCTGATGCTCTTCTTCGATCAGCTCCCAGGTACGATCCTTACTGCCATCATTTACAAACAGAATAAAACTGTCTTCCGCGATCTTTCCCTTATGGATCAGATCATCCAGCACACCCCTCAGTGCCTCGGAAGCAATCTTTAACACTTCTTCTTCATTATAACAAGGAACTACAATTGCAAGTTTCTCCATGCTGTTACCCCTAACCTTTCAATTTATTCGTCCCAGTTATGATATACTGCCTGAACGTCATCATCATCTTCCAGCAGTTCCAGGGTTCTCTGTAAGTTCTTCACTGCAGTCTCATCGGTCAGTGTTACATAATTCTGGGGAATCATGGTAACTTCTGCACTGATCATGGGAATTCCGGCATCTTCCAGAGCCTTGCGTACCTCTTCGAAGTTATCGGGATCAGTCAGGATCTCGAAGCTGTCATCCTCTTCGGAGAAATCTTCCGCTCCGGCATCCAGAGCGATCATCATCAGATCGTCCGCTTCCATATCACATTCTTCCTTGTCCACGATGATCTGTCCCTTCTTATCGAACATAAAGGATACACATCCGGGAGTACCTACATTACCCTGTCCCTTGGTGAATGCGCTTCTTACGTTGGCAGCGGTACGGTTGGTGTTGTCGGTAAGTGCATCTACGATGATGGCGATACCGTTGGGGCCGTAACCTTCGTAAGTCACATACTTATAGTTTACATTGCCCACATCTCCGGCTGCCTTCTTGATACCGCGCTCGATGGTGTCGTTGGGCATGTTGTTGGCTTTTGCCTTGGCAATAACGGTTGCCAGTTTGAAATTGTTGGCGGGATCGGGACCACCCTCTTTTACAGCGACTGCGATCTCACGGCCGATAATGGTAAAAATCTTACCCTTTGCAGCATCGTTCTTTTCTTTTTTATGCTTAATATTAGCAAATTTGGAATGTCCTGACATTTTTGTTACTCCTTTGAACTTAAAGTTTCTTTCTCTTTGTATGCGTAGTCTTTACGCAATAACGCTCTTTCTATCATAGCATTATTTTCTTTTTTCTTCAAGCACTGATTGTCCGTCTTCTACATTCTGCGGTGTTTTTTCCTCCGGAAGCTTCCGGACCAACACACTTCCTATCATTTTTTTGACCACGGAAAGGATTTTAAAGTTGTATCCCTTATAGTCCACATCGAACTGCTCGTCCGGTTCCGGGATCCGGTCCAGTCTGGAGATCAGGAAACCGTTCAAAGTCTCGAATTCTTCCTCGTCGAAGGTAATACCCAGAAGCTCTTCCACTTCCTTTAACGGAGTCTTGCCTTCCATGACATATTCGCCCTTGCCACGGTTCTTGATGTATTCCTGATCCTCATCATACTCATCCATGATATTGCCGACGATCTCCTCCAGAATATCCTCCATGGCGATCAGTCCGTCGGTCTGTCCGTATTCGTCTACCACAATGGCCATCTGCAGCTTCTGGGACTGCATTTCCTTGAACAGTTCATCGATATTTTTCGTCTGCGGCACAAAATAAGGCTCTCTGAGCAGCCCGTCCAGTTTTGCGATAGGCAGGTCCAGCTTGTCATCACTGATATGGAACCGCATGGCATCCTTCAGATGCAGGATACCGATGATATGATCAATATTCTCCTCATACACAGGGTAACGGCTGTTCTTGCCTCCCAGCATGGAAGCAATGGCATCTTTCAGTTTCGTCTCACCATCAATGGCCACGATACTTCCACGATGTGTCATGATATCCTGGGCTTCCTTGTCTCCGTATTCGAAAATGTTGGAGATCATCTCCGCCTCACTGGCCTGAATGACACCCTGCTCATGACCTTCCTGCACCATATTGATGATCTCTTCCTCGGTCACATCATTTTCATCCGTATTGTTGCGGACACCGAAGAGGAACAGGATTCCCTTGGCTGTCAGATTCACCAGCCCCGTCAGGGGTGCCAGCAGTCTGGTGATAATATAAATCGGGTCAATACAGGCATACGCCCACTTCTCCGGCTGTCTGGATGCCATTTTCCGGGGAATCAGCACACCGAAAGTCAACAGGATATAGATCATGGCAATAAAAGACAATACCGTGGCAATCCCTGAAAGCACTCCCGCAGGCACATTCTCCAGAGACATGCCTCCCACATTGATCACATGAAGTCCCTTGTCAATGGTCTGCAGCCAGATATTCAGATAAAAAGCTCCCATTAAAATATTGATCAGCGTAATAACCAGCTGTACCGTATTGATATAGATCCCCGGACGGCTGATCATTTCACTCAGCCGCATGGACCGGCGATCCTTTTCTTCCTCTGCTTTATGTAGCATCTCCTTTTCATTCAGATTGTCGATGGCGGCATCAAATCCATAGAAAAACATATCCACCAGCAACAGCAGGAAAAAGAGAAAAATGGCCACAGGCCCACTCATGTCCATATTTTATTTCATCCTTTCGTATTTTATCCTATTTTCGGATACACTATGCATCGGGCTATGTATCCAGCTCCAGGCTGACTTTCAGTGCCCGGTTCACTCTCCGCATAATGTCTCCGTCCAGATGGCATACCTTATCTTTCAGCCTCTTTTTATCGATGGTGCGCAGCTGTTCCAGCAGCACTACGGAATCTTTATCCATATCGTAGCGGCGGGCATTCAGTTCAATATGCGTAGGCAGCTTCGCCTTGTTCATCTTTGAGGTGATTGCAGCGCAGATCACGGTGGGACTGTGTTTGTTCCCCACATCGTTCTGGATGATCAGCACCGGCCGGATGCCGCCCTGCTCCGAGCCGATGACCGGTCTCAAATCTGCGTAATAGATATCTCCTCTTCTCATTTCTACTCCTTCATCAGCGATTTAACATAAGTATTGCCGATTCTTCCGGAGTTATACGAACACTTTAGATCCGTCAGAAATTTTCAAAATAATCTTTTACTTCTGTGATCTCACCATTTCGACGGTAGACTCTGGGAATTCGTTTTCCCAGTGTGCAGACAAACTCATAATTGAATCTACCGGAAAGTTCTCCCAGTTCTTCCGCCGTGATCCGCTCCTGACCATCTGCGCCAAGGAGCGTCACCTTATCGCCCTCCATGGCTCCGGGAATTCCGGAAATATCCACCATGAACTGGTCCATGCAGACCCTTCCGAGGATGGGGGCCTTTTTCCCGTGGATCAGCACGTAGCCTTTTCCCGACAGGCTTCTGGGATACCCGTCTCCATATCCTACAGGGATGGTGGCTACTCTGGTATCTTTTGTTGCGGTAAACAATCCACCGTAGCTGACACTCTGCCCCGCATGGATCGTCTTGCAGTAAATGATATGACTGTAGAGAGACATTGCAGCCCGCAGAGGTACAATATCCTTACTTACTTCTTCGGAAGGATATAAACCGTAGGTCGTGATTCCCGCCCGTACCATATCCATGTTGGCCTGGGGCATTTCCAGAATTGCCGCACTGTTGGAACAATGCTTTACCGGAATCTCCAGTCCCAGTTCCGACTGTATTCTATCAATAAAATTCTGAAACAGTTCCAGCTGATGGTTGGCAGAAGTCTTATCCGCTTCATCCGATTTTGCAAAGTGGGTAAAGATACCTTCCACTTCCAGTCCGGGATGTTCCATGACAAATTTTACAAAATCCAGCCCTTCGTCATCCGGAGTGATACCGATCCTTCCCATGCCGGTATCCACTTTGATATGCACTTTGGCTTTCTTACCGGCCTTTGCTGCGGCCTCTGCCAGTTCTTCCACGGTATCCCTGCGATACACTGCCGGGCGGATCTCTTCCCGGATCATTTCCTCATAACAATAAGGAAAAGTATATCCCAGGATCAGGATCGGTTTCTTCACACTGGCTTCCCTGAGGACATGTGCCTCCTCGTAGGTAGCTGCCGCATAGCCGAACATAAAATCCACATCCTCCAGCATTCTGGCAATGGGAACACCGCCGTGTCCGTAACCGTCCGTCTTTATGACCGCCAGTATCTTCGTCTCCGGGGCAATATTTTCCTTCATATGGATCATATTCTCCCAAATGGCATCCAGATCTATTTCCGCCCATACTCGTTGGTAGGAATTCATCTTTTCCTGTAGTTTGCTTATCATTTCTTCACACTTTCTTTCTCATCATAGTCTTTCATCAGGCAATCCGCAATATCTCCCGCCATTACCCCATACTCCGTATGGAGCTTTGCCGCCAGCTCACCGGCTCTGCCATGGAGATACACACCGTTAACAGCTGCATCAATTGCATTCATACCCTGAGCTAAAAGTCCCAGGATCACACCCGTCAGGACATCTCCGCTGCCCGCAGTGGCCATACCGCTGTTGCCTGTAGTATTCAGATAAAATTCTCCCTGTTCTTTACATACAATCGTTCTTGCATCCTTGGCAACCGCCACACCGTGAAACCGTTCTGCCAGTTCTCTGCCACACTCCGGAAGCTCCTTCTTGCATTCCGGGATGGTCTTCGCAAGCAGTCTGGACAATTCTCCCACATGTGGAGTCAGAATGATAATTCTGCCTTCTGCCCCCTGGGTACGCAGCTTCTCTGCCAATTCCTTACCGTTTTCTTCCGCCAGAAGATTCAGTGCATCCGCATCCATCACTAATGGTTTTCTGCTCTTTTCCACTACTTTTTTCAGGCATTCCAGTGCCTGTTCCTCTCTGCCGATGCCGGGACCGACAGCAATAACATCCGCCCATTCCATGCTCTCGGACAGCTGTCTGCAGGATCCGTACAAAGCCTCCGGAATTCCCTGCTGTAAGATCTGCCGGTTCTCCTCTGCGGTGATTACTTTTACCATACCGGCTCCGGTACGATACGCCGCTCTTGCCGCCAGGATTGCTGCTCCGGCCATGCCGTTGCTCCCAGCCACCAGCAAAGCTTTGCCGAAGGTTCCCTTATTCCCGGAGGATGTTCTGTCCGGCAGATGCTGTTCACAGCTGTCATAAGTATACATCTCCGGGCTCTGTCCCAGAAAGCTCTCCGGTCCGATCCCCACATTTGCAATGTGTACCTGCCCGGCATAATCGGTTCCCGGATACATTACAAGGCCTCTCTTGCAGAAACCAAAAGTAATCGTTGCATCTGCCAGGAAAGCACAACCAAGCACCCGTCCGGTGTCCGAGCAGATCCCACTGGGAACATCCAGTGCCAGCTTAAATCCTTCCGCCACATTCATCTCTTCTACGGCTTCCGCATAGATGCCTTCCACCGGGCGGCTCAATCCTACACCGAACAAGGCATCTACAATCACATTATATTCATCTGCCTGCGTATTACTGTCTGTCTTCACCGGAAAATGTTGCAGGGTCTGCCACTGGCTCTTCCATTGCTCTGTGGCTTTCTCCGGATCTCCCACAAGTCGTACCGCTACCGTATAACCGTCCGCCGCAAGAAGTCTCGCCAAAGCCAGACCGTCTCCTCCGTTATTTCCCATACCAGCAAAAATGAGCACTTTTGTCCGTTCCTTCACGGCATCAAAGCGCTCTTTCAGAAAATCCTCCGCAGCCAGAGCCGCTCTTTCCATCAGAACCGGCCCCGGGATGCCGAGGTACTCTATGGTATTTTTATCGTATTGCTTCATTTCCTGTGCAGTTACCAGATATCTCATACTATTTTTGCTCCGGATTATATTTCATGTCAAACAGATTGACCACTTCTGCACCAAAAATATCATGCATGTAGTTGTAGATCTCCTGATTCTGCTGTTCCATCTGCTGTTTTTCGATCAGACGTTTTTTCAGTTCGATACGGATCGCACCCACCCACTCCGCAGTCTCTTTGATCTGTTTGTCATTATCCTTCATAATATCATAGCAGCAGTCCATAGTAAACATCATAAGCTGAAGATTTATTCTTTCGATCTCTCTGGGGATATCTTTTAACTCATCTTCGTATGCTTCCAGCTTCTCATTGCATTCCCCGATCAGGCGCTTATGATCCTCAATCTGTTTGTTCAGCTTACTGTTTTCGCCCTGCTGTTCCGCCTCATCCACCATAGGAACGATCTCTTTCATCAGCTTCTTTTTCAGATTCCGGATATCCTTCGACTCGGTATTGAGCTTACCTTGTCGTTTCAACAGCTGATTCAGGGCATCTTCCGTTTCTTTTAGCGGAACGGAACCGGTCTTATTCAACAACCGATACCATTTATTATCCAGGGTGAGTACGGGCAGATGCTTTCCCGTCAATGCACCTTTGAAAGCAGCCTGTCGGTCCTGTGCATTTTCTTCTGCGTTACCGTTGCCCATAATATCACTCCTTTGATGCCTTACTTCATGTTGTATTATTTCTCGGTGCGCTGAAATTCATAAAAGCGGCTGCTTCGCATCCGTCATCGCCTTGCGACTTTTCCTTTTATTCATTTTCAGACACTCCGCCTATGAAATAAGCAATCATACGCTTGCTTATTTCATGTCTGAACTGTAACGGTTAATATTATAGGATAGCTTCATTAAGCTGTCGGACAGATGCACGTTCTCCACCTGAATTCCCTCGGGAACATTCAGATCCACATGAGCGAAATTCCAGATAGCACGGATCCCGTTAGCCACCAGCTTATCTGCCACTTCCACAGCACTGGTCTTTGGAATCGTCAGCACAGCGATATCGATGTCATTCTCCCGGATAAAGGATTCCAGCTGATCCATGGGCATGACCTTCACACCGCGGACATCCTTACCCACCAGTTCCGGGTTCGCATCGAACATTCCCTTGAAGATAAATCCACGACGTTCGAAGTTCATATAATTGCCCAGCGCTCTTCCCAGATTGCCTGCTCCAATGATGACGAAATTATGCTGCTTATCCAGTCCTAAGATCTTACCGATCTCACGATACAGAGATTCTACATTATATCCATAGCCCTGCTGGCCGAAACCGCCGAAATTATTAAAATCCTGACGTATCTGGGATGCGGTCACCTTCATCAGTCCGGAAAGTTCCTGCGAAGAAATACGTTCCACACCTTCATCCTTCAATTCCCCCAAATATCGAAAGTATCTGGGCAGTCTGCCAATCACAGCCTGTGAAATTTCTTTTACTTCCAATACTTTCACCTCCGATTTTTTTTAGTATACACCATATGTTAAAAACTTGTCAATGAATTGACAGGTTTTCTTCTTTTCGTTACAATAAAATTTAAAAAGCCCGGTCTCCGTGGGTTGGAAATAAAGGATACTTACTACCATGATATTATCTTGTCAGAATATTTCAAAAGCATTTGTAGAAAATCAGGTATTGAAAAACGTTTCTTTTCATATAGAAGATCACGAAAAGGCAGCCATCGTTGGCATCAACGGTGCCGGGAAGACAACCCTCCTTCGCATCATCGTAGGGGAAATGACTCCCGATGACGGACAGGTGGTTCTGGCCAAAGACAAGACGCTTGGATACCTTGCACAGAACAGCACTGTGGACACCTCTCACACCATTTACGAGGAACTGTTATCTGTCAAGGCGGATCTGCTGCGCCTGGAGGAAAAGATCCGGGAATGCGAAAACAATATGAAGCATGCCGAAGGAGATGCGCTGGAAGACCTGATGAAGCAGTACACCTCTCTCACCCATGCTTTCGAGACCGGCGGCGGCTATCTCTACCGCAGTGAGCTGGTCGGTGTGTTAAAGGGACTGGGATTTACCGAAGATGAATTCTAC
>OIEM01001324.1_pt1 | contig 10514 bp, 9 predicted proteins | sample 1581761 | NCBI WGS metagenome assembly OIEM01 (sample SAMN01760978, study PRJEB22395) | human gut metagenome | reverse complement strand
TCTATAATCTAATCTTGTTTTATGCATAATTGTATTTGTTGTAATAGAGGACTTGTTATTACAAATATTGCAATGAAATAGATTTTTATAAGTACTTATTTTATTAGAATAACAATAAGGACATATTAATAAATTTTTAAATTTAGAAACAGATGGTTATGTATTACCAATTCTTCATAGAAATGGTTATAAAATTTCAAATCCAACTGTTCTTGGTAGAATGACAGAAGAGGAATTAGAAGATTTCTTTTATGGTCATGGATGGAAACCTTATTTTGTTACTGCAACAGATACTCAAAAAGCCCATGAAGAAATGGCAAAAACTCTAGATAAAATAGTAAAAGAAATTAATAGTTTAAAGGGAAGAGCAACTACTGATCATGAGTGGCCAATGCTTGTATTAACAACGCCTAAAGGCTGGACTGGACCAAAAGAAATAGAAGAAAAACAAATGGAAGAATGGAAGGGATTTGAAAAGTCATTAGAGTTTTGGCATAAATTGCATCTTATCTCGTCTGTCGAAAGAAAAGAAGATGACGATAAACAAATAGTGTTGGTCGTAGATGATGATTATGTTCAACAGAAACTTGATGAAAGTCAAACAGAGACTTCAATTGCGAGACAGCTAGTAGAAATTTACAGTAAGATTAATAAGGAACTTAAAGAAGCGGTAGAAATATCATTTACGGGGAAAAAACTTGTCAATTATGTTCCAATAAGAGAAATTGTAATTACTACTGAAATTGAATCGTTGAATAAAGAGATTGATAAATCATTAAATGTGAGGAGTTTAGAACCTGTATCATTAGAAGATAAAGAAGATAAAAAAAAACTAATTTTGTAGAGAAAAATAATGATCCTATAATAATTGATACAAATTTAGAAAACGAAATTTCGATGGAAGTTAATAATAGGTCATTGATAAAAATAGGACATTTTTTATTAACAAAGGAATACTGTGCAAGAGACTGGATTGATACGTTGGAAGTGGTGGAAACAAAGGTTATTTTAAATAAAATTGTTAATGCTATTGTAAAACATATTAATAACAGTGGTTATGATGATTACATAATAGCTGGTGTTGACTTAGTAGGAACATTATTGGCATCTAGAATTGCATTTACGCTTCAAGCTCCTTTAACATATATTGTTCCTGAAAAAGAAAAAAATGTAAATGCGCATCAGGAAATCGACCTAGAGATTGAAAAAGATAAAAAAGTTATTTTAATTACCGATGCAATTGTAACATTCAATACTGTAAAATCAGCAATCGAGAAAAACAAGTTGGAAAATTCGGTTATATGTATTTATACGATGTTTTATAGAGAATCAGATTATCAAGGATGTGCAGAATATGTTGATAAGACTTTTAGTATTAATAATGCTTTTAGAATAGAGCTTTTTAGGAAGGAAAAGTGCACTTACAATAAAACAAAATGTATAGCATCTAATAGAAGATTGAGAGAAGGAGAGGATAGTACAGATGAGAGTGATAGAACCCAATTTTGAAATCATGGACAAGATAAAAGGTGAAGATATTCTTAGAAAAATAGAGTTGTGTGGAAGGGTTTGCTATAAGAGTGAAAATTCGATAACAAGTGAATCAGCACGAAAATTTGTTAAAAATATTATAAAAAGTGGACATGAATCTGTTCTTGAACATGAAAAAATTACTGTAAGAATTATATGTGACAGAGGTGTTACTCATGAGATAGTTCGTCACAGAATAGCAAGCTATAGTCAAGAAAGTACAAGATATTGTAATTATAGTAAAGATAAATTTGATGGGGAACTTACATTTATCAAACCTTGTTTTTGGGATGAGGATGATGAAAACTATCGCTTGTGGAAGGAAGCAATGAAACAGGTCGAGCAAACATATATGAAATTGATTTTGTGCGGTGCGAGTGCGCAGGAGGCAAGAAGTGTTTTGCCCAATAGTCTTAAAACAGAAATTGTTGTTACAATGAACTTAAGAGAATGGAGACATTTCTTCAGATTGAGAACATCTGATAAAGCGCATCCACAGATGAGAGAGATTGCAAAACCTATTTTAAATGAGTTTAGTAGATTAATCCCTGTAGTATTTGATGATATAGAATAATGAAATTATTTTAGATTGTCGTTTATAAAGAGAGTAAGTAAATAGGAATTTATAGTAATATGTTAAAAGATAAATGTAATTTAATTAGTGTAATCATACCAGTATATAAAGTTGAAAAATACCTTGATAAGTGTATACAAAGTGTAATTAATCAGACATATTCAAATCTAGAAATTATTTTGGTGGATGATGGTTCTCCGGATAATTGTCCACAGTTGTGTGATGATTGGGCGAATAAAGATGAACGAATTAAGGTAATTCATAAAAAAAATGGCGGATTATCTGATGCACGCAATGCAGGTTTGGATATAGCTATAGGAGAATATATAGCATTTGTTGACAGTGATGATTATATAGAATCTGATATGTATGAGTGTCTTCTAGATAAAATAATTAAAACTCAATCGCAAATGGCAATATGTAATTTTGAGTATGTTGATACTGATGGCAATATAACAACTTTAAATACCATGGGACAAGATTGTTGTTTTTCTTCTAGACAAATTCTTGCAGATTGGTGCGGAAATGACTTAGTATATTATGTTGTGGTTTGGAATAAGTTATATTCAAGAAAATGTTGGGAGAATATAAGATTTCCGGTAGGAAAGATACATGAAGATAATTTTGTAATGTACAAATTATTTTTCACATGCAATCGTATTGTTTGTTCAAAAACTAAGAAATATAACTATGTACAACGAAACAACAGTATTATGTCTGCAAAAATAAGCCCTAAAAGATTTAACTCAGTAGAAGCATTTTGTGAAACATTTAGATTTTATCAGGAAAATGGATTATCTGATATAAACTGCGATGTTGTAAAGCGATTAGGACAGCATTTTTTTGATTTAAATGGACGAATTAATTTATTTACATGTACAAATGAGGAAAGACAATATATAAAGAATACGAAAAAACGGTTTTATGATGTCTATTTTGTTGAAGCACGGCAAAATAGTATTAAGAATTTTATTAAGTATTATTTTCCTAATTTGTTAAGAGCTATACGAAAAATTGTAAGGTATAGTAAATTTACAGTGACATTACTCAAATATTGTTTAATGTTTGAAAAGAAAGCAGTTCTTATTGATACACCGACTCATGGAAATTTAGGAGACCATGCTATTGTTTTAACACAAAAACAGCTATTAGTTAAAAATAAAGTTTCTACACATGAATTAAGTGCATCTGCAATTGATTATAAGGAATATTTATTTGCAAAATTGACTCCTAAGAATAAATGTATAATTATTCCGGGAGGAGGATTTTTAGGAACTTTATGGCCAAATGAAGAGGAAAGGGTAAGAAGAATTATCAATTGTTTTAAAGATAACAAAATAATTATTTTTCCTCAGACTGTATCATATGATTTAACTTCTGAATCAGGAAGAAAGTATTTAAAGCAAGCGCAGAAAATTTATTCAGCGCATTCTAATTTGACTTTTTTTGTTCGCGAAAAGCAAAGTTACGAGATTATGCAGAAGTATTTTCCGTCTGTAGAGACAGTTTTGGTTCCGGATATTGTAACATTATTAGATATGGATATTGCTGGACAAAATAGAAAAGATATTCTTTTTTGCATGAGATCTGACTTGGAAAAAAATGTAACAGATGAACAATTAGCTGAAATACAGCAGATATTGAAAATACATTATCCTAATGAGCAAATGAACAAAATAGACACGGTAGTTCCATATATGGTATCTGAAGGAATGAGGAAAAAAGAGGTTAAAAATAAGCTTGAACAGTTTAAAAAGGCAAAGCTTATCATAACAGATAGATTACATGGAATGATATTTGCAACAATAACAGCAACACCATGCATTGCATTTGGAAATAGTAATGGTAAGGTGAAAAACGTGTATGGTTGGCTTAAGCATAATGAATATATAAAGTATGTTAATGATATAGATGAATTCAAATCTATAGTTGAAACATTAGATATTGAAAGAAAATACTATTATGATAAAACTATTTTATATGATGATTTTGAGCCACTTTTAAACATTATTAAAGAGATAAACTAGGAGGCAACTTAGATTGTATACGAATAAAGTTAAAAAAATCATTTTTTTTAGAATTCCATTAAGTATATGTAATTTTCGATGTCATTATTGTTATTTGGCACAGAGGGATGAACATTATCAGGGGGTACAGCCTGTAATGAAATATTCTCCAGAACAGGTAGCTTTAGCGTGTTCACCAAAAAGACTTGGAGGATTGGCATATTTCAACTTTTGTGCAGATGGAGAAACCATGCTGTTAAAAGATTTAGATTTATATGTTAAAGAATTAGTTAAGCAAGGACATTTTGTTGAGATTATCACAAACATGACGATCACAAATATGGTAGACAAGTTTATGGAATGGCCCAGAGAAATGCTTGAGCATGTTGAATTTAAATGTTCGTTTCATTATTTGGAGTTAAAGAAAAAGAAATTACTCGAGGTTTTTGCAAAAAATGCAAATCAGCTTTGGGGTAAAGGGGCTTCAATTAATATAGAAGTTACACCTAGTGATGAGCTTATTCCATATATTGAGGAATTAAAAAATTTTTCGTATAGTAATTTTGGAGCATTGCCACATATAACTATTGCAAGGAATGATTCTACAAAGAACATAGATTATTTAACTAATTTGAGTGATAAAGAGTACTCAAAAACATGGTCACAATTTGATTCTTCTTTTTGGAAATTTAAAAGAAGCATATTTGGTAAAAAACAAGAAAAGTTTTGTTATGCAGGAGCGTGGTCAGCATACATAGACTTATCTACGGGTATGGCTAATCAGTGTTATTGTGGAAAATCTCTTGGTAATGTATTTGAAAATCCTGAAAGGCCATTTCCTGAGAACCCAGTAGGTTGTTGTTCTATTCCGCACTGTTATAATGGACATGCTTTTTTAACATGGGGATTAATTCCCGATTTAGATACTCCAACTTATGCAGAGGTAAGAAATAGAACAACTCAAAACGGAGAATGGTTGAACGTTACACTCAAGGATTTCTTTAGTTCAAAATTATGTCAGTCAAATAGGTTGTATAGTGAACAAGAAAAGAAAAAGTGGATTTTAGCTCAAAAAAGTAATCTCATATCGAAATCAATAATATATAAGATTAAACATGTTGGCAAGGTAATATTAAGAAAGAAATAAAAAGTAAAAAGATGGAAAAAAGAACTAAAATTGTTTATGTCAATTCTATAGTGGCTTTGGGAAGCCAAATATGTCAGGTGCTTATAGGTTTTATTACACGAAAATTATTTATTGATTATTTAGGTGTTGAATATTTAGGGTATAATTCGGTATTTGCTAATATACTTCAAATGTTGAATCTTGCAGATTTAGGAATTGGTGTTACCATTACAAGCTATTTATATAAACCATTGTCAGAGAATAATAAGAAGAAAATTACAGCAATAATGTATATATATAAGAAGCTGTATTCAATAATAGGATTTATAGTTCTCGGAGTTGGTTTAGTTGTATCGGTTTTTTTAAAAACGTTGATTCCTGATGCAAACTGTGGGATATGGTATTTAAGATTACTTTTTTACATAAATTTAGTTGGTACGGTTTCAACATATTTTCTGGCATATAAACGTACACTGTTGATTGCAGATCAAAAATCCTATTTGACAAATATTGTTGATACAGTGACATATTTTGTGTTTTCTTTAATTCAATTGATTTTATTGATTATAGTTCCAAATTATATTATATATTTGAGTATTGGTATAGCTAAAAATATTATTTCAAATATAATCATTTCACTTAAGGTTAATAAAGAATATAAATACATCAATAATAAACCAGATACAAATACTGTTACGGAATATAAACCACAGATTTTTCAATATGTTAAGGATGTTTTTATTTCTAGAATTGGGGCTGTTGTTTATTACAGTACAGATAATATAATTATTTCTGCACTGAAAGGTTCTTTATTAACAGGATATTTGTCTAATTATACATTAATTACTGGTCAGCTTAACACGGTTGTTACTCAGGTATTGAGTTCTTTACAGGCAACATTTGGCAACTATATTAGTACTACAAAAGATAAAGATGATAGATTGAAAATGACAGATAATTATTTTTGTGTGAATTTTTGCATAGGTAATTTTTGTATGATATGCTTTTCACTTCTTGCACAACCATTTATAAAATTGTTTTTTGGTGAGAGAATGCTCTTATCATTTTCAACTGCGTTATGGCTTGGAATTAATCTTATGTTGACTTTTTTAATACAGTTGCCATCACAGGTGTTTGTGATTTACAAATTATTCAGGTATGATAGACCAATTATAATAACTTCAGCAGTGTTAAATATAGTTATGTCAATCGCACTGGTAAATAAATTAGGAATAAATGGTGTTCTAATTGGTACATTTATTACATCATTAATATACTTGTTTTCAAGGTTTTATATTATTGCTAGATATGTATACAAGATTAAATATAATTATTATGTAAAAAAGGTCCTGTATTATGCAATTATTTCTTGTTTTACATTTATAGTTTCATATTTAGTATCAGAAAATATAAAAGAGGGTGAAATTATATGGTTTATAATTAAAACTATTTTAGTTGTTTTATTAGCACTATTTTTAACGTCATTATTTTTATCATTTAGTAGAGAATTTGAATTCTTGAAGAACAAACTATTACCAGCTAATATTAGAAAGTTTGTTAATAAATATACTATAGGAATTGGTTCTGTTTTAGTTATGGGAATATCGATATCATTAAGTATATTATGTATTTAGGAGTAATTACAAGTTATGATATATGAATTAGTGTTTGAAAAGGCTGTACACATTAAACATTTATAGGAAAAAGAAAATGGATTAGAAAAGTAAAAGATATTCAGTATGTTTTATAACACATTAATATCCTTTACGGAAGGGTGAGTAAGAAATATGAAAAAATTTAATAAGAAAAAATATATTGTTATGTTGGCGGTATTATTCACGTTGTTGGTTCATTGTAATGTTAATGCGGAAATTTATACACCATTACCTTGTTTAATAAAGGAACAACCTGTAAACATATTGGGAAATATAGGCGATACAGTAAATTTTACTGTAGATGCAACTAATGTAAAGATATATAAATGGGAATATTGCAGTGCAGGACAGAGTACATGGCAAGAACTGGGACAGAGTTTTCCGGGATATGATAGTGATACATTGACAATATCATTAACAAATAACTATAGATTAACTAATAAATATAGATGCAAATTGATAGGATATGATGGCAAAATTCTTTATTCTTCTAGTTGTGGAATATATAAAATTGATATGGAAGAGTTGGAGACACCTATTATGTAAAATTCCTGAAAAATCCCGAAGCAGATTCCTTCATGTGGTTGTTCTGTTTAGGTGAAGATGGACTGCCGCCTATCGTCCTTTACCATTACACTGAAACATGACACAGTGGGGTCAGGCACCATTAAATTCAGAGGGAAGGGTAGGTATGAAATTTCGCTGTAAGATAACTGGAGAAGATGGAAATACAGTGTATACAAATGTAGTAACTGCAGAAAAAAAGAATGAAATTATAATAAAAAATCAACCACAGGATGTTAAAGGAGAAATAGGAGAAAAATTAACACTAGATGTACAAGCCGATGGGGTAACATCATACCAGTGGCAGTATAGTACAGATGGAAAGAATTTCTATGCATGGAGTTGGGTTGCAGGATATGACAAAGCTCGTATGCAATTTGAACTTACAGAGGGAAGAAATGGAATGAAATTTCGCTGTAAGTTAACAGGAGAAGATGGAAAGATAGTTTACACAAAAACTGTTAGTGCTTTACATATTAATTATGAAGAATGGGAAACACCTATATTATAGAGTGAGATTAATAAATAACAAAGTATACGATATCTGTTATCTATAATAAGTTGGTTAATAAAGTTTGTAAGTAATTAGAAACAAGTACTTATGGTGTTAGTTCTATGCAAATTATGCAAATTCAGTATAAACTTTAAATTGTATTTTGTATGTTAATCCGCTATACTAGAATTAAGTATAGCGGATTAATTTTTATATTTGTTAACTAGACTTGGACGCGCTGGGTAAGTGTTCACAAATTTAACAATACACACATAACAAGTATCAGAAAATGCTAGTGGTTTACTACACTTTCTGTATGTTAGATGCTGGCATTTTACTTTTTTAATAAGAAAAAATTGTGTCCATTACTGAGAAAAATAGCTGTTAAAAATGAATTATTATAATATATCAGTTGATTAAAAGATGGTGATGATTGAGATGGGAAATACGTTGGAAGAAATGGATAATAAAAAAATATTAATAGTAGGAAATGGATTTGACTTGGCACATAATCTTAGGACTAGATATAGTGATGTGTTAGAAGTGTTCAAAAACTGGAAGTCGTTTTATGGTTCGTATAGGAATAGAAAGACCGATACAGAATTTGTTGAAAAGATAGCTGATAATACTCAAAACGCGTTAGAGTCATATGATTCAAAGAATCTTGAGAAATTAGATAAACTTATTGAAAAGAATTCGTGGATTGCATATTACTCCGGATGTAGAGCAGAACTTGATTTATGGATAGATTTTGAAAGAGAACTTGTTCCTGTTTTAGATATATTTGATTTTATATTAAGTGCAGATATTAATTTTGAAGATGGGTCTATTAAATTTGAAAGAAATAGCTTTTTCAAATTTAATTGTTTTTTTCTAGATATTTTACTATTTTGAACAATAAAATATTTGTTAGAAATGATTATATTGATTCAAATTATGGATTAAAGAAAAAGAAGCTGTTAAGAGATTTGAAAAATGAATTTTTAGAATTTATTGAAGCTTTAGAAATATATTTTTATGAGTTTGTTGAGAAAGCTTCTGATGTACATCCTATCAGTCAGATTAGTAAAATTGAACCTGATTATATTATAAGTTTTAATTATACTCATACAGAGAAGTATTATGGAATCGATAATGTACATCATATTCATGGTGTTATTAGAGATAATCTTGATCGTGGTATTAATAATATGGTTCTTGGTGTAAATGATTACGATAATAAGGATTTTATATATTTTGTTAAGTATTTTCAAAGAATACAAAAGCATTGTGGAGTTGATTATAAGTATTTTATAAATGAACCGTGTATTTTTAAATCTAGTGACGAATTTGATAAAGAATACAATGATTATGAGTTATACATATATGGTCATTCTTTAGATGAAACTGACAAGGATGTTTTGAAATTTGCTATTGGAGATTTTGATGATGAAAATAAGTTTCAAATGAAAGCACGGAAAGTTGTTATCTATTATTATGATCAGCAAGATTTTGAGTTAAAAGTAATAAATCTTATAACTTTGTTTGGTCGTGATATTGTAGAAAAAAATATGGATGATAATAAAATTATATTTATTAAAATAGATAATAATATAGATTAACTAAATATATAACCATATCGGAGTAATCTGTTTATGTATGTAATTGAAGGTGTATTTTTATGGAGTTATATCATAAAATTTATAAAATGAATCCAGATTTAACAGTTTATCTGGATAATTCGCAGAAGCTTGTAGAACATTGTGATGAGATGTTAAGTCATTTAACAGGGGCTCGAAGTATGGATGAGCTTCATGAGGAAAAGATAGCTGTTCTAAGAGATTTTTATTCGGTTTGTTCTTTTGATATTCAAGATGCTGATTTTCCTGAACTAATTGGGCATTTTGATAGTGAGAATGAAAAAACAGCACTGATAAGGAAGAAGATATTATTACAAGATACAGTTCAATATTTAGGAAGTATTTATAAAAAATATCATATATTGATATATAATAACAATGGCACTTTACCTACCATACAATTAGATAATTGTATGATAGATTATAATGAAATTTATATAAGGGCTATGGAAGATTATGTGGATTCAATTATTAACAAAAAACGTCATGCTATAACAGCAAGTTTTGCTTTACCGTCATTGATAGAGCGTGGAATAGGAATGAATCTACAAAATAGAATGTTATTTAAAAGTATATACAGATTACTGGATAAGCAAGAATTAAAAAGACCTCTTGATGATGAGGAGGATAAATATATCAAAATCCTTTTAAATAATAAAGATAGTGTGTTGTTTAATGCAAAGGAAAGTTATGTGATGGGGAAAATGTATGCTCTTTTTGTAAGTGAGGAAGTATTAGAACCATCAATGGAAAATGAAATGATATTGACGGGTGTGGGGCATAATAAGGGAAGAAGATTAGACAGGACACTTGGAGCTTTAATTAAATCTGATTTTGCAAAAAAAGAAATTTTATCAGAATATATGAAAATTATTGATATTATATTTTGTAAACTTAATATTAGAAATTGTATAATGCATGGATTAGGAGAAACATTTGATTATTTA
>OIEM01001323.1_pt1 | contig 10522 bp, 9 predicted proteins | sample 1581761 | NCBI WGS metagenome assembly OIEM01 (sample SAMN01760978, study PRJEB22395) | human gut metagenome | reverse complement strand
ATGCTTTCAAGGATCATCCCTTCCGGCTGTATACGGAAGATAAGATGGCCGAAATGGTGGAAAGCATCCAGGAACACGGTGTCATAACGCCCATCTTAGTCCGACCCGCAAACGATGGGAACGGATATGAAATCATATCGGGGCATAACCGCGTGGAAGCCTGCCGGAGAGCTGGTATCGAGCATATTCCTGCGACAGTCCGTGAACTGGATGATGACACCGCCATTATCGTCATGGTTGACAGCAACCTCAGACAAAGAGACAAGCTGTTGCCAATGGAAAAAGCAAAGGCCTTGAAAATGAAATTGGAGGCCATAAAACGGCAAGGTGCGCGGACTGATTTAACTTCCGCCCAACTTGGGCGGAAGTTCGACGGGATGGAATCCAGAGAGATCGTTGCCGAAGAAGCCGGCATGAGTCGAAATCAGGTTTCGCGGTTTGTTCGCTTAACAAACCTCATTCCCGCCCTACAGGAGGCCGTCAACGACGGTCGGCTGGCATTTAATCCCGCCGTCGAAGTCTCGTATCTCGAGGAGCAGGATCAGGAGATCGTGCAAGAAATCATGGACAGGGATCAGATTTCACCATCGTTATCGCAGGCACAAAAGCTTCACCGGCTGGCACAAATCGACAAGATTGACGACGGTGCCATCGAAGCTGTTATGACCGTAGAGAAGCCCATGTACGAGACGATCACGTTCCGCCGCAATGCCGTAGAAAAATACTTCCCTGCCGGGACATCCGGCAAGGAGATCGAAGAGACGATCATTCGCCTTCTGGAGGATTATTCCAGAAAACGGGAGATCAAGAAAACATATGACCAGGAGAGATAAACGCATGAAAAATAAGCTGTGTCAGCCGATGGATCCGCAGGACGCCATCTCCTATATCTACAACAACCAATACGACAACCCCCGTAAAATGATATGCACGGCAAAGAAACTCCCTGCAGATATCTGCGCCGTATTCGATCAAGAAATGACCGTGATGCTTTTAGAAGCAATTCATAGCGAGGATTACGTCCTGGTATTGTCATGGACATCAAACATACATGCCGAGCCTGGTTCAAGACATAGTGACGGAACATTTATCAGAATTGTCCGACAAGGACCTATCGGTCATGCGGGATGATTGCTTAAGGCAGCAGCGTGATTCCTATCTCTATGGAGATCCGTTCAGCGATAAGCCGGGATGGCTACGTTGGGCTGCGAGGATTGATGCAGAGATTGAGAAAAGGATAAATGGAAATGCATGAAAAAGCGGGGCCATTATCTCCGGAAATGCTTATAAAAGAGCACATGATTTCAAAGCAGCAACTACAAGAGATGCAGCTAGTAGATCCATAATCTGTTTCAAAAGATGACTTGGTGGATCTCAGAGATGTTGTCCTTGATCGCACTCTGCCGCTCCAGTTACGGTTTTTAGATTTTGTGCGTCAAGTTAAGAATCTGTATCTCTACAAGGTCGGGCAGATTGAAGTAAAGATCGATAAGGGCGGGAGTATTCGCTTTACGGATGCTTTGGCAAGGGGACTTTTAAACTCAAATTCAAAAGAAGAATAAGAAACGATGGCAGGGAAAACGGCAGCAGCATTATCGGGGAATAAAGTGAAAGGAGAAAAAGCTACACCTGCCATCGCTTTTATTGAGAGATTGGCTATCTTTTTGACCCGGTTCATGGTATAATTTGACAGTAATAGGAGTGCTCATGATTTACTATACAGGCGACACGCATGGTGAGGTCGAAAAATTACTACGGTTCAAACATCGCATGGATTTGACAGTTGAAGATACGGTTGTCATCCTTGGTGATGCTGGATGGAACTACGATATGGGTATGCACGATCAGCTTGCCAAAATGTATCTTAAGCGGTTCGGCATAACGGTGTTCTCAATTCATGGCAATCACGAAGAAAGGCCCTACAATCTGCCGTCCTATCACGAGAAAGAATGGCGCGGCGGCAAAGTCTATGTGGAGGACGCATACCCAAACATCCTCTTTGCAAAGGACGGCGAAGTTTATGACCTTGACGGGCATAAGGCTATCGCCATCGGAGGTGCTTATTCCGTGGATAAGCCCTTCCGTCTGGCGCGAGGGTACAATTGGTTTCCAAGCGAACAACCGAACGCGGAAATCAAAGCGCGTGTCGAATCGAGACTCGAATCGTTAGGGTGGAAAATCGATGTCGTTCTATCGCACACCTGCCCACAGCGTTATGTTCCAGTTGAGGCGTTCATGTCATGTGTCGATCAAAGTGCTGTTGACCGGAGCACAGAGGAATGGCTCGATACAATTGCCGAAAGGCTCGACTATCAGCATTGGCTTTGCGGCCATTGGCATATCGACAAAATGATCGATCGTTTCCGCTTCGTTATGGATGATTTCGTAGCCCTGTGATGTTAACCACGAAAGGAGCTCTGCCATGTACTTACTGATGGACGATGACGAGGATGAGCGTCGTACTCAAAGTAGTCGTGGCGCAAGCGGCTGTCTCACGGTTCTCTTGGTCATCGCAATAATCATCCTTGCTCTGCTTGCCATTTTATAATCTGATTTTCCCTGGTTCTCCCTTGCTTTTTTTGGGAGGCCTTTTGTATAATGGTCTTGCGACGCAACAGAACAAGCGCATAGACGTCCAACCACTATTAGTAGCGTGCATTTTGCCTATCGGTAAAAATGCATTGCTTCCTTTTTGCATCCTACTAATGGTGGAAAAAGTTGCGTCGCGGCTTGAAGCATGCGTTTTTCGTGCGCGGCTTCGGCTGCGAACTTTTTCATTTTGGAATAATAACGAGATGTTTTCATGAACCCTGTTTGAGGGCATTAATCATTACTGTTATGAAAACAACTGTTAAGGAACTTATTACAGTTTTCAAGCACCGGCTGGCTATCAAGCTAAGTGTTTCAAGAAGATGTGAGTATTGTGAACTGCTTGGGATATGTCGTTCACAGCCAGGTTATAAATGTGGACCGAAGCGGCACTTCACATAAGGAAGTGTCCCCTTATTTTGTGTGAGAGACCGGATATGAATGAATTGTAGTGAAATATAAAGCAAATTGGTGGTCGCTACAAAAATGGGAAAATACATCTATGACGAGAAAATAGACTTTGGCATGAGAGCAATGGAGAATACTATAGTTCTTGTCTGAATATGGAGGACATAATTGTTCAGCCAATCGGCAAGTGTGGTCGTATGCAAAAACGGTACCTGAAAGAGTATCGCAGAGGACTGTATGCGGATTTGGTGTTGTCGGGAGAGCTCCGGGTGCACCCGATGGAAATTGATAAAGAAGCAAGACGGTTTGTAGAGCAGACTATTTTTGAAATAAGGAGAATGGAAGGTGTTTCAGAAGACGAAAGCAACCGATCAAAAGGAATGGGTACGGCGGATGAGCAGTATTCAGGAACGGGTGAATGAACAAATTGTTCGGGAATTGATTTGTTCGTAAAAATGAATTTGCGGCGGGCGAAAGCTCGCCGCGTAGTATTTTGTATATCGGTTAAAATACTCAAAAACGATAGTGGGAGATTGACATGCGAGTATTGACCGAGGAAATCATAACAGCATTTGAACGGGAATTGCGACGTGAGGAAAAGAGCGCGAACACGGTGGAGAAGTATCTGCGCGATGTTCGGGCATTTTTTGTGTTTGTCGGCGAGAGCGAAGTATCGAAAGAAACAGCAATCGCGTACAAGAACAGGCTGATCGAATCACGATATGCCCCGCGCAGCATCAATTCGATGCTCTCATCGGTTAATGCGCTGTTTGCGTTTCTCGGCTGGATGGATTGCAGGGTAAAGGCGATCAAATTGCAGCGGCAGATCTATTGTCCTGAGGAGAAGGAATTGACAAAGGAAGAATACCGTCGCTTGCTCGATGCCGCGCGGCAAAAGGGAAATGAGCGGCTTGATTTGCTTGTGCAAACGATTTGCGGCACGGGCATCCGCGTGAGCGAACTCCGATTTATTACCGTCAAATCAGCACGAAAGGGTGCGGCAACAGTATCGCTAAAGGGGAAGACGCGGACGGTGTTCCTCGTACGCGAACTGCAAAAGAAGCTTCTACGATATACAAAATCCCGTGGAATCACCACGGGACCGGTCTTTATTACGGCAAGCGGAAAGCCATTGAGCCGCACCAACATTTGGCGGGATATGAAAGCGCTGTGCAAAAGCGCGCAGGTTGACCCGTAAGAGGTGTTTCCGTACAACCTGCGCCATCTCTTTGCACGCACGTTTTATGATATCGAAAAGGATATCGCCAAGCTCGCCGATATCCTCGGGCACAGCAGCATCGAAACCACACGCATCTACATCATGTCCACGGGCGTAGAGCATCGTCATCGCATGGAGAAAATGCGTCTGGTGATTTGAACGCATAGAAAGGACGACATAATCGACATTATGTCGTCAGGTGAAAGCTGAAATAGTAGAGAACAGAACGAGATATAACGGCAAATAAGCCTTTTCAACATTTTGTTTGAACAAGGCTTTTGTTTGTTGCTTTTTTGGTGGGAAAGCTTACCTCTACTGCCGAATCCTGTTGAAAAACCACCGAACTATGATATACTAAAATAGTTAGGGTATAGGCGCCTGACGACATAATGTCGATTATGTTGCTTTAAAACACGAGGAGGTAATTTTATGGCGCAGATTGCTGAAATTATTAAATATGAGGGTGATAACAGTACTTTCATATGGAAACATCCAAGTGAGGACTTTAACAGTTTGACTCAGCTTATTGTCCACGAGAGTCAAGAAGCCATTTTCTTTATGAATGGTCAAGCGTTGGATCTGTTTGGTCCTGGTCGCTATACTCTTGAAACACAGAACATTCCTAAACTCGGAAAGTTGCTAAACCGCACTACCGGTGGTGAAACTCCATTCCATTGCGAAGTCTATTTCATTAATAAAACAGAGCAAATGAGTATCAAATGGGGTACCGATAGTAAAGTGCAGTATATTGAGCCTACGTACGGTTTCCCCATCTCCATCGGCGCATCCGGTGAAATGAGTCTTCGTGCGGAGGATAGCCGCAAATTACTTCTTAAATTAGTCGGCACAGAAAACTTCCTTGGTCAGCAGAAATTAATATCCTTCTTCCGTGCTTTCTTAATGACACGAGTAAAGACTTATATTGCGCAAGCAATGAAGTCCAACGCAATCAACATTTTTGAATTGGATGAGAATTTAACTGTATTTTCTGATTCAATTCATAAACAGTTGATTCCCGACTTTGCTGACTATGGTGTATCGCTTGAACGCTTCTTCGTTACGAACGTTGTGAAGCCTGACGGTGATAGGCAATACGAAAAATTCAAGGAGCTTCATTTCCGTCAATATGCCGATATTGCAGAAGCAAAACTCCGTCAACAGACAGACATTATATATGCACAAACCGAAGCACAGAAGGTTATTATTGATTCTCAGGCGCAGGCAACAAAACGTGTGCAGGAAGGATATACATATCAACAAGAACGCGGATTTGATGTCGCAACCGAGGTCGCACGAAATGAAGCGGTTGGTCAGTTTACCAATTTAGGGGTAGGTCTTGGTACAATGGCAGGTGTCGGCGGCGCAGTTGCCGGAACGGTCGGTGGTGCAATGAACGATGCTTTGAACCAGACTAACGCTTCAAACAATCAATGCGCCAAGTGCGGTGCTCCGCTTCCGCAGAATGCAAAATTTTGCTTAGAGTGCGGTGAAAAAGTAGCGCCTGTAATGCAAGATAACACCGTGACTTGTCCTTCGTGTGGCAAGACTGTAGCAAAGGGCAAGTTCTGCCCTGAGTGCGGTTATAAATTCATTACCGCTTGCCCGAAATGTGGCAAAGAAATTGTACCCAGTGCTAAATTCTGCCTTGAATGTGGCGAGAAGCTTTAATGGAGGTGCTGACAATGAAAAAGGTATTTAAGTTTTATTCTGTTATTTGGGCTGTTCTTTTAGCCCTGTTCAATGTTATATCTTTCGTATCTGTCGGTTGGGCAGGAATTGAAAAATATACACCTTCTTTTTGGATTGGGTATGCGTTTATCACGCTATCTTTCATAGGTCAAATTGTATGTGCTTATTTCGCTTTGAAAGATAATGATATAAAAAAGACATTCTACAATGTTTCGCTTATTGCAGCAAGTTACACCGGACTGATTCTCTCCTTTGTCTTTGGCGGATTATGTATGATCATTTCTCCGCTTCCTTATTGGGTGGGAATTATTCTTTGCGCTATCGTTCTCGGCTTCAATATAACTGCCGTTGTGAAAGCGACTGCTGCAATTGATATAGTAAGCGGTATTGATGAAAAAGTGAAAGAAAGCACTTTGTTTATTAAATCTCTGACTGTTGATGCAGAGAGCTTGATGTCCCGTGCAAAAAGCGAAAATATCAAAGCAGAGTGTAAAAAGGTTTACGAAGCCGTTCGCTATTCCGATCCTATGAGTAATGATGCATTTGTTTCTGTTGAAAGTGATATTACAATAAAATTCTCTAAGTTTTCTGAAGCAGTTGTTTCCGAAGATTCGGAAGCGGTAGTAACGCTTGCCGAGGAAATTATTATTTTGCTTGGCGATAGAAATAAGAAGTGCAAATTGCTAAAGTGAGGATGTATATATATGAACTTTTCAAATGAAGAAAAAATTGCAATCTTCGATAAAATTGAGCAACATTATTTTATACGGAATTTTGGCTCAATGACAAAAACGGATTTTGAAACGCTTTTATTTTCAGAATATATTGAACACCGAATCAAAAATAAACTTCCTTTTGATGATTATTCTTTATCTAAAGAACTCGGCATAACACAATCAAGAATTCGTGCATTCAAAGAAAGGAAAGAATTAAAGTATCCTTACGAGCATTTTACATGGCAAACTTCATTTGCAGAATCAGTAAGAAATGCTAAAGTTGATACCAATGACCATTATGTCAAAATGATCATACAGGATATCAATGTAATGAATGAAGTTCGCAATTTCATTGAAGTTAACGGATGGTATGATGAATGTTCTTTAAACAAGAAATTGTTACGAATACCATTAGATTGTTTCGTAGAGATTTGTTATAAAAACGAAGAATTTAACGAAGTATTTTCTGATGACACGAAGAAATTAATCAAGAAAATTTCAAAAGCAGAAGAATCTTCAGTTCAATCCTTTTTGAATGATTTCTCAAAGGACGGACTTAAGTCGTTTCTAATGTCTGCATCTAAAGAAGTTGTTTTGGAGGTTCTGAATTTATTACCTTTTGGTGGTGTGGCTAAAACGGCATTTGATTTTCTATTAAAATCTATAAAGGGGGTATAAATTATGGCACTTTTTAAATGTAAAATGTGCGGTGGTGCACTTGAAATTGATAACAACGAAACTGTAGCAACTTGTGAATACTGTGGTACGAAACAGACGTTGCCTAAACTCGATGATGACCGTCGTGCAAATCTTTATAATCGAGCAAATCATTTTCGTCGTAATAACGAATTTGATAAGGCGATGGGTATTTATGAGCAGATACTCAACGAGGATAATACCGATGCAGAGGCTTATTGGTCTTTGGTTCTCTGTCGTTACGGTATTGAATATGTCGAGGATCCTTCTTCTCATAAGCGTATCCCTACTGTAAACAGAGCGCAGTTTACGTCTATCTTCGATGATGATAACTATAAGTCTGCATTACAGTACGCAGATGGTTATCAGCGTAATATTTACGAGGAAGAAGCCAAGGCGATCAACGAAATCCAAAAGGGAATTCTTGCAATTTCAAGCCAAGAAGAGCCCTTTGACGTGTTCATCTGTTATAAGGAAACCGACAATAATGGCAGAAGAACGCCGGATAGCGTTTTGGCAAACGATTTGTATCATCAGTTAACTCAGGAAGGGTTCAAAGTCTTCTTTGCCCGTATTACATTGGAAGACAAGCTCGGCTCTGCTTATGAACCCTATATCTTTGCCGCACTCAACAGTGCAAAAGTGATGGTGGTTCTCGGCACAAAGCCCGAGTTTTTCAATGCAGTCTGGGTAAAGAACGAGTGGAGCCGTTATCTTGCTCTTATTAAGCAGGGACAGAAGAAAATGCTCATTCCTGCATATAAGGATATGGATCCATATGATTTGCCGGAGGAATTTTCCCACCTGCAAGCACAGGATATGTCCAAACTCGGCTTTATGCAGGATTTGCTCCGTGGTATCAAAAAGATTGCTGAGGCAGACACGCCAAAAACCACCGTCGTAAAAGAAACTGTCATTACCGGAGGCAACGCCAATACCGCTCCCTTACTGAAACGTGCCTTTATGTTCCTCGAAGATGGCGATTGGAATTCTGCCAACGAATATTGCGAAAAGGTGCTGGATATTGATCCCGAAAACGCCTCTGCCTATTTGGGCAAATTATTGTCCGAACTGAGAGTGAGAAAGCAGGAATCTCTAAAAGATCAAGCAGAACCTTTTGATCATAACAATAACTATCAAAAAGCTGTCCGCTTTGCCGACGAGAAGTTAAAGACTGCGCTTACCGGCTACATAGAGCATATCAATATCCGCAATGAAAATACCCGTCTTGACGGTATTTACACCAGTGCAAAAAATGCAATGTCTGCGGCAAATACCGAGAGTGCTTATAAGGAAGCGGCTCATCTTTTTGAATCCATTGATGAATATCAGGATTCTGCCGTTCTTGCACAGTCGTGCTACGAAAAAGCGGAAGTTGCACGCAAAGATTCCATTCTTGCTGAAGGCAAAGCCAAAATGACAGGTGAAATAATCTCTAATTATGAATCTGCCATAAAATTGTTTGAATCCATCTCCGGTTGGAAGGATGCCGATGAAAAGGTTTATGACTGCCAAAAGAAAATAGAGGAAATCAAGGCTAAGGCAGAAGCTGAACGTTTAGAAAAAGAACGAAAAGCTGAAATCGCACGCAAAGAAGCAGAACGCATTGCAAAACGAAACAAGAAGATAGCCATTATCACAACGCCAATCGTCTGTGCTGTTATTGCTTTTATAATCCTTTTGAACACGGTAATCATTCCTAATGGCAAATACAACGATGCAATTGCGTTGATGAATGCAGGAAATGTCGTTGAGGCATATGAGGCTTTAGTGGCATTAGACGGATATAAGGACAGTGCAGATAAAGCCAACTCTATTTATGCTCAGTACAATGTTGTAAAACTGAAGGTTGCCAAGGCTGGAGATTATGTATTTTTTGGTGAATACGAGCAGGATAACAACACCGCTAACGGTAAAGAAGATATCGAATGGCTTGTCCTTGAAGTAAAAGATGGTAAAGCACTTGTTATCAGCAAATACGCTCTTGATTGCAAGCCATACAATACAAGCTATACGGACGTTACTTGGGAGACCTGCACGCTTCGTAAATGGTTGAACAACGATTTCATCAATGCGGCATTTTCTGCCGAGGAAAAGGCCATAATTCCAACTGTTACGGTATCGTCAGATAAAAATCCCGAATACAGTACAAATCCCGGCAACGCAACACAGGATCAAGTGTTCTTGCTTAGCATCACGGAAGCGAATAAATATTTCAGCTCCGATAGTGCAAGACAGTGTGAGCCTACGGATTTTGCAGTTGCTAATGGCGCTTGGGAAAACGACAGTGGCAACTGCTTTTGGTGGCTGCGGTCGCCCGGCTACACTCAGGATAATGCCGCCTATGTCTTCCCTGACGCCGACGTCTATGAGGTCGGCCTCTATGTCTACCACGCTCACAATGCTGTCCGCCCCGCTTTGTGGATCGATCTGAACTCTGAACTCTTAAATCTTTTAATCTGAAATCATCCACTCGGCGCCGTAGGCGCAATCCGCGTGCGAAGCACGCTAATCAAAAAAACCGCCGCAAGACGGTCGCACAAAATTTATTTTTAGAGGTATAGCGTATGGAGCGCAAGCAAAGTGAATTAACGGTAATTACAAAAGCAAAAGACTTGTGCTCCTATGTAATGACCATCAAAAGAATTAAAAATTGATTTTAACGAAAAGACCGAAATCTTTCCGTTAAATAACGGAGTGGAATATCTTGGGTGGCATATATATCTTACCGAAAGCGGAAAAGTAATTCGCAAAGTCAAACAGCAGACAAAATACAAATATAAACGAAAATTAAAGTATTTCCAGCGTGCCTATGCTGACGGTAATATCGAATTAGAAGAAATCAATCAGGTGCTATCAAGTTATCGGGTACCGTCAAGAGTTATGCGCAAATTGGTTTGCTTGTAATAAAAGGCTTCATTCTCGTAGTAAAGCTTCTTATAAATATGCAGTTTTTTATCCTCTTCGACCAGCACTTTGGCCTCCTGCAATCTATTCCAAGCCTCGCCCGGATTATCTATGGCAAGATAATAGTGTACATATCCCAATTTTGCAGAAAAAACATGCGTACTTGCATTGGCCGTAGATTCCGCTTTTTTCAGCATTTCGAGAGCTTTAGAAATATCCCCCTGGTTGATATAGTATTTGGCTACCTCCGTATAAGAAGTTGAAATATTATAATTATCAAGATCGGAAGAGCACACGT
>OIEM01001303.1_pt1 | contig 10639 bp, 10 predicted proteins | sample 1581761 | NCBI WGS metagenome assembly OIEM01 (sample SAMN01760978, study PRJEB22395) | human gut metagenome | reverse complement strand
CCGTATTCATGGCATGATCCACTTCGATCACCGAATCCTTCAGGAGCCGCGGTATATCGGCAGAGCTTTTCTCGGGGACGTAATATTTGTCCTCACGCTTTATCAGCCCCAGCTCACGTATATCCCTTGAAAGCGTTGCCTGAGTAACGTTTATTCCACGCTCAAGGAGCATTTCCCTCAGCATTTCCTGAGTTTCCACCTGACAGCTTTTTACTATTTCAAGGATTGTTTCATGCCTGCTTGCTTTCATAACAGCCTCCGTCACATACCCTTTATGGGGTTGATTAGCTTCCTGTTTACGGCATTGTAAAATGAATTGCCCGTTATATCTATGAGCCGAAGAAGCTTATCCGACTTTGAAACGATTATTTTATCGTCCCTGCCGAGGCTTCCCGACATTCTTCCGTCAACGCTGAGACAAAGTGAAATGCTGTCCCTTGTTTTGTGCGTAACCTCCAGCTTTTTTCCCGTGGAGAAAAGCATTGGCCTTGACACCAGCGAGTGGGGGCACACGGGGGTCATAAGGATACATTCAAGGTCAGGCTCCAGTATCGGGCCGCCTGCGGACAAGGCATACGCCGTAGAGCCTGTGGGCGTGGAGAAAATAAGTCCGTCCGCCCTGACGGAGCTTACCTCTGCGCCGTTGGCTGTAACATAGAAATCCGACAGCCTTGCGTACTGTGCGGATATGACGATATCGTTAAGGGCGGTGAAATGCTCCGACTTATCTCCCTGAACGAACTCGCAGTCAAGCATCATGCGGTTCTCAACGGTATAGTTGCCGCTCATGAGCTTGGAAAGGTTGTAAAGCTCGTCCGTTTCCATGGAAGCCATAAATCCCAGTCTGCCCGTATTTATTCCCAACAGCAGCTTATTAAAGCCTGCGGCATATTCGGAGGCTTCAAGGATAGTTCCGTCACCGCCTACTGCGATTATCAGGTCGCACTCCTCAGCCGCCCGGGAAATGGGCTTGAACTCCACATAGCCCGCCTTTGGGAAATGCTCTTTCAGCGCCTCGTCGCACATAACGCCAAAGCCCATATTATGGAGCATCGAGCACACCTTTGCAGATGTCTCATATGCGTTCTTTTTTGAAAAGTTGGGGTATATGACCGTTTTCAAAATCATCGCTCCTTATGCTTTTGCTTTACGTGCTTCCGACACGACCCTTGCGCAGTCGATAACATCGCTCTGTGCGTCCTTTTCGGCAAGGATAAGGAACTCGATGTTCCCGTCCCCACCCTTTATGGGGGAATATTCCAGCCCCTTTACGCCCATTCCAACGGAACCGCAGAAGGTGTATATCTCCTTTACGACCCTGAGCTGAGCCTTTTCCGACTTGACTATGCCGTTCTTGCCGATGTCGCTCCTGCCGCATTCAAACTGTGGTTTTATAAGCATTGCGGCTTTTCCGCCGCTTTCAAGCAGCTCGTATATTTTCGGTATGACCTTGGTGAGTGATATAAAAGAAACATCGGTACAGATAAAGCTTATAGGCTTATCAAACTCCTCCGCAGAAACGTTCCTGATATTCATTCCCTCAAGGTTCGCAACACGCTCATCTGCCGCAAGCTTGGGGTCAAGCTGACCGTGGCCCACGTCAACGGCATACACATAAGCCGCCCCACGCTGGAGCAGGCAGTCGGTAAAGCCACCTGTGGAAGCACCGATATCCATGCAAACAAGCCCCGAAACATCTATATGAAAGCTGTCGAGGGCTTTTTCAAGCTTTAAGCCTCCCCTGCCCACATATGCGGGAAGCTCAGCCGTCACCTTTACCTCGTCCTCCTCGGATATCTCCTTGGCGGGCTTTGTGACGACCTCGCCGTTTACCGTTACGCCGCCCTCGGATATCATCTTCTTAGCAAGCTCACGGCTTTTTATCATCTTATTTTCTGCAAGATACACATCAAGTCGCATACATTTATATCCCAATTTTTTTAATAATTTCCGTGATCCCGTCCTTGTCAAGACGGAATCTTTTAAGTACGCTTTCGGTCTTTGCCTGCTTTACAAATCCGCTCATGGCATTTATACGGATATCGCCCTTGTAGCCCTTTTCCTCCAGTGCAGAGGTAAGATGCTCGCCTATGCCGCCGTTTTTCAGCGACTCCTCAAACACGATTATCCTGTCATATTCCATGCAGATATCTGTCACGGCACGCTCTATGGGGAAAATTCTCACAAGCTTCAGTATATCCGCTTCAAGGTCATTTTCCCTTACTGCCTGAGCTGCCGTGAGACCTGTTCTTCCGTAGCAGACTGCAAGCACCTTTCCGCCGTGCTTTTCATAGCAGAACATATTTTCCCTGTCAAGCTCCATATGTACGCCCTGCACCTCCGCTCCTCTGGGATATCTTACAGCGGCAACGGAAGGGGTATCATATATCGCCATTCTCAGGCAAAGCCTAAGTTCGTCATAATCCGACGGAGAGAACACCGTTACATTCGGTATGCAGGTGAGCATTGGCACATCGAAAAGTCCCTGATGGGTCTCGCCGTCCTCGCCTACAACGCCTGCACGGTCAATGCCCAGAACGATGTGCGTCCTGCTGATGGCAGCGTCGTGTATCAGCTGGTCGTATGCCCTCTGCAAAAAGCTGGAATACACCGCAAAAACAGGGGTCATTCCGCTTACGGCAAGCCCTGCCGCAAATGTCACGGCGTGCTGCTCCGCAATGCCCACATCAAAAAATCTGTCGGGGAATTTTTCCGCAAAGAAATTAAGCCCTGTGCCGTATTTCATGGCTGCGGTTATGGCGCATATCTTCCTGTCGCTTTGGGCAAGCTTTGCCAGCTCTTTTCCGAAAACTGCAGAAAAGCTGTCGCTGCTTATTATCTCGGGATTGCCGCTTTTTATAGCATTGGGGGCAACGCCGTGGAACGCTCCGGGATTGTTCTCCGCAGGAGTGTAGCCCTTGCCCTTGACGGTGTTAACATGGATAAGCACGGGCTTTTTTGCTGCCTTTGCCGCCCTTAGATTTTCTTCCAAACTTTCAAGGTCATGGCCGTCAACGGGGCCAAGATATACAAAGCCCAGATTTTCAAACATGGTAGGCCCCGAAACAAGTCCGCTGGAGCGGTAGAGAAGCCAGCGCATAGTGTCCTTTGATGCAAGGAGCACTTCCTTGATAGGCTCACCGATAATGGGAGTCTTGTCAAGAACACCCGCAACGTTCTTTTTCACGTCCATATACGCCTTTTTTCCACGTATAGAGGAAAGATATTTTGCAAATGCGCCCACATTCTTTGATATGGACATTTCATTGTCGTTAAGTATTACAATAAGGTTATCATCGCTTTTGCCTGCGTTGTTAAGTCCCTCGTATGCCATTCCGCCTGTGAATGCGCCGTCGCCTATGACTGCGATAACGTTGTGATCGTCGCCGTTCAGCCTCATTGCCTTTGCGATGCCGCAGGCTGCGGAAATGGAATTGCTGCTGTGTCCGCTGATGAAGCTGTCATGCTCGGACTCGGCAGGCTTTGCAAACCCCGATATGCCGCTTTCCGTTCTGAGGGTGGAAAACCTGTCCAGCCGCCCTGTCAGCAGCTTGTGAGTATATGCCTGATGCCCCACGTCCCATATTATCTTGTCCTTGGGCGAGTCAAATACACGGTGGATAGCCATGGTAAGCTCCACTGTGCCGAGATTTGAAGCCAGATGTCCCCCGTTTTCACTGACGGTATTTATGAGGATACTTCTTATCTCCCTGCAAAGCGCCTTGCACTGGGGAACGGTAAGCTTTTTAAGATCCTCGGGAAGCTTCAGCTCGCTCAGTCTGACAGTTGAATTATTTCTCATCTCTATCGCTGTCCTTTGCCTGTGTTACAAATAAAGCGGCATTACAAATGCCAGCGCAATGCCAAGTACCGCACCGCTCGCCACCTCAAAGGGGGTGTGTCCCAGATATTCCTTCATTACCGCAACGCCTGTGTTTGCCGCCTGCGCAAAATGCTCTATGGACTTGGCGGAGCGTACCTCGTCAAGAAAGCGGTTTATCTTGTTTATCTCTTTTGCCTGCAGTCCTGCCGCACGGCGCACGCCCATTGCGTCATACATGGTTATGAGCGCAACTATGCACATTATGGCAAACTGAGTGGAATTTGCGCCGTCAACACGATAAACGCCTGCCGCCGCAGAGCATACCATTGCCGAATGTGCGCTGGGCCAGCCCCCTGCTCCGAAAAGCCTTTCAAAGCTGAACTTCTTATACTTTATCAGGTTGATGATAGTTTTAAGAAGCTGGGCTATGCACCATCCCACGATAGATGTTACAAGGATATAATTATAATACTTCATTAGATTTCGTGCGGATATCCGCACTGCTCCTTTCTAAATATCCGATCAATACTGCCTTTTAAGAAGTGACGCTGTAAGCTCGGTGATAAATCCGTTGTCGGGAAGCTTTTCTATGGCTGCCATGGCCCTGTCGGTAAGCTCTGCTGCCTTTTTCTTTGCGGCTTCCAGTCCGAAGATCGCAGGATATGTGGATTTGTTCTGCTCCTCATCGCTGTGGACGGGCTTGCCAAGCAGCTTTTCATCTGCGGTGATGTCAAGGATATCATCGACTATCTGGAAAGCAAGTCCCAGGCACTCGCCGTATTCCTCGGCAACGGGCAGCATATCATCTCTTCCTGCGCAGATAACGCCCATTTCGCAGGCGCATTTTATCAGTGCGCTGGTTTTCATGGAATACATTTTCAGGAGAGACTCGCCGTCTAAACGGCTGCCCTCGTTCTTTACGTCAATGACCTGACCGCCTATCATACCCATAACGCCCACATTGCGGGAAAGGCACTTGATGAGCTTCACTCTCTGCTCAAAGGAAAGCTTGTCATCGGAGGCGATGACCTCAAAGGCGTAGTTTTCCAGCGCATCGCCTGCAAGAAGCGCCTGCGCCTCGTCAAACTGCTTGTGGCAGGAGGGCTTTCCACGGCGGAAATCGTCATTATCCATGCAGGGAAGATCGTCATGGATAAGGGAAAATGTATGTATCATTTCCAGCGCACAGGCAGCGTCAAGGGCTTTTTCCTCTGCGCCGAAAATGCGTGCAAACTCAAGGCAGAGCACAGGTCTTATGCGCTTTCCCCCTGCGCTGAGAGAATATCTCATAGCTTCGGGGCAGATGAGCTGAGCACCTGCATTTTCCTCATTGTATGCGTCCATAAGTTCGCCCAGCCTGCGGTTTATGACAGCCGCATATCTTTCAAGCTGCTCTTTCATCATAAGTCCTCCGCACAGGTGACTTTCATAACAGCCTTTTCAGCCTCGTCAAGCTGCTTTTTGCAGTCGGCAAGCTCTTTTGCACCTGTTTTATATAATTCAATGGCTTCATCAAGGGGAACATCTCCTGCGGAAAGCTTTGAGATTATCTCGTCCACCTTTTTTACCGAATTTTCAAAGTTCATTATCCATTCTCCTTATCTGTTCCGAGAATTACCGCCTGCGTCTCGCCGTCGGAAAATTTAAGCGTTACCTTATCATCTGCCGAAAGCTCCGCCGCATTCCTTACAAGTCTGTCGTCCTTATAAACAAGGCTGTAGCCCCTTGTCATTATTTTCAGCGGACTGAGTGAATCAAGCTCCGCTGCCTTTGCGGCAACAAGCATTCTGCGCTTGTCAAGATACGCCTTTACAGCGTCGTTCAGCCGCTTTTCGTATGATATAGTCCTTTCCCTGCGCACCGATATCTCGGCAGAGGGAATATAGTTTTTAAGCTTTGCTTCACGGATAAGAAGCTCATGCTTTTTCTCCGCCACAAGCCTTTTCAGGGCATCTGCCAGAGCGCTTTCATAGCCTGCGATAACGCCTTTCATTGTACCGATCTCAGGCACTGCAAGCTCTGCCGCAGCCGAGGGCGTGGGAGCACGCAGGTCGGAAACAAAATCTATGATCGTGGTATCCGTCTCGTGTCCAACCGCCGAAATAATGGGAACAGAGCAGTCGAATACTGCCTGTGCCACCATTCTCTCGTTGAATGCCCACAGATCCTCGATGGAGCCGCCCCCACGTCCCACGATCATGACATCCACGCCCTGTCTCTCCAGTGCACGGATTCCGTTCACAATGGAAGGTGCCGCCGAAGCTCCCTGTACCAGCGCAGGATACAAAATAATCTGCACGAAGGGATTCCGTCTGGAGGCGATCTGTATGATATCCCGGACTGCCGCGCCGGTATCTGCCGTGACTACCCCAAGAGTATGGATATACTTCGGAATCTGCTGCTTATACTCCGGAGCAAACATGCCCTCTTCCGCCAGTTCCCGTTTTAGTTGTTCGTATTTTTCATAGAGGGCTCCGGCGCCGTCCAGCGTCACTTCCTTCACATACAGCTGATATCTGCCGTCACGCTCAAATACACTCACACTGCCCTTCGCAATTACCTGCTGCCCTTCCGTCAGCCGGAATCCCAGACCTCTCCGGTCTCCGGCGAACATAATGCAGTTCAGGGCACTGGCAGAATCCTTTAACGTAAAATAAATATGTCCAGAGGGATGGTATTTACAGTTGCTTACCTCACCCTTTACAGATACCATCTGTAAAAAGTAATCCTGCGTGAACATATTTTTGATATAAGTATTCAGTTGTCGTACGCTGATTACGTTCTGTATCCTACTCACCGGATTTCATGATCTTGGCAAGGATCGCATTGACGAATCCGCCAGAGCTTTCCTGTCCGTACTTTTTGGCAATCTCGATTGCCTCGTTAATAGCAACGCCATTCGGGATATCGTCATCATAGCGCAGCTCATATGCACCAAGACGCAGTACTGCAAGCTCCACCTTTCCCATACGGGTGGTATCCCAGCCTTCGGTATTCTCATTCAACAGCCTGTCAAGCTCGGGGATTTTCTCCCTGATCTTCTCAAAGCGGGCCGCAATGGCATCTGCATCCTGCCAGGAAGGAACTTCCTCATTATTCTCGCGGAACAATGCAATCTGTTCCGGCATATCCTCCGGTGCATGAAACTCCACGCGGTATAAAAGTTTGAAAACCTGTTCTCTCTGCTCGTGTCTTCCCATAATATCTTCCTGTAATTCCTCTTATTTATCCTTCTTCATGTTCACACCGGCAATACGGATGTTCACATCAGAGCAGGTCAGTCCTGTCATATTCTCAATGGCATTTTTCACCTTCTGCTGTACTGCCTGACAGGTAGCGGGAATATTGTAACCGTACTCCATGGTCACAGTCAGATCCACGGTCACATTCTTGTCCAGCACCTCTACTTTGACACCCTTGGTCAGGCTCTTAACGCCTACCTTGCTCATGAGTTCGTTGGTAACATTACCAGCCATGGCGCTGACACCGTCTACCTCGGTAGCTGCTAAAGATGCGATCATAGCCACTACATCATCGGCGATCTGTACGGTACCGATGCTCTCGTCTTCCCTTAATACCAGGTTCTTCTTATCTATTTCTTTTTCCATGATAGCTGATCCTCCTAATAATAACTAATTAGTTACAGTATACCAAATCCTTATTCATTTGTCACCCAAAAAGTCAAGGATAATTGTTTCCCGTTCTGGGCATAAGTGACGGTATTGCTGTTCCCCTGTATCTGCATATAGGAAAAAATCTCCTGCTCATCGATCAATGCATGACAGATTTCCTGATAACAGAGTTCATCTGCACATTTTATCGTCACTTCCGTTCTGCCGCCCTCTATGGCTCTGTCGAAGACCGCCTGCATCTGTTCATGGTCATAGGAAGTAAAGTAGGAACCTTCCCGCACATAATAATTTGCTTCCGTCGCCGTACATTCCGGCATAGGGATCACCGCTTCGATACGATGCGTCCGTAGCAGATCCTCTGTAGTCACGCACAGATAATCATAATTGATCTCCGGCAGGCTCCTCTGCTCGCTGCCATTCTCCATGCGGTAAGAGGCATCTCCCCAGGTGGTATCTACATAATAATAGTCCCCGTCCACCTGTACCAGATTCCAGGCATGAGCTTCTCCGGTATCCACCGTTCCCTGCACCAGGGTGCACATCACCCCCAGATGATTCAACAGATACTGGGTGGCTTTGGCATATCCCTGGCAGACAGAAGCTCCTCCTAAGAATACCGAGGCAATGTTCTGATTATCCGCCGCACTCAGATCATAATTTGTTGAAAAGATGACCGCCTCATACACCGCTTTTACCTTATCGTACTCAGAAGCCGCCTCTTCCATACCGGACAGCCATTCCGCCGTCACACTGCGAATGGCCTCCGCCCGCGCTACGGCCTCTTCCTTCGTCTGATCGTAAGTGCCTGCGAAGTCGATTCCTACGGTTTTCTCCCCTCTGGAATATTTGGTATAAGTATATCCTGTGGTGTAAAAAATCTCCGGATGATCTATCAGCACGCACTGAAATACTTTGTCAATGTCCTGTTCATCCATTCCCTGTTCCAACGGTTCCGTGGACAGTTTGATCGTGTCATCCATAGACCCAATCGCCTGCTCGATCTCCTGATACCAGATCTGTTCCTGCGCATCCAGACTCTCATATGCAAAACGAGAGCCTCCCTCCTCTAAAAGGGAAAAGCTCTCTGTATTGTCATTTTCCGCAGCCGCCGTCTCCTGCACAGGCATAGTATCTATCTGTGACTCGGGCAGCACGATGGTCTGGGGTACTTCCTGCAGAACCTCCTGTGAGGAGCATCCTGTCAAAAGCAGTAACATCAGAATTCCGGCACATAACTTTTTCTTATTCCGCATTCTATCCCCCTACACACTTTTTGTTTCCATATAATTACTAATTGCGTCCGAACTCCGTCAGCACCAGTCCCTTATTACGGTCCAGAGTCATGCCGATGCTCCAGGAATTCACAAACAGTAATAAAGGATTACCCTTCATGTCCTTGACCTTCTTCATATCGGAAGTACCGGACAGCTTGGCCAGGTCGATCTCATCCTTATTCTCGATCCAGCGGATATGCTCATAAGGCAGGTTCTCCAGACGGATCTCCACGTTATATTCGTTCTCCAGACGGTATTTCAGTACATCGAACTGCAGCACGCCTACCACACCGACGATGATCTCTTCCAGACCGGTATTGAACTCCTGAAAGATCTGGATAGCACCTTCCTGAGCGATCTGCTCTACGCCCTTGACGAACTGTTTTCTCTTCATGGTATCCACCTGACGCACTCTGGCAAAATGCTCCGGAGCGAAGGTCGGAATACCTTCATACTGGAACTTCTCCCTGGGCATGCACAGGGTATCTCCGATGGAGAAAATGCCGGGATCGAAGACACCGATAATATCACCCGCATAAGCCTCGTTTAAGATCTTACGTTCATCCGCCATGATCTGCTGGGGCTGGGATAATCTCATAACCTTATTGCCCTGCACATGACGCACTTCCATGTTGGCATCGAATTTACCGGAGCAGATACGCATGAATGCGATACGGTCTCTGTGAGCCTTGTTCATGTTAGCCTGGATTTTGAAAACAAAGGCACTGAACTCATGCTCCGTCGGGTTGATCATGCCGATGTCTGCTTTTCTTGGCAGCGGCGTGGTAGTCATATTCAGGAAATGCTTTAAGAAGATCTCCACACCGAAGTTGGTCAAAGCAGATCCGAAGCATACCGGGGTCAGGTTACCCTTCTGCACTTCCTCCAGATCAAACTCTGCGCTGGCACCGTCCAACAGTTCCACCTCGCCAAGCAGCTTGTCCGCTGCATCCTCTCCGATCAGTTCCTTCAGATGTTCTTCGTCCTGAATGGGAATCTCGGTGGAAGTTCCTTCCTTCGTTCCCTTCTCCGTATCGGAATATGCGATCACACACTTTTTCTCACGGTCGTAGACACCCTGGAATTCCTTACCGGAACCGATGGGCCAGTTGATGGGGCAGGTGGCAATGCCAAGCTCCTTCTCGATATCATCCAGCAGTTCAAAGGTATCTCTTGCCTCACGGTCCATCTTGTTGATGAAGGTGAAAATAGGGATCTTGCGCATCACGCAGACCTTGAACAGCTTTCTCGTCTGGGCCTCGACACCCTTGGAAGCATCGATGACCATAACTGCGGAGTCCGCTGCCATCAGGGTACGGTAGGTATCCTCAGAGAAATCCTGATGTCCCGGGGTATCCAGAATATTGATGCAGTAACCGTCATATTCAAACTGCAATACGGAAGAGGTAACGGAAATACCTCTGTCTTTCTCAATCTGCATCCAGTCGGATACCGCATGTCTGGCCGTTGCCTTACCCTTTACGCTTCCTGCCAGGTTGATGGCTCCTCCGTAGAGCAGGAACTTCTCGGTCAGGGTCGTCTTGCCGGCATCCGGGTGGGAAATAATGGCAAACGTCCGGCGGCGGTTGATCTCTTCTGTATAATTATTACTCACTACTATAGTCCTCCAAATATATCTCTTATATCTCTAAAAATCTATTTTCGCAGTTCTTCGGGATCTGCTATCTATGATGGATCTGCCTTTAAAACAGAGCTTCCTTCAAACTCCGGTTGGATTCCGAAATAATCCAATACCGTAGCTCCGATATCGGAAAAAGTCGGTCTGGTTCCGCGATTCCCCGGCGTCACAGGCGCACCGTACATAAGAAACGGAGTATATTCTCTGGTGTGATCCGTGGTGGCTGTGTAAGCGGGATCACAGCCGAGGTCTGCGGTGATTATCAGGATAT
>OIEM01001296.1_pt1 | contig 10674 bp, 8 predicted proteins | sample 1581761 | NCBI WGS metagenome assembly OIEM01 (sample SAMN01760978, study PRJEB22395) | human gut metagenome | reverse complement strand
ATAGCCGCTTCGCATCCACCTGCCAAGATTACCTCTTCATATCCATCTTGTATATTTCTAAAAGCTTCTCCAATAGCATGTGTAGATGATGCACAAGCTGTAACTATAGAAATTGATTCTCCTTTTAATCCTAAATCTATTGCAACATTTCCAGCAGGCATATTAGCAATTCCCATTGGTATAAACATTGGAGACACTCTATTATTTCCTTTTTCGTAATTGATTTCACATTGTTGTTGAATTGTAGTTAGACCACCTATTCCAGAACTTACAAAAACTCCTACATTATTAAAGTCTGTATTTTCTGCTGTTATTCCACTATCTTTTAAAGCTTCTCTTCCAGCAATAATTGCAAATTGTGAACTTCTATCTAATCTTTTAGCTTGTTTCATATCTAAATATTCTAATGGATTAAAATCTTTCACTTCTGCATCAAATTTAGTTTTGAAATTCTCAGCATTAAATAATTTGATTTCATCAATTCCACATTCTTTATTCTTTATTCCATTCCAAGTTTCATTTGCTGTTTTACCTATTGGTGTTATTGCACCTAAACCTGTTATTACAACTCTCTTTTTCATTAAATCATTCCTCCATCAACTGAAATAACTTGCCCTGTAATATATGAGCTATCTTCTGATGCTAAAAACTTTACTACATTTGCTACATCTTGAGGTGTTCCCATTCTTTTTAATGGAATATTTTTAGCAATTTCATCTTTTACTTCTTGTTTTAATACATCTGTCATATTTGTTTCTATAAATCCTGGTGCTACTGCATTTACTAAAATATTTCTTGATGCAACTTCTTTTGCCAAGCTTTTGGTAAATCCAATTATTCCTGCTTTTGACGCAGAATAATTTGTTTGACCTGCATTCCCTGAAATTCCAACTACTGATGAAATATTTATAATTCTTCCATTTCTTGCTTTCATCATATATGAAATTATGTTTTTAGTCATATTAAATGTTCCGACTAAATTAACATCTATTACTTGTTTAAAATCTTCTTCTTTCATTCTTGCAAGCAACATATCTTTAGTAATTCCCGCATTATTTACTAATACATCGATTTTTCCAAATTCCTTAATTGCACTTTCTATCATCTGCTTGCAATCTTCAAAATTTGTTACATCACCTTGTACAGCTAAGCATTTTACATTTTGGTTTTCAATCTCATTTTTTAATTGTTTTAGCTCATCATTTTCAGTTCTATAATTTAATACGATATTATAACCTTCATTTGCTAACGTTAAAGCAATTTGCTTTCCAATTCCTCTAGTTGCACCAGTTATCATTGCTACTTTATCCATTTATTTTACCTCCTTCAAAACATTTTCCAATGTCTCACAATTACAAATATTTAGAATTTTTATCTCTTTTTCAGTTGGCATTTTCTTTATAAATCCTGACAATGTTTTTCCTGGTCCAACTTCAATAAAAGTGTCAACTCCTATATCTAACATCTTTTGAAGCACTGCTGTAAATTTAACAGGACTTATTATATGTTTTGCTAATATATCTCTAATATCATCTGTTTCTTTGTATTTTGTGCCATCTATATTTTTTACAACTGTATTATTAAATTGATGAAATTCCACTTTTTCCAAATCTTTTTTCAATGCTTCTGATGCTTCTTTTAATTTTTCTGTGTGGAATGGTCCTGATGTTTTGAGTTCTCTAACTTTTCTTGCACCTTGCTCTTTAGCAATAATCTCTGCTATTTCCACACCAGCCTTATTTCCTGATATTACAATCTGACCTGGACAATTAAAGTTTACTGGAACCACAAAATTTTCTGTTGATTTCTCATTTGCTAATTTGCATACTTCAATAACCTTTTCTTCTTCCATACCAAGTACTGCCGCCATCAGCCATTCACCTTCTGGAACTAGATTTTGCATATATTCACCACGTTTTTTTACTAATCGTATACCATCTTCAAAGCTTAACACTCCACTATTTATCAATGCTGTATATTCTCCTAAGCTTAGGCCACTTGAAACTTCTGCTTGAATTCCATTCTGTTTTAATATTTCTAAAATTGCTAAACTCATTGTCAAAATACAAATTTGTGTATATTGTGTTTGATTTAACAACTCTTCATTTTCAAATGTTATTTTAGCAACATCTATTCCTGTTAACTCTTGAACTTTTTTGTATACATCTTTTGCCACGTCATATTTTTCATATATATCTTTTCCCATTCCTAGACTTTGTGCACCTTGACCTGGAAATAAGTATCCTATTTTCATCTATTTATCAATCCTTTCTGATATTCTCTTTTCAAACCTATTACAAAACTCTTCTATAATTTTCATTCTATCTACATCAATTCCAAATTCATTTTTTATTGATGTTGCAATATCTTTTATTTCTGCATCAAACTTAGTTTGACATGTATTTATTCCTATTCCAACAACAATATATTTCACAATATTGCCACTTACTTTGGTTTCTGAAAGTATTCCACCTACTTTTTTGCCATTGTAAAATATATCATTTGGCAATTTTATTTGAAGATTGACTTGATATAATTCTTTGAAAATGTCTAATATAATTTGTGCCATTTCAGTAGTTAAACCATCTAATTTATCAATCTCACAATTAATTTGTCTAAAAAATGAAAATGCAATATTATTAACTTCATCTGTATGCCACTTTCTCCCATGTGTACCTTTTCCATTTGTTTGTATGTCTGCAATTACAACAGTTTTATTGTCTATTTTATTTGCTTCAATCCTTCTCCAAATTTCTAACTGTGTTGAATCTATCTTATGATAGAAATATTGTTTGTACATAGTTTTCCTCTTTCTATAATTGACTCATAATTTGATTAAAATTATCTTGTCTTTTTATTTTATTTGTAGTAGTTTTTATAAGTGGCTCTTCACTTACAATCACACCTTTTATAGCCTTATATCTTGGCATTTCTTGATTGATTTCCTTCACTTTTTCATTGATAATTTTGTATACATCTGCACTTTCTTGAACATTGTACATATCTTTCATCAACTCTTGATTGTATACAACTTTAGCAAAGATTTTTATATTATTTTTATCTTCTGAAACTGGCTTTCCAAAAATAAATGATTCTTCTACACCATCAATTCTATTAATTCTGCTTTCCATTTCTTCTGGAAAAATATTTTTACCATTTTTTAATACTATAACACTCTTTTTTCTGCCACATATAAATATGTATCCATCTTTATCAATTCTTGCTAAATCACCTGTATTAAACCATCCATCTTTTAAAACCTTATCTGTTTCTTCTTTATTTCCATAATAGCCTAACATGATGCTTGGGCCTTTTACAACTAATTCTCCCATTCCTGTTTCATCACAATTAATTACTTTTGCTTCAACACTTGGAACTGTAATTCCTACTGAACCTGTTCTATAATGTACATTTGTACCAATTGCAATAACAGGTGATGTTTCTGTTAATCCATATCCTTGAACTAGATTAATTCCTAAATCTCTATAGTTTTTTTCAATTGTTGGATCTAGACTTGCTGCACCACTTATTAGTAATTTTACATGTCCGCCTAACAACTCTTTGGCATTTTCTTTATTTTTGCTTATTATTTTGTATATTCTTTCATAAATTGCTGGCACAGATGCCATTACAGACACTTTATATTCATTCATGTTTTCCATAATATGTCTTATACCATCACAAAATACTGTTTGAGCCCCTGAATATAATGCAAACAAAAATCCTACAGTACATTCAAATACATGATGTATTGGTAAAAATGATAGAAATACATCATCTGAATTAACATCTAATATTGATGAAATATCCATCAAATTTGATACTAGATTTTTATGTGATAATGCAACTATTTTTGATGCTGATGTTGTTCCAGATGTAAAAAGCATAATACTCATTTTTTCATTATCAATTTTTGCATCTATAAATTCTCTGTTTCCTTGTTTAATTAATTGTTCACCTTTTTTTATTAATTCTTGTTCTTCATTTTCCATAGAAATTAAGTATTTTAGTTTTCCTACGTTTTCTTCTAATATCTTTTTAAAACTTTCTTCATATTTTTTAGTATAGAAAATTGCTTCTATTTCTGAACGTTCAATTAAGCTTCTTAATTCATTTTCTGGTAAAGACTTATCTAATGGTACTACTATTCCTGTTCCACATACTATTGATAAATATGCTATTTCCCATTCGTATCTATTTTCCCCAATAACACCTATTCGTTTGCCTTTTAGTCCCATATCTATTAATGCTGTTCCTAAACTATCTATCATATCTCTTACTTGTTTATGTGTTATTTCTTTATATTTTCCTTGTTCTATTCTTATTTTGTATGCTATCTTTTCTGAATATCTGTCTCCTGATTTTTTTAGCATATCTTTTAAATCTATTATTTTATTTGTCTCCATTTCTTTCCTCCTCATTTGTCTTTAAAATTTTAACACATTTTCTTTTGTTTGAGGATTGTACTGGGAGGTCAGTATAAAAAGTAAAAAAAGAGCCAGCCCTTAAATTAACATTTGCTAATTTAAGGACCGACCCCATTTTCACATTAATCTATTGGTGGCAACTCTTCTGGTGGCACTGTATTTTTATTTGCTGGTCTTGTATAATCCATCCAAGGATTATCATTATCAGGATCTGTTGGATCCCAACCTCTTACTTCTTCATCATCAGAGATTTTTTGAGCAGTTGGCTTTCCTAAAGGTCCTGGATTTGGATCAGAATAAAACTCAACTTGACTTCCAGCTTTACAATTGTCATATATCCATTTTGCATCTTGTACAGTTAAACGTATACATCCAGCTGATGCCTTAGTTCCTAATTTATCATATTCCCAATATTCTAGTGTAGATTTGTCTTTACTTGTATATGGTACAGAATGGAATAAAATACTTCCTTTTATTCTAACATAATATTGTGCCCATACATTTCCAACCATTTGCCCCCAAGTCCATCTATCCCATTTTCCATTAGGAATAGTATATGTTCCACTTGTTGGTGTGGCTTTTCCTGTTGAACATACCATTGCTCTTACTGGAATTGTATATTCGTCATCTTCATCTTTTGAATAGATTGTAACAACATTTTGCTCCAAATTTACTTTTATATAATAAATTCCTTGTTTTGAATTTGTAACATTTGAAACTGGTGTTACTTTAGTTTCTTCATTTTCTTCTGGCTCAACCCCAATTTCAGATTCAGCTTCATTTTCCGTTTCTTCCTTTTGAACTTCTTCTGTTGGTTTTTCTGGAATCTCTTCTGTTTGTGCTACAGGCTCGTTTTCTGCCTGATAGTCAGCATCACTTGTTTTTGCTACACTAACTGTCTTATTTTTTACTACAATAACTACCATCGCAACTACTAGAAGTACTAGTAAAATTGCGACTAATATATATTTTTGCTTTTTATCCATTTTTATTCCCCTTATATTTATTCATCCTTTGCTGTATTGACTTTAAATAATTTCATTAATTCAACTATAACAACTGGTGCAATAATCAATAATACGGTTTCAATAATATTTCCTACTGGTAAAATTGGAATACTAAATATTTCTCTTAATTGAGGTATTACTAAAATAACTCCCATTAATAATGCTGATACAACAACTGCATAAATCAAAATATTGTTTCCTAATATACCTGTTTTAAATATTGAATTTTTATTATCACGTATATTAAATACATGAATTAATTCTGAAAATGCTAATACTGTAAATGCCATTGTTTGTCCAACTTCTATTTTAGTTTCTTCTAATGTAAGATTTCCTATTGCTATTTTTGTTGACCCCATTCCAATTAAATATGCTGCAAGTGTAAGTAATCCTATCATAAATCCTTGATATACTATTCTAAATGTTCTACCTTTTGTAAATATTCCTTCATCTTTCTTTACTGGCTTTCTATCCATTATGTCTTTATTAGCTGGATCAAATGCTAATGCAAGTGCAGGGAATGTGTCTGTTACAAGGTTAATCCATAAAATATGAATTGGTAATAATACTTGTATCATTGAAATATCATATATTCCAAACACTCTTCCTATTGTTGGTGCAAATAATGTTGCTAATAATAATACAATAACTTCTCCAACATTACATGAAAGTAAAAATTGAATTACTTTTAAAATATTATCATAAATACGTCTTCCTTCTTCTACTGCTGATACTATTGTTGCAAAATTATCATCTGTCAATATAACATCTGCAGCTTCTTTTGCAACTTCTGTTCCTACTTTACCCATTGCACAACCAATGTCTGCTGTTTTTAATGCTGGGCTATCATTTACACCATCACCTGTCATAGCAACTATTTCGCCATTTTTCTGCCATGCTTTTACAATACGTACTTTGTGTTCTGGTGAAACTCTTGCATATACTGAATATTTTCTAACATCTTTTGCTAATTGTTCATCAGATATTTTATCTAATTCCAATCCTGTTAAAGCTTCATCATCATTTTCTAATATTCCAATTTTCTTAGCAATAGCAACAGCTGTAGCCTTATGGTCACCTGTTATCATTACTGTTTTTATTCCGGCATGTTTACATTTTTCTACTGCTTTTTTAGCCTCTTCTCTTGGTGGGTCTATCATTCCTACCATTCCAATAAATGTTAATCCACTTTCTAGATTTTCCATTTCATATTTTGATGGTACATGGTCAATCTCCTTATATGCAAATGCCAATACTCTTAAAGCTTCATTTGCCATATGTTCATTATTTGTTCTAATCCATTCTGCATAATCACTTAAATTGTGTCTTACACTTCCTTTATACAAATAAGAATCACATTTTCTTAAGATTTCATCTAGTCCACCTTTTGTGTACACTATATATTTTCCATCTTTTCCATTTACAGTTGACATTAATTTTCTATTAGAATCAAATGGAACTTCTGCAACTCTTGGATTTTCTCTCATAATTGATACTGGATAATCTAATTTTAAAGCTAAATCTACTAATGCTGTTTCTGTTGGGTCTCCTGCAATTTCTCCATTTTCTAATACTCTTGAATCATTACATAACATACAATCATATATTAATTTTCTAAAATCTTCATTTGTTTCTGCTCTTTCTATATCTGATGTTACATCATTACAGAATATTTTTTCTACTGTCATTTTATTTTGTGTTAATGTTCCTGTTTTATCTGAACAAATAACTGTACTGCTTCCTAATGTCTCTACTGCTGGTAATTTTTTTACTATCGCATTTTTCTTTACCATTTTTTGTACACCTATTGCAAGTACAATTGTTGATACTGCAACTAATCCCTCTGGAATTACTGCTACTGCTAATGATACGGCTGTCATAAACATATTGATAATTTCTTTTCCTTGTAATAGCCCAATTACAAATATTACTGCACATATTGATAATGCTGCTGTTCCAAGTGTTTTGCCTAAACTATTTAATTTCTTTTGAAGTGGTGTTTCTTGGTCTTCTGTTTGATTTATCATATCTGCTATTTTTCCAACTTCAGTATTCATACCAGTTTTTACAACAATAGCTTTACCTCTACCATATGTTATTAAACTTGATGAAAATAGCATATTTAACCTATCACCCAAGCCAACTTCTGCATCTTCAATTATTTCAATATTTTTTTCAACTGGAACAGATTCTCCAGTAAGTGATGCTTCTTGTGATTTTAAATTAACAGCTTCTATAATTCTTACATCTGCTGGTACATAGTCTCCTGTATCTAATACTATAATGTCTCCTGGTACCAATTCTTTTGCTGGTACTACTATTATTTCTCCATTTCTAATTACTTTTGAAGCATGATCTGTCAATTTTTGTAATGCTTCTAGTGATTTTTCTGCTTTTGATTCTTGTGTTACTCCTATAATTGCATTTACAATAACAACTATTAAAATAATAATTGTATCTGTTATTCCTTCCCCTTCTGCAACTCCTACTGCTCCTGATACAATTGCTGCAATAATTAGAACAATAATTGAAAAATCTTTAAATTGATCTAAAAATCTTTGTATCATTGGCTTTTTTTTCTTTGCTTTTAATTGATTATATCCATATTGTTCTTGCCTTTTTTTAACTTCTTCTGTTGTTAACCCTTTTTCTAGATTTGTGTTTAAGTCTTTTTCAACTTCTTCAATTTTTTTGTTGAACCAATTGTTTTTTTTCACTTCTTTACCACTCCTTGTCTTATTATTTTTTACATATTAATAAAAATTATTAATTAAACTTATAAATTAAGTGTACTATAATGCAAAAAAACTTTTAAAAGGAAATTAATATTTCCTCTTAAAAGTCTCGCTTACTATTTATAGCTTACTAACCAGATACTTTCGTATCGCGACTGTTGATTAGCAATAAAAAGCTACTCCCTTTTAATTATTATAATTTTTTGGTGACCCCTACGGGAATCGAACCCATGATTCCACCTTGAGAGGGTGGCGTCTTAGCCGCTTGACCAAGGGGCCTTTTACATATACACATTGTGTACTATGTATTTATATCATGTTTTAGTTGATTAGTCAACACTAATCTTTAAAATTTCTTGTAATCTTTGTGTTTGTTTTGTTAAATATAAATAGCCTAATAGTGCTTCATACGCTGTTGCATACATGTATTCTTGTACATTCGCATTTTTTGGCAAATGATGGTTTTCTGCATTTCTTCCTCTTCTTACTATATCTTTTTCTTCTTCTGTTAAATCGTTATAGATTCTTTTTAGTATTTCTGATTGTGCACTTGCTTTTACATATTTTATTGATTCTATGTGTAATGCGTGTGGTTTCATATATGTTTCATTTATTAATTTTGTTCTTATGTATAATTCATATACGCAGTCTCCTATATATGCCCATGTAAGTGGTGGTAATAATTTTACTTCTTGTATGCTACGGCTTGTTTCTATAAATGATTCCATATTTTTCCTCTTTTCTTTTTTGGCTGTATTGATTTTATTTTTATTATATTTGTCTTTAAATGCTTTATATGTATATTTTTTATTTGTTTTTGTGTTTTATTTATTTTTCGTTACTTTTTCTATTGTGATTTGCCCTAGTATTCCATTTTTAAATTCGTCTAATAGCATTTTTGACATTTTTTCGTCGTCTATATTTCCTCCTGATATTATACATCCTCTTTTTCTTCCTATTTCTTGCATTATTTCATATATGTTTTGGTTTTCTGGTTGATGTTCTTGTTTCATTATTTCTTTTATATATTCTTCTTTTAGTTGGTATCTTTGACATAGTTTTTCTGGATATTCTTCTATTAGGTATTTTGTTAGTTCATATGCTACTTCTATTCTGTCTAGTACGTCTTCTTTGATTGTTCCTGTAAATGCTAAGTGTAATGCTACTTTATTGCTTTCGAATTTTGGCCATAATACTCCTGGTGTGTCTAATAATTCTACTTTTTCGTTTATTCTTATCCATTGTTTTTGTTTTGTTACTCCTGGTTTGTTTCCTACTCCTGCTAATGTTTTTTTGCTTATTCTGTTTATAAATGATGATTTTCCTACATTTGGTATTCCTAATATCATTACTCTTATTTTTCTTCCTGTTCTGCCTTTTGAGTCCATCTCTTCTTTCTTGTCTTTCATTACTTCTTCTATTTTGTTTATTACTTGTCCTATTCCTTTTCCGTTTTGTGAATCTGTTAGTACTGCTGGTATTCCTTTACTTGAATAGTATGTTAGCCATCTTTGGTTTTCTTTTTCTTCTGCTAAGTCACTTTTGTTTAGTACTATTATTTTCTTTTTTCCTTTTGTTATTTCTTCTATGTCTGGATTTCTACTTGATATTGGTATTCGTGCGTCTAATAGTTCTACTACTAAGTCTATTAGTTTTAGGTCTTCTTTTATTTGTCTTTTTGTTTTTGCCATGTGTCCTGGATACCAGTTAAGGTTAATTTTGTGATAACTATTATCTTGTTCTTTCTCCATCTATATTCACTCCTTCACTTTAATTTAACATTTACTTCTCCATCTTGAGATATAATGATACTATTTATATTTTTTAATAAAATGTCTCTTGTTAAAGTATCAATTTTATTTCTTTTAATTTTCTTATTTAACTCTTCTAATACTATTTCAACTAATTTATCTTTTCTAATAGAATGGCTTGTACATGCACCATTTCTTACATATGATGTACAATGATAGTATTCATAGTTCTTTACTTTTCTTACTGTAAATGAGCTTCCACAATCTGCACACTTCAAAAAGTTATAAAATAAATCTTTTTCTTTATTGCTTCTTGCAGATTTATTTTTATTTAATATTTCTTGTACTTCATCAAACTCTTCTTTTGATATAATTGGCTCATGATTATTTTCAACTATTATCCATTCATCTTTATTGGTTGTAATTAATTTATGAGTACGATAACTTTCTACCTTCTTCTTCCCTTGAATTAAATCTCCTGTGTAAACTCTATTTTGAAGTATTACATTAATCATTTTTACATTCCACTTTTTGTCTACTTCTATATTGTTATTTTTTATTTTATATGAAGCAGGTGTTAAAACATTGTTACTATTTAATTCATTAGCTATCTCACTTGCTGTTTTCCCTTCTATTATATCATTAAAAATTTTAATAACATTCTTCGATGCTTCTTCATCTATTATTAATTTATGTTTATCTTTTGGATTTTTTAAATATCCATATGTAGCAGAAGTTCCAATAAACTCTCCAT
>OIEM01001294.1_pt1 | contig 10680 bp, 5 predicted proteins | sample 1581761 | NCBI WGS metagenome assembly OIEM01 (sample SAMN01760978, study PRJEB22395) | human gut metagenome | reverse complement strand
GTTTGGCTCCGACTGAGCTTGCTGGTCAGCATACTTTTACATATGAAGGCTCATGCGGCGATGCTATGGTATTTACCCTTGATTTCCCGGACTTGCTGACCAGATATCCTAACGCTTTCGTACGTATTGATGAGATGAAGTGCGATGGCAATGCCATTCAGTTCAATGCCAATAATTTTTTCTATGGAGATATTGAGGGTAAAGGTAATTATCGTGTCGAGTTATTCAACATTTATGGTAAAGGTGCGGCAGACGGCAAAGTGTTGAACAGCGCTTTCAGTAATTCGCAGAATCTGGCTTCCGAACCGGCACTACATTTCAGTAATAGACTGGAAATAACTTGCACAGTCTTTACTGATGGCAATGGGAAAGGTGTATATACCCCAAATTTAGTTACTATTCCTAATTGGGATGGTGCAGGTACATGGGGGTATAATGCCGGAGGTACATTAGAAGTGAAATATGAAAATTTCCAATATAGTCTTGTTGCTCCGCAGTTCGACATCAAGTATGAAGGTACTGGTTGTGCAGCTGGTTCCATTATGACCTTCATTGAAGTGGCAGATCTTTACGGTTTCTTCCCTGGTACGCATGCTGTGTTGGATAATCTCTATCTTGATGGTTCAGAGGTGACGTTTGATGCGACAAAAGTGCTTGATGCCAATGATAGTTCCAAGTATCGTCTGGAACTTTGGAACTGTTATGGGGCAACCAAGAATGCGGGTTGTGCTTTCGGTACACCTGATGGAGATGTAATCAAGGAGCTTGGTTTCAGCACTTCTATGGAAGTGAAATTTACGTTCCATAAGCTTTTTGCTGTTCCTCAATGGTAATAGAGGAGAGGATGTGATACATTCCAGAGTTGGGAATATATATGAATAGGGAGTGGGGAAGGCGAAGATACTTTTCCCGCTCCCTATTCATTTCAAAGAGTAATATTATTAAAGATGCTGTTGTTTAGCATATCATTTTGTATTTTAAACTACGCTTAGAATTCCGTATTTGTAACCAACTGACAACTACCAAGAAAACAAGCGAACAAAAACTTGTATGCTGTTAATTAACAGAACTATATAAAATACGCAACAGTTGAAATAGACTGTTTTCTTCCGGTTTTACCCGTTTCCTTCTATCAATTTACCGCTTGGCTATGGCAGAGTTCCACTTCCTGCACGAACGATATATATGTCCTTCGTGCACGACATTAACTTCCTTCGTGAAGGAGCTTAATATCCTTCGTGTCCGATGTATATATCCTTCACGTACGGTATTAATATCGTGCAGTTCTCCGATGCACTTTGCTTCCATAAACGTGTAAAATGTTGCATGAATATTAACTCATTCATGCTCAAAGGAGGCTGTTTCGCTTTTTTTATGCGACCTGTATGTTAGCGAGAAGAAAGAAAATTAAGACAAAAGTTTATATATTGTTTGGTTTGCTGAATAAAATGATATATTCAAGAAACAACCTCTTTGTATTTTATACAAAGTACTATTTGTAAAGTAATAGAGAAATCTTTTATTTGCTGCCTGCAAGAAGTTAAGAGTTTGTCAACAAGAAGTTAACTTCCTGTCGACAAACTCTTAACTTCTTGTAAACAGCAAATTGATTATTTGTAATACTTTGATAGTCAACTGTGAAAAATCGGTTATGGAAGTTTGGGTATGAAAATAAATCAGATAAAATTATAATAGGGGACAACTATTCCATATCTTTGTTCCATTAACCCCAATAATATACATATTATGGAAAATAGTTTGGATGCAACAGTGAGTAGCTTTATCGAGTACCAAAACCAATTTAGTTCAATAATAGAAAAGTTAAAGGAAGGGCATCAGAACGGTAGATTTGCAGATTGAAAGGGGTTATTACTGTAAACGGTCCTGTTATCTATCAACCGGAAATATTGTTTATGGGAATAAATCCGGGACTAGGGCTTTATAATGAAACTAATTATTGGAACAATGATAATAAGGTTCCATTTCGGATATTGACAGGGGATAGTAATCTCTACCGGGATGAGAGTGCATATCCTTTAAGTAAACTTGTTTATCGTTCGGATGGTAAAACGATTGCACTGGACTGGTTTACCAAAAGTAATTATTGCGAAGGAAGCTCATGGTATGAGCTGAAAATAAAGCGGGGGAATGGTTTCGTTGAAAATATGCTTAAAATCATTTGCAAGGTTGCCTTCGGTTTAGGTAAAGGTGAATTTGTGAAAGGCGAAAAGCCAGAATGGTATGATACATTCGGGAAAGAAATAATGTTTATGAATGTATGCCCGTTGGCTACTGATAACTTGAATCAACTCTCACGACTTAAAAAAGAATTGGGAATAAACGAATGGAAAGATATCGTAAAGCCTGTAAGAACCTTGGTTAGAGATAATATTAAACCTAAAATAATTGTATTTGCAGGAATATCCGCATACAACAATTTCATGTGGGAAGATAAAGGCGATCAAATCTTTGATATTCCTGTAGTTATAATAGACAGAAAACGCGGATATAACTCAGAAGCAAACTTATCGAAGATCGCATCTGAAATAGTTGAAAGAATATCCCAATGAATTCTACTTCTTTTAAGCAGTATTTATGTTTCTCAGTGCATTTGAGTAATAGTTCGACGTTACTTAAATTAAATAACTATGAAATACTCAATAGCGCACAATCCCCCTGAATAATATGCATTTATTGCATACTTCTTATTTTTGGAAACATTTTACACAGAGTGTTGGTCCTACGCTTGGATGGAATAAGTGATGGTATATCGCAAGTCTACCCGTTTTGTAGCAGGAACCCGGGGGAAAGGCGATAAATGATATGTCGCCTATTGGAAACCTTTCGTCCAGGGGTAATAACAAATTATACCCTTCCATATAACATCCTAAACGCTTTGTGTGGCTGCTTTGCCCTATCTTTGCCAACACGGATTTCTATCCATAACCTAATATTTGAGAACGAAAAACATAATGCTCATGAATAAAATTAAAGCTTATCTGTTGCTGTTGACGATTGCTCTCTCTGCTTTCGCTGCCGCATGTTCCAGTGATGACAATGATCCTGTAACACCGGAAATAACAATTTCCGAAAACATTCTGGCGAATGGAATGAGTTTTTCCAAAGCCGGAGGTACAAACACACTCTCTGTGAAATCGAATGTGACGTTGGAAGTTACCAGTAACCAGGATTGGTGCGTAGTGACTCCGGCAGTTTCAGCTTCTGCTACGGTCTTTAAATATACGATAGATGTAAAATCCAATTCAACTACCGATAATCGTACATCTGTTATTACTGTGAAAGGTGGTAACCTGACAGAGACATTCAATGTCATTCAAACAGCTACCGAAGGACTGGATCTGGAGACTGTCTTGTTTGAAGACATATCGGCAGCGGGTGGTACTATCACTGTGAAAGTGATGACTAACGGTGAACCAACTATAACTATTAATGATAGCTGGATTACCGAGAAAACAGAAACACGCGCTATGGTGGATAAAACGAAGACTTTTATCATCGCTGCCAATACCGGAAAAGAACGTACCGGTACCATTACTTTTATTTTGGGTGACTTGCCGGCAACAACTGTGACCGTGAAGCAGTTGGCGGGAGGTGAGATAAGTTCGAATGAAATAGCAGGTGAAGATCCCTGGACTGTAGCTAAAAGTCTGGGATTGGGTTGGAATCTGGGTAATCAGTTGGATGCGCATAATAGTGGTGTGGCCAATGAAACGGCCTGGGGGAATCAAAAGACGACACAGGCTTTATTTGATAAATTGGCTGCTGCGGGTATTACTACCGTACGTATTCCTGTTACATGGATGGGACATATTGGAGACGCCCCCGGTTATGAAATAGAGAAAGCCTGGATGGATCGTGTTGCCGAGGTAGTAGGATATGCAGAAAATGCCGGACTGAATGCTATTGTCAATATTCATCACGATGGAGCTGATAGTGAATACTGGCTTAGCATTAAAGATGCTGCTCAGGATGAAACTAAAAATACCGCAATTAAAACAGAATTGAAAGCTGTATGGACACAGATAGCCGAACGTTTTAAGGATAAGGGCAACTTCCTGGCATTCGAGTCGATGAATGAAATTCATGATGGCGGTTGGGGCTGGGGCGACAACCGTAATGATGGTGGAAAACAATATTCAATATTGAACGACTGGAATCAGGTGTTTGTAGATGCGGTACGTGCTGTAGGTGGTGGTAATAGCAATCGTTTCCTGGGTGTGCCGGGGTATTGTACCAATGTGGCACTTACGGTGAGCAACTTCAAACTGCCGACTGATAAAGTTCAGAATCGTCTGATGGTATCTGTTCATTTCTATGATCCGAATGAATATACACTGGATGCAAAGTATTCGGAGTGGGGGCATACCGGCGCTGCCGATAAGAAAGCTAACTGGGGAGACGAAGACAATGTGAAAGATGTATTTAATAGTTTGAAGACAACGTATATAGATAAGGGCATTCCGGTATATATTGGTGAAATGGGATGTGTAAGCCGGACGACTGACCGTGCGGAATCTTTCCGCAAGTACTATCTGGAATATATATGTAAAGCAGCGAAAGAATACGGATTGGCTCCTGTTTATTGGGATAATGGCGGTACAGGTAGTGGAAAGGAAGAATCAGGCTTGTTTAATCATGCTACCGGTGATTATCTGAATAATGCAGCGGAAATAGTAGAAGTGATGAAAAAGGCCATCTTTACAGAAGATGCATCTTATACATTGCAATCCGTCTATGACAATGCACCGCAATAGGTTTTCATAAATACCCCTCGTGTATACAGGGATTGTTGTTAATACAGGTTTTTTTTTGATTGGTTTTGGGAAGTAGCTTCTGTGAGGGAAGTTACTTCCTTCTTTTCTGTCCGGGAAACAAATGATGGGGTATGAAATGATAAAAAAACACATTGAAAACCTTGTTTTTACAATTCCTTTTTGTTTCATTTGCAATATGTTAACGATATTCCTATATCTACTACTATGAAGAGATTGATTTTACTTATCGTTTCAGTCGTTGTGGCATGTTTTTCTGCCTTTTCACACGACTTTATGTTCAAACATCTGGAGGTTAAGGACGGAATGCCCAGCAACCAAATCAATGCCATTTATAAAGATTCAAGAGGTTTTATGTGGTTCGGCACCGCTGCCGGACTGGCACGTTATGACGGATATCGTTTCAAGATATTCCGGAGCACTGACAATGGTTCTGCGTCTTTACCTGACAACTATATTGAGAAGATAGTGGAAGACAGTGAAGGACGTTTATGGATACGGACGGGAGAAAACGGATATGTCATTTATAACTGGGATACGGAGAGCTTTGTCTGTGATGTTCGTTCCCGGATGTGGGATATAGGGATAGACGGAACACCCCGCTATGTATTTGTCGACAAGCAAAAGAATACCTGGTTTGCCATAGATGGGAAAGGGTGCTACTGTTATCGTCCCGGTGAAAAGAATGCTGTATCCCTGCCTTTCGGTGAGAAAGGAATACCCGAAGGTGTCATTATAGACATGGCCGAATGTAAGGATGGCATTCTGTTGGTATATGATAACGGGCGCGTAATCTGTATCGACCGTGAGACGGTACGTGTAAAATGGATTTTGACAGATATTGCAGAGCACATGGGAACGCGTACTGATATCTTCTTCCTGTATGTGGATAAGGATGAAGATTTATGGATATATGGTGCCCCGGGTGTATGGGCTTACGATTTGTCTGACAGGAAGTGGCATTCACAATGGAATTTCAGCGATAGAGGTCAGGCTCATATCGTAGCAGTAGCTCAGGATAAGCAGGGACGTATTTGGTTTGGAAAGGACCAGGATGGCATCGATATCTGGAATAAGGCGACTGGTGAAACTGTCTCGCTTACGTATGATGTGGATGACGAACGAGGTTTGCCCAATAATACCATCAATGTGCTTTATGAAGATGAAGGCGGTGTGATGTGGATAGGTACTTATAAGAAAAGTGTGGCTTATTATGATGAGGGCATTTTTAAGTTCGGCATCAACCACTTGGGGGATATTAACTGTCTGGAAGAAAGTAATGACGGTTCGTTGTGGTTGGGTACCAATGACGCCGGGTTGATACGTTGGAATCCGAAGACGGATGAAAAGAAACTGTATGCATACTCACCGGGAGGAAACTCTATTGCTTCGAATGTCATTGTAAGTTTGTTGCAAGCTAAGGACGGCAAACTCTGGATAGGGACATTTTGGGAAGGATTGGATTGTTTCGACGGCAATCGCTTCGTGCATTACCGGAACAGACCGGGAGATGATAATTCGCTGGCTAATAACAATGTCTGGTCATTGGCAGAAGATAAGAACGGAAATATCTGGATTGGAACCTTGGGAGGCGGTTTACAATGTCTGAATCCGGGGACAGGTGAGTTCACCACCTATAAGATAAGTAACTCCGGAATTATTTCCAATCATATAGCCTCTTTATGTATGAGTCGTGATAATCGTCTGATAATCGGTACTTCTTCTACGGGGGTATCCATAATGGATCTGACTACCCGGAAAATAACGAATCTGGTAGGCAACCAGTCGGGAAGTATCCGCTTTTCCAATCAGAGCATTAACCAGGTCTATGAGGATAGCCGGGGATTGATATGGGTGGGAACACGTGAAGGACTGAATCTCTATAATCCGAAGAACGACCATTTACAGGTAGTTCCTCTTTCGCAGAACGATTCTAGGGTATTTATTACCGGTATCGTAGAAGATGATAATAAAAATATGTGGGTGACTACGGCCAATGGTGTAGTGAATGTAATTCCTTCTATCGATACAAAAAACGGAGATTATACTTTCAACTATTACAGGTATGATGATAAGGACGGTTTGCAGGGCTGTGAGTTCAATCAACGTTCCATTAAACGTCTTTCCTCGGGTGAGATTGCAATGGGAGGTATGTATGGATTGAATACTTTCAGACCGGAGAATATCAAATATAACCGGACGTTGCCCAAGGTGATGTTTACCGGCTTCCAGCTTTTCAATGAAGAAGTGGAGGTTGGAAAGGAGTATGGTGGACGTGTTTTGCTGCGTGAGTCGCTGAATAAAGCCAGAGAGGTGAAACTTGATTATAAACAGAATGTCTTCACTGTATTGTTTGCATCGGATAATTACGTCTTGCCTGAGAAAACCCAGTATCTGTATAAACTGGAGGGATTTAATGAGGATTGGATGGCAGGTGCGGCTGATATGCACCGCGTTACTTATACGAATTTGGCACCCGGTACTTATACGCTGAAAGTGAAGGCAATCAATAGTGATGGATTTGCCGGAACAGAAGAGTCAAGCCTTAAAATAGTAATCCTACCGCCTTTCTGGATGACCCCCTGGGCGTATGTTCTGTATGCTATGTTATTGATAGGCACATTGCTGCTGGCTCGCAATGCTGTGCTGCGCCGTGAACGCAATAAGTTTAGGATACAACAGATGGAACGTGAAGCGGAGCGGAATGAAGAAGTCAATCAGATGAAATTCCGTTTCTTTACCAATGTGAGCCATGAACTGCGTACACCGCTGACGTTGATCATTTCTCCGTTGGAAGGAATGATGAAAGAAACCCATGATGAACGGAAGCAGGAGCAATTGAAACTGATGCATCGTAATGCATTGCGGTTACTGAATCTTGTGAACCAATTACTTGATTTCCGTAAAAATGAGGTGGCAGGGTTGCATTTGAATCTTTCGGAGGGGGAGGTTGTATCGTATGTTCACTCTATATGCAACTCATTCCTGATGCTTTCGGAAAAGAAAAACGTGCATCTCACTTTTTTCTCGGCAATCGAATCGCTGAATATGTCGTTCGATGAGGATAAAATAGGTAAGGTAGTGATGAATCTGCTCTCTAATGCGTTTAAGTTTACTCCTGATGGAGGGCGGGTGGATGTTTCTCTTGAACTGATAAAAGGAACTACAGAAACATTGGAAATCAAAGTATCTGATACAGGGGTAGGTATCAGCGACCTTGATAAAGAACGTATATTCGAACGTTTCTATCAATCGGAGCGTAAAGGTGATAGTAACCCCAGTACGGGGAGTGGTATCGGTTTGAGCCTGGTACGTGATTACGTTACGCTGCATGGCGGTGTGGTGCGCGTGTTCGACAATGTGGGTACGGGCAGTGTATTTGTGGTAGATATTCCGGTGAAACATTCGGTGGTGAACGTAGCGACTCCACTCTCGGAAGAAGCTGCAGAAGAGGATGCGGTGGCACTTGCTTCAGTGGAAGAATTGAATGAGGAAGAACGGAAGAAGCCACTTGCACTGATTGTGGATGATAATGAAGATTTTGTTTCTTTCATGCGTTATACGTTGAGTCTGTATTTCCGTATAGAATCTGCCGGAAACGGAAAGATAGCTTGGCAGATGATACCGGAACTGATGCCGGATATCATCGTTTGTGATGTGATGATGCCTGAAATGGACGGGAACGAACTGTGCCGTTGGGTGAAGGCTGACAAGCGTACAAATAATATTCCTTTTGTATTGCTTACGGCCAAGCAATCCGTAGAGAATAAAGTGGAAGGTCTGACGATTGGTGCGGATGACTATGTGACGAAACCTTTCAATATGGAGGTACTGATTTTGCGCATGCGTAAACTGATAGATTTGAGCAGCAAAAATAAACTTCGCACCCGTATTGATCCCGAACCGAGTGAAATTGTTATCACTTCGATGGACGAAAAGCTGATTGAGAATGCGATAAAGTATGTGGAGACGCATATTGCCCGTCCCGATTTATCTGTGGAAGAATTGAGCCATGAACTGGGCATGAGCCGGGTGCATCTCTATAAAAAGCTGTTGCAGATTACCGGTAAAACTCCGATAGAATTTATTCGTATTATCCGACTGAAACGTGCGGCACAACTTCTGCGCGAGAGCCAGCAGAATGTGTCGGAGGTTGCCTATCAGGTGGGCTTCAATAACCCCAAATATTTCAGTAAGTATTTCAAGGATGAATTCGGTGTTTTACCCTCTGTATATCAGGAAAAGGAGGGTAAATAACAAAAAGTACCCATTGTTGAAACATCTGATATTTCTATAAATCAAATAAGCCCTTTCCTTTCAACATCGGGAGGGCTTGTTTACTGTATGATTTCCTACTTTTACACTCGGAGAAAATAACTTTAAAAACAAAGATATGAAATTGAAAAACACTTCAGTTTGTTTGCTCGCAGGATGGATGCTGATGGCATGCTCCGGAGGCGGGTATGAGAAGACGAGTAACGGCATTATTGTAAATGTCGAACAACAGCAACCGACGGATGTGCGAAAGGTGAAGGTTGAAGTAATGGGAGAGAAGTTGATTCATGTGTCAGCCACTCCCGAAAAAAACTTTTCAAAGGCGGAAAGCCTGATCATAGTTCCCCAAAAAGATAAGACGGACTTCAGCGTGGAAGAAAGTGAAGATGCCGTTTCGGTAAAAACCTCAGAGGTGTGCGCCATTGTATCCAAAGCCACGGGTGAAGTACGCTTTACCGATGCTTCCGGTAACCTGATTTTGGCGGAAGATGAGAGAGGCAGGAGTTTCCAGCCTATCGAAGTGCAGGGAACAAAGGCGTATACGGTACGTCAGGTATTCCAGTCACCCGATGATGAGGCATTCTACGGACTGGGACAACACCAGGCTGATGAATTCAACTATAAAGGTAAGAACGAGGAACTTTTCCAGTATAATACAAAGGTTTCCGTACCTTTTATCGTTTCTAATAAGAATTACGGTATTCTGTGGGATAGTTATTCGCTTTGCCGTTTCGGCGATCCACGTGATTATGCACAGTTAAGCACAGTTTTCAAACTCTATGATAAGGAGGGTAAGGAAGGTGCTTTGACAGGAACATACGTACCCTCTCAGAAATCAACAGCGGAGACACTGGTACGCCGGGAAGATTCTGTTTATTTTGAACATCTGAAATCGGAAGATTTGTCGAAAGTCGTGAACTTACCAGAAGGATTTCCTTTCATGGGTTCACAGGTGACGTATGAAGGAGAAATAGAGCCGATGGAGAGCGGTAGGTTCCGTTTTATCCTCTATTATGCAGGATATACGAAGGTATATATTGACGGTGAACTGGTGGTTCCCGAACGTTGGCGTACGGCTTGGAATCCGAACAGTTATAAGTTTGCCGTAGATTTGAAAGCCGGTAAACGTGTTCCATTGAAAATTGAATGGATTCCTGATGGATATGTATCCTATTGCGGTTTGCGTGCATTGTCTCCTGTATCTGCTGAAGAACAGAACAAACAGTCGTGGTGGGGAGAAATGCAGAATGAAATCGATTATTATTTTGTTTATGGCGAGGATATGGACGAACTCGCCAAGCAGGCGGACAGCGTCAGCGTCAAGGTTATAAAGCTGACCGACTGCCTGAAAGACCTCACCGCCGACCAGAAGGCGATACTCTCCGGCTGCGGAAAGATCACCAAGGCTTACATCGCCGAGATCGGTGCGAATATCGACGGTGCCGCTGAGAACATACCCGGACTCCTTGTAAACGACGGTGCGGAAGCGACCGTTGCATATGCCGGCGGAAAGTGGTACATAGTAGGCTGATGGAAGTCGTTGTCGTCACAACGCAGGGGGTGGAATTCCGGGAGGCGGAGCAGTATCTGCCGCTGGTTTCCGCACTGCGGC
>OIEM01001288.1_pt1 | contig 10735 bp, 15 predicted proteins | sample 1581761 | NCBI WGS metagenome assembly OIEM01 (sample SAMN01760978, study PRJEB22395) | human gut metagenome | reverse complement strand
AAAGCCACGATTACAGGATATAGACAAGCCGCTTACAACGATAGTAAGCAGCTGCAAGCAATATCTTGTATCGCCTTATCTTGAACAAATTAATCATAGTGGAAAAGAAACAAGAGGGCAAAAACTCAATAAGCAAGTTCCGACAATCACATCAAAACACGGCTTTGCTTATATTTCTCCTGCACTTATTCAATATCACAGTGAAACGGCTAAATCAGAAGTAAGAGGTCAACAACTCAATCAACCTATTTATACAATCGACGGCTCACCGAGATATGCTCTTTTTACACCGTATCTTTCTAAATACTTTGGCGGTGTTGTCGGAAGCAAAATTAATAAACCATTACCAACCGTTACGGCAATAGACCATAATTCGCTGACTATGCCATATTTAACTCAGTATTACGGCGGTGCAGACCACGCTAACAGCGTTTTAAATCCTTTGCAAACAGTAACTGTTAAGCCTCGGCATTTCTTATGCGAAAGCTATATAACTATACTCCGCAAAAATATGGACTGTAAAGCTATTAATGAGCCGCTTCCCACTATAACAGCTCACGCAAATCACTTTGCAAAGACGGATGTTTATTTGAGAGAATACGATAGTAAAAAACTCGGACATTGGAATGAGATAAGAGAGTTGCTCAACGCCTACACAGATTGGAATATATCGGCTAATCAGGTGCTTATATTCTGCATTAACGGAGTTGAATATTTTATATCCGATATAGGCTTACGAATGTTACAGCCGAAAGAATTATACAAGGCGCAGGGCTTCCCGGACGATTATATTATTGATAAGGATTGCAATGGCAAGGAATATAACAAGACAAAGCAAGTGGCGAAGTGCGGTAACGCAGTACCGCCGCCGTTTTCAAAAGCGCTTGTTATGGCAAATTGTAAATGGCTGTGTGATAAATCGTGCAACAATATGAAAGAATTTAATGCAGTAGCAGCAGGGTGAGGTGATTTGATGATATTTTTAGAAAAAGGCAATTTATATTTGGGTTGTAGAATAGCTGACAATAATGGAAATGTAACTGAACAGACCGAACCTAAATTTGTGAGTGATGATAGCGGTACTTGCGTTATTGTCGGTGTACTCGATTCTGAAACAAAGGAGCAGGTCGGAAAAGCGGATATTTTCGGCGATTTTAACGCAACAGGATACTTGAAAAAGGTTCTTAAATTGTTAGCGCCCGAAAGAGCTATTGATATTCCAAATTTCAAAAGGATATTTGCCGCTGCATTTAATGACGATATAAATATATGCGATTACTGTAATGAGTTTCAATGCAATAATTGCATTGTTTCCAAATGGAAAGAAGAGTGTCAGAGGTGAGAAAAATGAAAACACATAAAATCAAACTTTTTTTGAATTTCTGTGATGATGTTTTATCAGGAGATAAGAGATTTGAAATTCGAGAAAATGACCGAGGTTATCAAAAAGGCGACAGGGTTGTTTTTCAGCCTTATGAGCCAAGCAACCCATTCGTAAAGCACCCTATAACCGACAAAGTATATGAAATAACTTATGTTCTTAACGGTTGGGGGCTTAAAAACGGATATGTGGTTTTTGGAATCAGGGAGGTAAAAAATGACTTGTAAAGATTGTTATCATTATGATGCGTGTAAATTTTATAATAAAAATTTACCTGAAGAATATGACACTATTGAATGGCAATGTGACAATTTCAAAGATAAATCACTCATTGTTGAGTTGCCTTGCGAAATAGGCACAGAATTATTTTTAAGTGATAATCTAATGCAACACCATAGGCTAAAAGAATATAAATTTATAGGTGAAAGAGTTGTTATGGTGATTGAATGTTTTGAATTTCAAAGAACTCGTAAAATGTTTCTTGACGAATATTTTGGAAAAACTGTATTTCTTACTAAAGAAGAAGCAGAAGCAAAACTAAAGGAGATAGAAAATGGAACGACCTAAAAATCAGTATTGCCGATACTGCGCAAACGCTCTTGATTATAACGGTGAGTGTACCGATTTCATTTGTACTGCAAAAGCACCCTGTGGAGATGACGGAGCAGGTAGGTTTTACAAAGCAACTAAAGCAAAAAGGCCTAACAAATGTAAACATTTTGAATTTTTGAACGCAGATATATTTAGGCAAGATGAAAACGGAAATTTTGCGGAGTATAAGCCAAGAACAGTAATCAAAAGTGATTATGAACAAATGAAAATGGGAGGTTGAACGGCAATGAAAGATATTAAAGATATTGAATTAAGACTAATGAAAGACCTTAATAATTGGAAAGAAGTTACAAAAGGTTTATATCGTGTTGTAGTCGGTACAAATGTTTGCTATGAACTTCATATCAATATACGCAAATTTGATACACCTATTTTAATGGCAAACGCAAGTTTGTTTTTAGTCGGTAATTGGTGCGATAAAAATGGAGTTAGTTTCTTTTCAAGAGAGTGTTTGTTAGAAAAACAAAGTGTTAAAAATTGTATTGAAAAAGCAATACAAGATTACAAGGAAAATATGAGTTGAGGGAGTAGAAATGACAGATAGAGAGCGTATACATAACCTTGTCGACAAGGTATGTGATTTATCTATTAAAGCAATAGATAAAATAACGGAATTAAAGCAAGAGAACAGCAAATTAAAACAGCAAGTTGCAGAACTCGAAAAGCCAAAGAAAAAGCGTAAGTTTAGGGCTATGACTAATGCGGAGTTTTGCGTTAAGTGGAGGAAAAATCATTTATTTTGCAAAAGTATCGTCAGCGGCGGTTACTGCTGTCCTATTAGTCCGACTGGTAATTGTTTCCGAGAGAGTTTTTTGAACAAGCCCTACATAATAAACGGTAAATACATATTGATTGAGGTGAAAGAATGACACAAAATGAAATTCAAAAATATAAATATGACAACAAAACTCTTTTGCCTTGTGAAAGAGAAAAAATAATCAAAGAACATCTTGAAAAAGCAATAGCACTTTTAGATGTGGAAATAGTAATTCAAAGTATGTATAGTCAAATGGACTATGGCTCATTAGACACAAGTAATTACAAAATAGCAAAAGAACTGCTTGAAAAAGCATTGAAGAAAGTAAAAATATGAGAGGTAAAAAAGAAATGACAAACAAAGAGGTTAGAAACAATTTTGTTCAGAATTTAGCTGAAAACGCTTATATAAATATGTGTTCGGTAGAAGAAATGAACATTGCTATAAAAGCACTTGAAAAACAGATACCGAAAAAGCCGATTTCTTTTAAGAGAACTGCACACGATTTTCAAACTGAATTTTGCAAACATAGTGGAAAGTCTTGCGAACATATTAAAACTTATAATCACGAGTACAAATACACAAGTTATAAATGCCCTTGTTGTGAACATTTAATTTCGGACGGAACTCCAAGTTACTGTTGGAATTGCGGACAGGCAATAGATTGGAGTGAACAGAATGGCTGATTCAATTGATAGAAAAGAGTTATTAAATAATAGACCGGAATATCTTAATCCACAAATGGAAGATGAAATCCAGAGTGCAAGGCATAAGGGGTGGAATGATTGTAACAGTTATTATTATGATTTGATTATTAAACAACCGAAAGTAGACACAGAGCGACACGCTCATTGGATATATGATGAATATGGCGAAACCTGTAGTTGTTCAAATTGTGACGAAGTTTTTAGTGTGAATCCTCACGAAAAAAACAGAAGTAATTATTGTTGCTTCTGTGGTGCGAAAATGGATGAGGTGGTAAGCGATGACACTTAAAGAACTTGAAGAGTATTCGGTTATAGCTAATCAAATACAATCGTTTCGTCATGAGTATATACCCTCATTCATTAAAGGCGTTGATACAACTAAGAGCAATGTTCAAAGCTTTAATATAGCCGACAGCACAGCCGATACAGCATTTGAAATGCTTGAAATCAATCAGTTTATTAAAGACGAGTATAAACGGCTTTGCGAAAAGCTGAAAGCTCTGAACGATTACATAAACAGTATTGATAACGAGGTGGTAAAGGCTATTGTTATTCAACATTGTTGTTTTGGCAAAAGCTATGACGAAACTGCTAAAATTCTTAATTATTCAAAATCTACTATTTACGAAAGACTGAAAAAATATTTTGGAAAATAGCAAAATCCGAACAAAAAGAATAGAATTGAACGATAGCTTTGTGATATTATATACTTATAAAATTATATAAATCCCCTTGAAGCAGTGAGTTGAAATATGCTCACTGCTTATTTTTATGTGAGTGATTAAATGGGAAAGGATGAAAATGTAAGAACGCTTTGCTATAAGTGTAAGCAAAATTATGAAAGTGCAGGCTATAAGCTGAAAAGCATTAAGACAAAATGTAAAACAAGTTGTGATTATTGCGGACGGCTTGGCTTTGACTATAGAATAAGCGAAAGGAGTAAGCTTTATGGCAAAAGGTAAATATGAATATTGGCTGACCGATGAGGGCTTGCTCCAAATCGGTGGATGGGCAAGAAACGGTTTGACCGATGAACAAATCGCTCATAATATGGGAATATGCAGAGATACTTTGATACAATGGAAAAAGAAATTCCCCGACATTTCCTACTCCTTAAAAGTTAATAAGGAAGTTGCCGATATTCAAGTTGAAAATGCGTTATTTAAAAAGGCATTAGGTTTTAAGGCAGTTGATATTATATATGAGCAGGTGAAAAATGCTGATACAGGCGAGTATGAGCTTATGCCGGTAAAGAAAACCGAACGAGATGTACCACCTGATACTACCGCCCAAATTTTTTGGCTTAAAAACCGTAAGCCTGATGTTTGGAGTGACAGAAAGGATGTTACTTTAAACGGAAAAGTTAATACCGTTGCAGAAATGACGGATGAAGAACTTGAAAAAAAGATTGCAAGCATTGAGAAAGAACTCGGCATTACAAATGAATAATAAAGAAAAGTTAAATTCACTTGAAGAACTTTTAAAGCTCAAAAATGAGCTTAAAATACGAAATGCAAGAAAATCATTCTTTGCATATTGCAATCAAAAAGCAAGTGACTTTTATAAGCCTAATCGCTTATTTCTTGTTGACTTCTGCAATCAACTTCAAGATTTTTATAATTCTGATGATGAGGTGTTTATAGTTAATATGCCACCTCGTCACGGTAAGTCAAGGACGATAGGCTGTTTTGTTGAGTGGGTACTCGGTCAAAATCAAAGTGAAAAAATAATGACAGGCTCATATAACGAAACACTTTCAACGAATTTTTCTAAAACCGTAAGAGATACCATAGCTGAGGAAAAAGGCGATGACACAAAAATTGTTTATTCCGATATATTTCCTAATGTGAAAATCAAAAAAGGCGACGGCGCTATGAATATGTGGTCGCTTGAAAACGGATATAACAATTATCTTGCAACTTCACCGACAGGTACAGCTACAGGCTTCGGCGCATCAATTATGATTATAGATGACTTAATTAAATCGTCTATGGAAGCATACAACGCAGATGTGCTTGAAAAACATTGGCAATGGTTTACGAATACAATGCTTTCAAGACTTGAAGAACACGGCAAAATCATTATTGTAATGACAAGGTGGCACAGCCTTGACCTTGCAGGCAGAGCCTTAGAACATTACCAAAATATCGGTGTTAAGGTAAGGCATATATCGTATAAGGCGAAACAGGATGACGGCACAATGCTTTGTCCTGAGGTGTTGTCGCTTAAATCATATGAAAACAAGATAAAAGCAATGGGTGCTGACATTGCATCGGCTAACTATCAGCAAGAGCCTATCGACATTAAAGGTAGATTATACAGCAATTTTAAAACTTACGATAAACTGCCACTTGACGGCACAGGCAAGCCATTATTTACGGATATACGAAACTATACCGATACAGCTGATGAGGGCAGCGACTACTTATGTAGTATATGTTACGGTGTCTACAATAAAGAAGCATATATCCTTGATATTTTATATACCAAGGACGGTATGGAAATAACCGAACCGGCGACGGCAAAAATACTCATTGATAATAAGGTCAGAAATGCCGATATTGAAAGTAATAACGGTGGCAGGGGATTTGCTCGAAGTGTTAAGCGAATAATTGAAGAAAAATACCATAGTAATTATTGTAATATCCGGCCTTTTCATCAGTCGCAAAATAAAAATGCGAGAATATTATCAAATAGCACTTGGGTAATGGAACATATTTACTTTCCAGCTAATTGGAAAGACAGATTTCCTGATTTCTACGATTCAATGGTAAGGTATCAACGAGAGGGCAAAAACGCACACGATGATGCGCAGGATGCTATAACAGGCGTTGCTGAAAAGTGCAATGCAAAAAGTAATTTTAGTTTTGATTAAGAGCAAAGGCGCTAACCTCTGCTCTTTTTGTTTGGGGTGATAAAATATATGTTATTTAATTTCATAGCAAATGAAGATGCTTACGATAGACTGATTAGAGAGAACGCAACAGAACAGTTAACCGATAAGCAGTTTATTGAAAGAGAAATACGCAGATTTAAAATATCAATTAAGCGCCACGAAATGTATTGTGGCGAAAATTACTACAAAGGCAAGCAAGATATTTTGCGTAGGAAAAGAACGGCGATAGGTGAGGGCGGTAAGCTTGAAAGTGTGGATAATCTGCCTAATAATCGAATAGTTGATAATCAGTATCAAAAAATGGTAGACCAAAAGAATAATTTTCTCTTAGGCAATCCTATTACTGTTCAAGGCGATAATGAAGAATATATCAAGCTTCTGCAACAGCAATATTTTAACGCAAAGTTTTGCAGAACGCTTATAAACTGCGGTAAGGATTTAATTAACTGCGGTATTGGGTGGCTTTTTCCTTGCCATAATCAATTTGGCGAGCTTTATTTTAAGCGAATTAAGCCGTATGAACTTATACCCGGTTGGAAAGATGCAGAGCATACCGAGCTTGACTATATGATACATATTTATCCTGTAGTGGTTTATGAGAAAAATTCAAGCGAGGATAAGGTTATTGAAAGGGTCGAGGTGTGCGATGAGGGTGGCATTACGTATTTTGAATTAACGGACGGCGGCAGTCTTATACCTGTTGCGCCTTTCCATTCAAATTATTTCGCTATGACTGACTGTGACGGCGTAACAACCGAATATAATTGGCTGAAAATACCTTTTATTCCGTTTAAATTCAACGCTGAGGAAACACCACTGATAAGAAGAACAAAATCATTGCAGGATGCGATTAATACTATCGAATCTAATTTTCAAAATGCAATGGAAGAGGATGTAAGAAATACTATTCTTGTTCTTGTTAATTATGACGGAACAGACCTCGGCGAATTTAGGCGCAACCTTGCAACCTATGGCGCTGTTAAGGTTAATACTGCTGATGGTGGCGGCGGTGATGTTCGTACACTTCAAATTGAAGTGAAAGCCGAAAACTATAAAGCAATCTTGGATATACTCAAAAAAGCCTTGATTGAGAATGCTATGGGCTATGATGCCAAGGATGATAGGCTCGGCGGTAATGCCAACGAACTTAACATTCAGTCAATGTATTCGGATATTGACCTTGATGCTAATGGTACTGAAATTCAGCTACAAGCTGCTTTAGAGGAAATGCTTTGGTTTATAAATGCACATTTATATAATACTAATGTAGGCGATTTCAGCAATGAAACCGTCGATTTTATTTTTAACAGAAATGTGATGATTAACGAAAGTATTATTATTGAGAATTGTCAGAAGTCACAGGGCGTTATTTCGGACGAAACAATTATTGCTAAGCATCCGTGGGTGGATGACCCTCAAAAAGAGCTTGAACGCATTGAAGAGGAAAAGCAAAAGAACATTGAGCAGTATAGCAATGTCTTTAATAACAATCAAGATGACAACACAAATGATAATAGCGACGGTGATGAATAATGCCGAAGAAAAACCGAGAGTATTGGCAAGAAAGATATGAGCAGCTTGAAAAGTCGGCACATTTGTATTCATTAAGTACATACGCTCAAATTGAGCCTGCATTCACACAGGCGCAAATGGAAATACAAAAGGATATTGATGCTTGGTACGGTAGAATTGCCGTTAATAACAATGTAACATTGCAAGAGGCTAAGAAACTTTTAACGGCTGATGAATTGGCAGAGTTCAAGTGGGATGTAAACGAATACATTAAATACGGCAAAGAAAACGCTATAAATCATCAATGGGTTAAACAACTTGAAAATGCTTCGTCTAAGTATCATATCAACAAGCTTGAAGCCTTAAAAATACGAACACAGCAAGCTGTTGAAAAGGCATTTGGCAATGAACTTGATGCCGTAGACAGTATGGCAAGAAAAGTTTATTCAAATTCGTATTATCATTCGATATTTGAAATGCAAAAAGGCTTTAATATGGGCAGAGAGATAGCCACTATTAATGAAAAGGCACTTGAAAAGATTATAACTAAGCCTTGGGCAGCTGACGGTAAAAATTTTTCGGACAGAATATGGCAGTCAAAGGCTCAGCTTGTCAATGAGTTACATAATCAGCTTACAAGGACTGTCCTACTCGGCAATAAGCCCGATTCAGCCATTAAGGCAATATCAGATAAGTTTAATGTATCAAAAAGTCAGGCAGCTAATCTTGTGATGACAGAACAAGCATATTTTCATTCTTTGGCGACTCACGATTCGTTTAAAAGTATGGGCATTGAACAGTATGAATTTCTTGCAACGCTTGATAAGAAAACTACGCAGATGTGTCGCTCAATGGACGGTAAGCATTTCCCTATGAGTGAATATATGCCGGGCGCAACAGCGCCACCACTTCATCCAAGGTGTAGGAGCGTAACCGTGCCGTACTTTGATGACGAATACTCCGACCTTTTCAATAACGGCTCAATGAGAGCCGCAAGGAACGAGGACGACAAAACTTACTATGTTCCTGCTGATATGAACTACAGAGAGTGGGAAAAGCAGTTTGTAGTTCAAAAGTCTAAAGGCAAATCTTCGGGTAAAGGCAATGACTTAAATAAAACAAAATTGCCTAAACTTATTAAAATAATTGATTTTAATGATAAAATTGCTATAATGAAAGAGATAGAGGACTTTGAAAAGAAAGCTGTTGAGTTACCGTATGAAACAAACTGTACAGTTACAGCCGACGGTAAGGTTTGGAATATTGACGGTTCAGATGGTTTTGTTGATGCGGAGCTTATTCAAACACAGAATAATGGTTCTAATCTCAATGGCTCTTATGCTTATCATAATCATACTAAAGAGAATACACATTTTTCGTTCAGCGGTGAAGATGTTGGCTTTTTTTTGGAGCTTGGCGAAACATTTTCAACAGCCTCCGATTACAAGTATTCGTATGTTATGAAAAGAACAGCAGATACATTAAGTGCTAAATATAGTGACATAGTATCCGAATTTACAAAAATATATCAATCAACAATTTATGAGAAAAGCTTTGAAAATCTAATTGACATTGACGAAGATGGTTTTCATGAAGTGTTGAAAATTTTGTCAAAAAAATATAATTTTAAATATAAGAGGGAAAAGAATGATAAATAAAAACCATGAGGATTATTTAAAATATAAAGAAGCATTTGATATTCTTGTTGCTAAAGAAAAAAACGAAATTCAAAATGTTAAACCATCAAATGTTAAACGATTTGATGGGGAATATTCAAAAATACATAAAAAATATGCATTAAAAATCAAAGCGTTACAAGAAAAATATAATTATTTATTCGATTAAGCACTTTACATTTTTGTAAGGTGCTATTTTTATGCCCAAAATCAGTAATCGGAAGCTGACACTTAATTGTGTCGGCTTCTGATTATTGACATGTCGGAAGTTGTAAAAAGCAGAAAATTCAAAATTCTGATGGTGAAAGAAACACCGAGAACAAACTGAAAGGAAGATTGATTATGATTAACTTTTGAATAATAAAACTGTTGATATTGAAAGAAAAATTGTTTATAATGTAATAGCAAAATTAATGAACTTTTATTTGAAAGGGCTTATATGATAACTTCAAAAGAAATTGAGCATAATTACATAGAAATCGGTTATAACAAATGCAATATGAATATTGCAAAATGCTTTATTTTGGCTATTCTTGCAGGTATGTTTATTGGGTTCGGCGGGCTTAGTTCCTCCGTTGCGTCTTGTATGATTGAAAATTCGTCGCTTGCAAAGCTGATTCAAAGTGTTGTCTTTCCGGCAGGTCTTGCAATGGTTGTCGCAGTCGGCGCTGAGCTTTTCACGGGCGATTGCCTAATCACAATATCAGTGCTTGAAAGAAAAACAAATGTGCTTAAATTTATCAGAACATTGATAATTGTTTATATCGGAAATCTCGTCGGAAGTATTCTTGTGGCTTTGATGGCGGTATATGGGCATATATTGTCTGCTTTTGACGGTGCGCTTGCGCAGGATATTGTTGATATTGCGGCTAAAAAATGCGAAATAGGCTTTGGCGACGCAATAATCAGAGGCATTTTGTGTAATGTTTTGGTTTGCTCAGCTGTTTGGATGTCAATGACGACAAAGAGTGCAGCAGGCAAAATTGTCGCTTTGTTTATGCCGATTATGGTCTTTGTAATCAGCGGCTTTGAGCATAGCGTTGCAAATATGTTTTATATCCCTGCAGGCATTATGGCACTTAAGGAATATGGCGTAGAAGCTGAAGGTCTTAATTGGTTTAACCTTTTTATCACTAATGAGCTTCCCGTAACTATCGGCAATTTAATCGGCGGAATTTCATTAAGCGTGGCGCT
>OIEM01001282.1_pt1 | contig 10777 bp, 9 predicted proteins | sample 1581761 | NCBI WGS metagenome assembly OIEM01 (sample SAMN01760978, study PRJEB22395) | human gut metagenome | reverse complement strand
CCGTCCTGCCAGATAGAAACCACATAATTCTGAGTATCTTCTTCATAATCTACCAACATATTTTCACCAAAGGAAGATTCAAATCCCATTTGCAGAATATTTAAAATTAATTCCTGAGGATCTTCGCTATTTAAATCAAAATCAGAATCCGAATCAGCATCAATGTCACTATCAGCAGCGGATTCTGAATCTGATTCAATATCAGCTTCTGTTACTACCTCGGTTGTTTCTTCAGTTGTTTACTTTTTACTGTCATCATCTGATGAGTCGTTACAAGCTGAAAGGCATGCAAGCATTGCGGCTGAACATACAATCGCAAGTATTCTTTTAATTTTCATAATAATTTCTCCTTCTTAATAATTAACAATATTATTTTATCACTAAAAAGGAAATAATTCAATTAACAATATGCAACAAGTTTATCAAAAAATAAGTACAATTTTTTATATTTACAGCAAGCAATTATGATTAATAATTAAACTAACGCCATTTTACTCAACATATTTGGCTTTTCTGAAGAATAGCTGTTTTGTAAATGGATCATATAAAATATCATTATTTCCAGAACTCATTATTTCATACTCAGATTTATAAAAAATCGGTATAAAGTTAAAATCATTGAGTATAATTTTTTCAGCTTCTAAATATTTTTCAATTCCATTATTATAATTATCCAAATTTCTTAGTTCGTTAATCAGACTATCAAGCTCAGAATTAGAATAACCAATATCATTAGATCCAGACATAAAATTTTCTAAAAAAGAAACAGGACTATTAAAATTACTCGTCATAGGATATATAGCCATGATATAGTCTTTTTCTTTAATTCGTTGATAATATTCATCTTCTGCTACTTCCTCAATACCTATATAAAAACCAAATAAAGTCTGCCAACTTTGTGTTACCAAATGAAGATAATCAGTATCCATCAAGTTTTCAGGAACAAGTATCTTTATATTTTCTAAAGATTGTAAATTCATAATATCCATTCCCTGTTCATAGTAGGAAACAGCAAGCTCAGGGTTATAATCAATATTTGAACCATCAAATGAAACTGAAGCAACCTTTTCAGAATTTAATTCACGATAACTTTTATTAAGAAATGAAACACCCGGAGGAATTATTCCGTAGGCAGTTTTCAGATCGTCAGAAAGCTGTCCTTCAAAGCTTGACTTATCAATACCATAAGCTAAAGCTTTTCGTATATTGGGATTATTGTATCTTGGATTTTCAGGATTTATAATTATTCCTAATGTATAATTTTCATATTTATTTACATTACAATTTTTATATTTATTTTTATTATACATAAATGAAAGCAATACATCTGATTCGTTGTCTGCAAAGCTATTTTCAGATTCTTCATAAGTATCTTTTATATAAAAATTAAGTGACGTTGGATAAATTTTATCATACTTATTATTTGCCAAATTACGTTGCATATAAACAAAATTATCATGTCCATAAGGATCATAGAACCATTGTCTTATAAAGAATGCTCCATTTGATATTATAGATTTATCATCAAGACCATAGCGCCCTTTTGTATTGTAAAAAAATTCTTTGTTGCAGGGCATTGCCGCTGAGCTTGCCAGTGAACTAAGAAATCCGGCGCTTGGATAATCCAGTTCAAAAACAAGTTCAGTATCGCTTGCTGCTGTAACTCCAATGGAATTATAATCAGCCGAGTTTTTAATAATATTCTCTGCATTTTTTAGACACAAAAATGTTTCTCTATGCGGCGAACATGTTTCCGGATTAAAAATTCTATGAAATGCAAAAACAAAATCATGAGCGGTTACAGGAAAATACTCATTTTCATCTACTGATTCATTTTCGTTTTCGTCATAAAACCAATAACAGTCTTTGCGAATTTTGAATGTATAAGTAAGTCCGTCATCGGATATAGAATAATCTTCAGCAACTCCATTTGACAAAATTCCGTTGTCGTCCATAGTAACAAGACCTGTAAATAGATTACCAATAACTGTCATAGAACTTGTATCTGAAGCATATTGAGGATCAAGACTTTCCGGATTTCCTACCATTGCATAATCAAATATATAATCGGCACCATCTGATTGTGTCTCTGAACATCCTCCTAAAAGTATAGATGATGACGCTAAAAACAATGCTAATAAAACTGAAAATATTTTTTTCAAGTTATCCTCCCTTATTACTGTTCTACATTTTTCTTTTTATATAAAATAATTATATCATTTTTTATAACAGCAATCAAGGGATTAAAAAAATAAATTTTTAAATTACGGTATGCAAAAATAAAATTTACATATTATGTATACTGTAATTGTCTTTTAGCTATATCTTTTCTAAATAACAATTTAAATAATTTTCGTATAAACGGCTGAATAAAGAAAAGCTGTGAAAAGAAAGCAAACGGAAAATTATAGCATACTAATTTTATCCAATTAGCCAGTAAAGTGATTATATTAAAACCATCATAATATGGATAATACAGCCATGCAGCAACAAAGCTCATTGCCGGACACATCAATGAAACGGTAGCACTTATAATTGCAGTTTCAAAAAGTACAGGCTTAGTTTTCTGAGGATCAAATATTTTTGTAACAAGCTTAAATGAACATGGACTTCCCATCACAAGTTCAAGTAAAAAGGCAAAACAAAATTCAATAATAACAATAGTCCATATTGGCACAAATTGCCCGAACATATAAACTCCGCCTTGTGTATTTATTGCATTGATCACATCCGTTGCTCCGGTGCTTTCCATAAGAATGCTGCCATTAATTACATATAAACTGTAAAATACATAGGCATGTACAGTTACAATAACTGTCATAAGTGCAAATATAGTTTTCTGAAATAAATTTCTTGGCATAAAAAATTCTCCTTTTCTGTTTAAAAAACAAAAAACACACATTATACCTAAATAAATCTGAATTGGACTTAGTTCCGTAATCAGATTTACATACCAAAAGGTACAACATGTGTCGTTTTCTTAATATTAAATTACAATAAAATTATATCATAATTTCTTTTTAAATTCAAGTTGAAATAAAATAATTTTTATACTGATAAATTTATTTTTTCTTTAACTTTAAAATAACTTCACAGATTTTATCTACATCTTCCATGCTCAAATCCGCATAAAGTGGAAGAGTAAGAACTCTTTTACTTATATGTAAAGCAACAGGAGTAAGTGATGCGTCATACTTACCATGAAAGCAATCAAACGTATTTGTCAGAGGATAGAAATATTTTCTTGCGCCAATACCCTTTTCTGCTAATGCATCAAATACTTCATTTCTGCTAACCCCAAATACCTTTTCATCAAACACAACCGGAAAATATGCATAATTGGACTGTACATCCTTCTGAACAGGACTAAGCTGTAAACCGTCTACGTATTCAAGATGGCTCCTATAGCGTTTAACAACAGCTTCTCTCTTAGCAATTTCACTATCAATATTTCTCAGATTGCATAACCCCATAGCTGCACAAAATTCATTCATTTTAGCATTTGCACCAACACCGTCAACAGTTTCAGGACCTCTGATGCCAAAATTTTTTAAACGATAAAGATTAAGACCAAATTCTTTATCTTTAAAGCATACGGCCCCGCCTTCTATACTATTAAAAACTTTTGTAGCATGAAAACTAAAACATGAAGCATTGCCAAATGAACCAATACCTTTACCTTTATATTTTACTCCAAAAGTATGTGCAGCGTCATAGATAACTTTTAAACCATATTTATCAGCAATATGCTCAATTTCTTCTATTTTACATATGTTTCCATAAACATGAACAGGAACTATAGCACAAGTTTTATCGGTAATCAAATCTTCAATTTTTGTAACATCAATTGTAAAATCTTCAGCATTAACATCACAAAATACTGGCTCAAGACCATTTCTAACTATAGCATGCGTTGTTGATGCAAATGTAAATGGTGTTGTAATTACTTCTCCCTGCAAATTCATTGCCTGCATGGAAAGTTCCAATGCCATATGACCATTTGTAAATAGATCTATTTTATCAACTTCCAAATACTTTATCAGTTCTGCCTGAAGTTGCTTATGTTTAACTCCCATATTTGTGAGCCAGTGACTTTCCCATAATTCTTTTATTTCTTCACAATATTCCTCATATGACGGCATTGAGGAACGGGTTACTAGTATAGACATAGCATTCTCCTTTTATTTTAAGCAATCATACCTTAAAACTGTTCCATACTTTAGCAATTCATTATATACTTCATTCATTTCTTTATAAGCATTTCCTTTATATGAATCAGAACAATCCAATAATATTCCATTTACAATTTTAGGATGGGTAAATATTTCATATACATCATTATCCGATTTATTACAGTCAATAAATTCTTCACAATTGCTGGAATAATTATTAACATGATATTTACTTAATTTAAAAATAAAATTCATTATATTATAATAAATTCTTAGTTTTTTTCGTCCTGTTTTCATTAAGTTTGGCCGTATTGGCCTTATACTGCGAAACTTATATTTTTTTAATAATGGATGCAATGCGATCCATACAGGTAAATGAAGATGAATCCAATTGTGAGAATCAATATGCTTTTGCGTAAAACCGTAATCCAAATATTTCTTTATCTGTGCCTCACATTCTTCTCTTATGGCTAAAATATCTTTTAACCGCATATTATGTTTTAATGTTTTTAGCACTTCATTTACACAATTAAACTTAAAAAAGCCATTTTTATCACATAATGATGTTCCTGTTATTTTTTTTGATAAAGGTTTTCCTAATGTCAAGTTTAAATGAAGACAAACTTTATCTTGATAACCGTTATCTTTTGATAATTTTACGGCTTCATCTGTAAAATCATTCATATTTACCATTATTGAAGCCTGTGAGCAATATCCGTTAATCATAGAGTAATTTATAGCAGTATTTCTTGAATCCTCTCTGCCAAAATCGTCTGCATTGATAATTATTCTCATTATATATTCTCCGTAAAAATTCTATTTATATAAATCGGAAAACCTATTTAGCTCCATTTCTTTTTTAAAATCTTTCAAGTAATCAATATAACTGTAAATTGGTTTATAATCCAAATCGTCAACTGCTTTGGTTATATCCATGTGATAAGTACGTGCATTTGGCTTTTCCGGACAATATATTATCTCCGACTTATTATCCTTGGGAGAAAATACTTCAATAATACCTTCAATTTGTTCTTGTAAAGTAACTGGTATGCCTGTTCCGACATGGTATATGCCGCCTTTACAATCTGCAGTTATTGCCTTATACAACATTTGACAAAAATCCTTTACATAAACGACATCATGAGACTTTTCAGGATCCCCCCACAATTCTATAGGTTCACCCTTCATAGCTTTTTCCATAAATAATCTATATGCTTTTTTTCTTGGTTTTCCGTCTACGTAAAATATATCTCCTTTTCCATATGAATAAATGGTCGGCAATCTAAAGATAAACTTTTTTAAACCATACTCCTGACAATAGTGCTCAATAAGATCAACAGCGGCATTTTTGGATATAACGTATACGGCATGATCGCCTTTAAATGAGAATTTTCTCGGAAGATCAGGCGATAAAATTGTATCCGTATTAATATACTCGCCAATTTCTCTGATTGTCTGTGTATAAATTATACGATCTACAGCATTTTTACGGCAAAATTCCAGAACATTAAGTGCGCCAATTGTATTTATTTGAAGGTATTGTTCAGGTTTATAACCCTCCATTGAAGCCGGTAATATCCCAGCTTCAAAAATTACTGCATGTACATTGTCTTTTGGAAGAATCTCTAAAGACTCTTTTTTTGAAATATCTACAGAAAAATATTTTATACCATATCTATCAAAAAAATTTGTCTTTTTACGGCCGGCAGCAATAATTTCAAATTCATTTTTATCTATATTTTCAAATAAATAATCAATTAAATATGCGCCAGTATTTCCTGTTGCACCTAAAACAATAATTTTTTTCATAATTATAACCTCTCTTTTTAAACTTAAAGTTTTATTTTAATAAAATCCTGATATGATTATCTATATTTTGTAGAATGCGATTCATTGAACCAGCTGAATCAAATTTAAAAAATATAATTCCTAATGCTTTAGAAGCATTATCAAAATATTCTACCTTATCACCTTTTTTCTTATAAATACATTTTTTTATAATAAAATGCTCAGCTTCTTCTGAAAAAATTATTTTATCAAAAATTCCATTTTTATCAGAATGTAAATTATGAGTAGCATAAAACGGAACCGGTTTATATTTACTTATATCCGGAGCGTCACCCATAGCAACTTTTATGGACATTTCAACAACATTTATATTAAATATATAACCTAATAAATCAGGAATCATATTTCCGCCGTTTCTCGGTCCTACATCAATAAGCCACACATCATCATTCTTGTCGACTATAAGTTCTACATTCATGGCGCCGTCTTTTATATAGAGTTTGTTTACCAGATCCTGTAAAGTATCTTTTACTTTATTAATATCACCATTTTCAAGCTCAAGCGGATAACTCTTTCCAATTGGTACCAATGAATTTACTTTGTTATCACGATGGCAATTCATTAAACCCCAAAGCGTCACATTTCCATTTAACACAAATATATCTCCGCCGATAAGAAATTTATGTTTTTTTTCAATAAATTCTTCTATAATAATACGATTGCATCTTGAAAAAGAAAATGCTGCTTCTACAGCATCCTTTAAACATTCCCACGAATAAAGAACAGTTGCTCCTTTACTACCCGAAGAATCCACCGGCTTTACAATTACTGGAAGTTTATATCTCTGAATATCGTTTAACACATCTGTAATATTCATGTAACCATTAGCAACGGGAGTATTAAATCCATTTTTAGATAAAAAATTTCTAAACTTATCCTTGTTGCATAAGATTTCAACGGATTCATAAGGATTACCGGGCAATCCCATTTTTTGGGAAATATAAGCTGCAGTTGGTGCAGCCGGATCTGAAGCATACGCTAAAACACCATCTACTTTTTCAGATAATGCTACATTTAAAACAGTTTCTTTATCGGTAGTACTCACCAAATAAAATTTATCAGCAACATATTGACCTGGATTATCGGTCAGAAAATCACAAAGCACAGTATAATAACCTAATTTCTTTGCTGTTTCAATTGCAATTACTTGCTGTGCTGAACCGCCAAGCAACAATATCTTCTTCAATTTATTAAGCCTTCTTTCTGTTCTTTAAAAAACCTAAAATAATATTTTTTAAATAAATAAAACATTCTAGTTTAAAAATCCAAGCTAATCCTACATAAATAATAACTCCAAGTAAAACTTGAATAATCAGCTTCAGTAATGATGGAAGTGCTAAAAATGATATGCCATAAACAATAATTCCCATTATTGCAGCTATTCCCATTGATGGAAATAGATCCTTCATTTGCTCTAAATAACTATAATTAAGAAGCTTTTTATTCGGCGATGCATTAACAAAGCATGATATTAAACTTGATACTGCTCCACCTAAAGCAATGGCTAAAGGCGTTTTAAAGCAAAATACTGTTATTAATAATATTAATATACCGTAACATTTTTTTATTATTTCCAATTTTAAAAACTGATCGCTTCTACCCTGTGCATTTAAGGCTTGAAGATTAGCAGTATTTATAGGATAAAATGCAAAAATAAAACAATATACTCTTAAATAAGGTACACATGGAAGCCATTTATCAGTAAGTACTAAAGAAATAAGCGGTTCAGCAACAGCTGCAAGACCAGCCATCAATGGAAAAATAACAAATGAACTTGTTACAATTGAACGTCGCATCATTGATTTCACACGTTCTTTATTATCTTGTTCTTTTGATAATGCCGGCAGCATTACACTTTGTATAGAACCGTCAATATTATTTACGATAAGCGTTGGAAATTGTTTTCCTCTATTGTAATAGCCCAATGTAGCTGAATTATATTTTTTCCCTATAACAAGACTTCTCAATTCATTATAAATATTACTCATAAGATTTGAGCATAATAGTTTCCATCCAAATGAAAACAAAACTTTAACTCTCTTGATTTCAAAAATAAGCATCGGACGCCATTTTACAACGAGCATCATTATTATGCAGATAGATACCTGATTGGAAAGCTGCTGACCAACAAGTGCCCATACTCCATAACCCAAATAAGCCATTACTATTCCGACTGCGCCGGATATAATTACAGAACCTAATGTACAATACATCAGTTCTTTGAACTTCATTTCTTTTGCAATTTTTGCATTTTGAATAGAATTAAAAGCTCCTGGAATCAAAATAATCGCTAAAACTCTCAATACATTTTTTAATTGAGGCATATCGTAAAAATCTGCAATAAACGGCGCTGAAAAAAACAAAATTACATATAGTATTAAAGCTATACTCAGACTTAAATAAAATACAGATGAATAATCCTTTTCAGTTACATCTTTTCTTTGTATCAAAGCCGTATTAAACCCACTTTGCACAAATACTTGTGATATTGTAATAAATATTGTCAACAGTGTTAAAACACCATAATCTGTAGGATCAAGAAGTCGAGCAAGAACAATTTGTACAATAAACGACACGCCTTGACAACCGCAGCGTTCTAAAAATTTATATATTAACGAAAGTATAACACTCTTTTTTGAACTTTCCATATTTTTTCACCTGATTATCTGTATACACTTAATTTGTATTAAAATATTTTTCGCAAACTTTAATAAATTCTTTTGCACTGGTTTCGGAATCAGCATTAGATTTTAAATACATTTCATAAATTTTATGACGTGTATTTTTAGCAAACTCAATTTCTTCAGGTTCAAAACTCCAAGCCTTACCCCAGTTGTTAACACCGGGAATTATATAATCTTCTTTTGTTTTCCCGGGTTCCGGAATAACAACAGAAATACATCCACAAAGTGAAGCTATTGTGCTATAAGCCGTAAACGTATCATAACATATACAATATTCACATTCATTAAATACTTTTACTTTTTCTTTTTCAGGTAAATCATCGACAACAATTCCATCAAAAGTTTCGGGTAAATCTTCTCTATGTTGTCTATCTTTTGCTTTTCTAATAATATAGCATTTACCTTTTCTTTTGCCAAAATTTGTTTGTTTATATAAACTAACTTTGAATTATGAAAAAGTTATTGACAAGAGCGGTTAGGGAGTGTAAACTATCCATGCTGATAGTTGCGGCTGACTAACCGCCGCACATCTCCGATTCAATGAGAAGGGAAGCGGAATATATGATGCCTCTGACGATGGCAAAAGCAGGAGAGACGGTCACCATCAAAAAGATCACCGGCAAGGACGAAGTCCGGCTGCATCTGGCAGAGCTGGGGTTCGTGGTGGACAGTGAGGTGACCGTGGTCAACGAGATCGCAGGCAACCTGATCATCCAGGTCAAGGAGAGCCGCATCGCGCTGGACAAGACCATGGCAAACCGCATTATGATCGGCTGATTACAGACTGAACAGTGCCCGCAACACTGTTTGGGAGACACTCCGAAACTGGACTGGTCTCCAATAAAGACAAGCAGAGGAGGATGATTTGCAATGAAAACTCTGAAAGACGTTAAGGTCGGTGAGACTGTCACCGTGGCCAAGCTGCATGGCGAAGGCCCGGTGAAGCGCCGCATCATGGACATGGGCATCACCAAGGGTGTGGAGATCTATGTCCGCAAGGTGGCTCCCCTGGGCGACCCCATGGAGCTGACCGTGCGCAACTACGAGCTGAGCGTGCGCAAGGCCGATGCTGAAATGATCGAAGTAGTCTGATCCCAAAGGGAGGAAGGATTAAGCAATGAGCATTAAAATTGCACTTGCCGGCAACCCGAACTGTGGTAAAACAACAATGTTCAACGCATTAACGGGCGCTAACCAGTATGTAGGAAACTGGCCGGGAGTTACTGTAGAGAAAAAAGAAGGTAAATTAAAAGGCAAAAGAGGAAAAGGCGAGGATGTTATCGTAACTGACCTTCCTGGTATCTATTCCATGTCACCATACACTCTGGAAGAGGTAGTCAGCCGTGACTATGTCCTCAAAGAGAACCCAGATGTTATCATCGACCTTGTCGATGCAACAAATATCGAGCGTAACCTGTATCTGACCACTCAGCTTGTTGAGACCGGTGTTCCGGTTGTCATCGCGCTGAACATGGCAGACCTTCTTGAAAAAAGAGGAATCAAGATTGATGTTAAGCGTCTTTCCATGCTGCTTGACTGCCCGATCGTTGAGACATCCGCACTGAAGGGCGAAGGTCTTGACAAACTGATCGACGAAGCAATCAAAACAGCAAAGAAGAGCAGCGCTGATCTTCCAAAAGAAGTCTTCTCCAAAGAAATGGAAGCAGCTATCGCTGATGTGAAGGATGTCCTTCCGGAATCCATCACAGAAGACAAGAAGAGATGGTATGCGATCAAATTCCTTGAAAACGATGAGAAAGTAAAGGAATCCATCAAACTTTCCGCTTCTGCACAGTCTACTGTAGACAGCAAACGTCAGGCAATCGAAAAGAAACATGACGATGATATGGAAAGTATCGTAACAGATGAACGTTACAAATTCATCCAGAAGATCGTTGAGACAACAGTTAAAAAAGGAAAAGACAAATTAACAACATCCGATAAGATCGACCGGATCGTTACCAACCGTATTCTTGGTATTCCGATCTTTATCGCAGTTATGTTTATTGTTTACTACATTTCCGTAACAACAATCGGTACAATTGTTACAGACTGGACGAATGAGATCGGAAG
>OIEM01001278.1_pt1 | contig 10804 bp, 7 predicted proteins | sample 1581761 | NCBI WGS metagenome assembly OIEM01 (sample SAMN01760978, study PRJEB22395) | human gut metagenome | reverse complement strand
GACTGTTTATATGTATATTCATTTCTGATTTTACATAACCGTCCTCATAAAGTTCACAGTTTTCAGTAAAGTATTTTTCACGAATTTTAGTATCAGCATAAACATGCTTAACTCTTTTTTCTATATCATTACCTGTTGTAATTTTACCGTTAATGTTTTTGCCGTAAGCGGTTATATTGGCTTCTTTGTTGGTATGAACATCACCGTTAATACACAAATTGCCTGCATTGATTTCAATGCCGTTACGACCGAAAATATTATATGGGTACTTGTCCGTTTCTTCGGCAGATATAGTAAGCTGAGTAAATGTTGGTATAATAATAGTGACTACTGTTAGAATTGAAATAATTCGTTTAAAGATATTTCTTTTGTTAATCATACATGACTTCCTTTCAAAATTTTAGTTTTTTGTTTCACGATGTGTTAAATTAATTCACAATCTTTTTGCATTGGCTTAACCTCCTATTATTTATATTAAATACCATTTGTTGGTATTATAATTACATATTACCATTAAATAAAATTCGTTTCAATAATTTTTGAATTATTCTGTATAATTTTATGTAATTATACAAAATATTAGCATTTATTTGTATAAAATCACATAAAAAGAGAGAGTACAGAGTTATTGTTTCTGCACTCTCTTTATTGCTGATAAAGATTATTTTATATAATCAATCTACTTCACATTCTTATACACAACTTTTTTGCCTATCAAAATCTTGGCGTTTCTTACTCCGCTGCTTTTTAGCTGTTCATTTAATTGGTCAGCCACCGTTTGATTTTTAACATAAAACTTTATTCCGTCTTTTGTATTCTTAAAAGCATTATTTTCAATTATCGGTGATGTGTTTTCCATATTTAATCGAACAACTGAAAGATTTTTACAACCTTTAAATGCTCTTTTTTCTATTTTTGAAACATTTGCTATTTTAATTTCATTTAAGTTCTTGCAGTTTTTAAAAGCCTTATCTTGTATAGCAAAAGATTTTATTTTACTCTTTATATTAACACTTGATAATTTAATACAATTACTAAATGTATTAGGTTGAATATTATCTACATTTTTCGGTATGACTATTCTCTTTAATGATTTGCATTTGAAAAATGCTCCGTATCCTATTTCTTTTAATTTATTATTTAATTTTATAGATTTTAATTTAACACATGCTGAAAAACCATTTTCAGTTATCTTTTCAGCTGATGAAGGAAGTATAATTTTTTCAACTGTGTCATCTAATTCATTGTTAAAAGATATTGTTTCCGTTCCATTTGAAATTTTATATATTTTTTTGTTATTTATTAATGTGTACATCACTTTGCCGTCTTTTGAATACACTGCACCGTTTTTCATTTTTATATATGGATTTTCTTTATCTATCATTACTTTTAATTTAGGCATATTTGATAGTTCAATTTTTTCTACGGTTTTTGGCACATACAATTTTTTTAACTTTTTTATCCTTTCAGAATCAGCTTGAAAAATTGTCGCATAACTTGGTAAATATATAGTTTCAAATGGTAAGTTGTAATCATATGCAAAAAAACTAATGCTATTTACTTTATATTTTTTATCATTAAACTTTACTTTTGCCGGCATTTTTAATGTTTTTGTTTTTTTATTAGGATATATGGCAGTAACATTATAATTGATTTTATTTAAATCATTATTTTCATCCTTTAAAATAAAGTCATAATAAATATCTTTAATTCTAACATTATAATGATTACCGTCATCGCACCAATAAGCTAGTTCATTGGTTGCATTGCCTATAATGTAACTAGTTAACATTGTTGTACAAATAACCGATAAAAATATTGCTGCTTTTAAAATTTTTTTGGCTTTCATTTTAACCCTCCTTATACTGGATTACTATCCATTGTTGAAATTTTTGACCAATCTTTTTTAGACATATACGATGTATCAATACCTATTGCTTTGGTATATCCATAATAATGATTTAAAACAGAACCGCATAATGGATAAAAAATAAGTTCATCAAAACCACTTGAAAATGTACTAAGAAAATCTTCTGTAGCCAAAGTACTATCATTATACCTATAACTGCAAAATAAAATATTATCTTCATATATTGAACTAGGCGTATTGATATTGCTTTTCATATAAAATTTTATATCTATAAATTCCATAACTCCTAGATTAACAGTTTTACTAAATGCTTGCCAGCATTGATATTTCTTTTGATTTTTTACCTTTTCATTTGGATTTTGGGCACAAGCCTTTAAATCAGCATTATTGTATGATGCTTTACTATTTGAAGCAAAATGGCTTGTTCCAAATTTTGAACCAGTTTTGTTTTTTCCTGCCTTTGACACTGTACTTTTAGGAACAATTCCTCTGTGTGCATATGTATCTCCGATTAAATGGCAAGCAAACCCAACTATTAAAAATTTTTTCTTTTCATATTGAGTTGCAGTCGTGTTGGCATTTATATATTCAGCTAGTTTATTAGCCATTTTAGTCATTTGTTTATCTCTTAATTCTTTAGGTATGCTGTTTAAAGCATTTTCTTTTGCTTTTGCAGTCGTTTGCTTGTTATATAAATTCAAAGCAAAGTTCCATAAAAACTTTAGCGATGCCACATAATTATTTTTACCGTGTAGATTTCTTACATTATTATCCCCACTTTTTGACCCAAAATCAATATCAGCTGCTACTGCTGTTTGAGCCATAAAACTTATATTATTTTTACTTATAGATAGATTTCGATTAAATATTGATTCTTTTATTATATCTTTGTGTTTTGATCCACTCCACAACCCCTCAACGACAATATCAGCCTGAGTTGAATAGTCGGGAACAGCTTCGTTGTTTTCAAGCTTTTCAACTGCTTTTTCGCCTTTGGTGTAGCTTTTTGAATACTCGTCATAAATCTCTAAAGCATATTCACAGTCGATAAGTCCTGCGTTTGTTCCCTCGACTTCTTTTGATGAGGTTTTTAAAAGCCCTCTGATAAAATCGTTTGACTTGGTTTTGTCCTTTGCTTTCAGCATTGCCGCCGCTCCTGTTACCTGTGCTGTGGCTATGCTTGTTCCGCTTACGCCTATTGTACCATAGAACAGCCCTGTTGTACATACCTGTTCGCCCGGTGCTAATAGTTCAAGCTCTGTGCCTGTTGATGTAAGCTCGGCTAGCTTGCCCTCTGCATTTATTGAGCCTACAGCTATCACTTCATCATATGCAGCAGGATAATTAATGTCCTGATGTTCGGTGTTTCCTGCCGCCGCTATCAGAAGTATTCCCGCTGCTTCGGCGTCTTTTACAGCTTGGTGCAAGACCGCCGAATTGACCGTTGTCCCGAAACTCATATTGATTATATCCATATCGTTTTCAATACCCCAATAGATACCCTCTACTATTCGGCTAAGCGGTGACTTTAAATTCTCGTCAAACGCCTTGACAGAATAAATTTCAGCGTCAGGGAAAACACCCTTTATTCCGTCTTTGTTGTCCTTAGCACCAATCAAACCTGCAATTCCCGTTCCGTGACCGTTTGCGTCAACAAACATCGGGCTGACTTCCTCCTCTCCCGGAACAAGATTAACCTCACCCATGATATTTATATCATCTGTATAGGATACTCCGCTGTCTAAAACCTCGATTTTTACGCCTGTTGGTTTTGCTTCTGAATTAACTGCATCAATGGCTTCTAAATTCCATTGTTCAGCAGGAGCAGATAAATTCTTTTTGTTTTTTGATTTCTTACCGCTGCCCTCAAGGATAATATCCTCACTGACTGCTATTACACCCGACCGCTGTTCAAGCCTTTCAGCCTGATGTTCGGTCAGCTCACAGCTTACAGCTTCATCACCGAGAAGAATTTCACCGTCGAACTGCGACTGAATTTTCTTTCCGTCCTTTTCGGTTTCGGTCAGAACTATGTAGGTTTCCTTTTCTCCCGAAAACACAGGCTCTTCGGCAAATGCCGAACTTTGTACAAAAACCGAAACACTCACCGCCATACAAACGGCGATACTTATTGCTTTTTTCATGTCAACACATCCTCTGTCAGTTTAATCAGCAACTGCTATATAATACCATTAATTACTCTATATTTGAAATATATTATGTTAATTATTTATTATATTTACTAGTTACTGTTAATTAAGCGTTTTAAAAAGCAAAAAGTCTCACCTTTTTTGAAATTTTTTAAAAAAAACAAGGATACAGCGTTATTTCCACTGTATCCTCGTTTTTTTGAGTACTCTATAGCCAATAATTCATTGTTAGCTTGACAACTTCCCTTGACGCACAGTACAACACCGCTCCTGCATTGCACAGGAGCAGTTATTGTTCTGCATAATATTAAGGAATAATTTAGAAGCTATTTAACTTTGACCTTGCGTATTTTCTTTATCCACTTACTGTAGACCTTTTTGGTTACATTGTTTTTATCCTTATAGGTTGCATACGCTCTTACTCGGATATAATATGTCTTTTTTCTCTTTATCTTCTTATTCTTGATATTAAGCTTTGTCTTAGCCGTGAATTTCTTGAATACTGGTTTTTTGAAGTTCTTCTTAGTTGAAACCTGTACCTCATAGCCCTTTGCCTTTTTGACCTTCTTCCATGAAACAGTTACCTTTTTCTTTGCCTTGCTCTTTGCAGTCAGCTTTGTGATTTTAGCCTGCTTCATCAGCTTCTGAGCCGCTTTCTTGTCCTTTGCTACTGCCTCAGAGCTTCTTGTTGATTTTATTGAAGCTGTTGTCGGTTTAGCTGAAGGCTTAGATGGCTCTTGCTTTGTCGGGTTTGGCTCGGTCGGAACAGGCTCTTTTAAATTCTTGATCGCTGTATTGATTGCATTTATCGCTGAATTCAATTCGTCTGCTGTTGCTTCGTCTGTCAAAGCCTTTGCATCTTCAATCGCCTTTGTCAGCTCCGCAACGCTTTCAGCCGTGTATGGAGTTGTGTCAATCGCTTCTGCTTTCTCTATTGCCGTTTTAAGCTCGGCAACGGCAACTATTTGATCGTTATAGCTCTTTACCACGCTTCCGCCTATACTACTTTTGTGATTCCATATACATAATCCGATGCGTTTTCCCATGCATATGTAAACGCACTAAGTTCAACACTGTCACCTTCATTTATTGCTTCAGTCAGAGTTAATTCCTCAGTCCATGTTTCACCGTTTTTGTAAGATGAGTCTTTTCCAATGAATTTTTTATATGATTCTTTTCCTCCTGCCATTGCTTTGATTTCTATTGACGCATTCGGATTGTATGAAACATCTTCCGCACAGTCGAATGTTACTCTTATCTTGACCGCTTTTGCCATATCCTTGTCTGCCGTTATCTTAACAACAGTTGCTGGTGTTCCTTTCTTATAAACCTTTACAAACGGTTTTCCGGCAGTAACTGTCGGAAGTTCTATGCCTACCAGTCCTTTTAATGCGGTGTTCAGTTTTTCTATTGCAGCATTATATTCAGACTTTAATCCGTCATCAATGGCTTTTGCTTCAGTTAATGCTGTTTCAACAGGCGTCCAGCTTTCTTCTGTAAACATATCGCTTTCCAAAGCTTCTGCCTGTTCTATAAGTTTATCCAATTGTGCTTTTTCTTCGCTTGCATCTGCCTTGGTCACTTTTTTCTGTGCTGCTATTAATCTGTCTTTTACACCGTCTAGCTGCTCTTGGGTATAACGGTCTGATTCATAGTACATTTTTGCAGTGACTATCACATCTGTGAAATTCTTATAATTATCATAATCGCTCTCAAGCTTACCCTCTTTGAATGCTTCGGCTTTATCAATAGCTTCTTTTAATGCTGTTTTATCTACTATCGGCTTCATATTACCTCTTGCAGTCATTAAATCTTCTAGCTCTTTATCAACTTCTTCTTGTGTTGCCGTATCACTGTTATAAACTGTTTTTGCATGAGCCAAAGCAGTTTCAAATGCCTCTACATTAGTATATGTGGTCTTATCTATTTCACCAATGAACTTTTCATATACACCTATCATATTTCCCAATTTTGTTTTATCTGTTAATTTTACATTACCTAGTGCCGATGTTAAGGCTGTGACCTCATTATCGACTTCTGTCTGTGTTGCCGAAGCATTTTCATTTACAGTTTTAGCATGAGCTATTGCTGTTTCAAGTGCTGCAACATTATTATATTTGCTCTTGTCTATTCCTGACAGGAATGTTTCCGCTTCGGTTATTTTACTTGATAAAGCGGTTTTATCAACCTTTTTTGTTGTATTTTTCAATGCATTATACAAATTTAGATATTCTCTATTTACTTCTTCCTGAGTAACAGAATTACTTTCATTAACTGTTTTAGCACTTGCTAAAGCTGCTTTCAGTTCTTCAATATTATTGTATTTAGTTTCATCCTCTACTCTTGCAATAAATGTTTCGACCTCTGTTATTTTATTTGCTAAATTTGTTTTATCTACACTAGTTATAGGTGTGTCACTCATATTTGGATCAACTACAATTTGTCCTGGCCAGTTTGCTAATTGTTCCTTAACTGTTTCATTTTTAACATATGCTATTGCGGTTGTTGGTACATTAGTGAAAACAGAAGCCGCTGGTGTTCCTGATAATTTATCAGCATAAACATACATTTTTTCTAATGATGTACAACCATAAAGTGATTGCCCAAATATTTGAAAAGATATTGGATTTTTAAAAACTATTGTTTTTAATGCAGTTGCATTTTTTAAAAACATCGTTACTATACTTGAATATGAACTTGGAAATGTTATTTTTGTAATAAAATCATTACTCTGCATAAACTTAGATTTTGTTGCATTAAGTTCGCAATTATATTTAACTCCTGTGTCAGAATTAACATATACATCTGGAATTGTGATTTCCGATGAACCTCCTAAAAGTTCTTTATAATTTTCTACAAAGCCTGTTATAACTGCTTTACCATTCTCACCTTCAGCAGTTGGTTCAGTAAAGGTATATGTAAATAAATTTTGCTGTTGATTTTCATATTCTGTTTCATTAACAGCAAAAACACTTGTTGGTATCATTGATAAGAGCATTATCAATGATACTGATATACTAATTAATTTCTTCATTATATTTCCCTTCTTTTCATATAAAAAGCCCTCAGTTTTCACTGAGGGCTTATATAATTTAATTTGATTTTAACCTAATATCGCAGCTATTAACATTTCGCCATATTCAGTTGCAGTATTTTCAACTCTGTCAAATAGTCCAAAACCATGAATACCCGTAAATCCATTATCCCAATATGCTGTTACTATACCATGATTAGCTGCTTCCATATTAAATGTTGATAAATAATTAAACCTATAGTCAAAATTATCTTTATCAATAGCTCCATATTCACCAATAATAACAGGCATATTCAGACTACTTGCAAAAGCAGAAATCTTTTGCATTTGAGATTTTAAATAAGCAATTTCTTCTGATGATCCCCATGTTGATGTACCTTGTTCATTTAATGTAAAATCATATGGATCGTAATAGTGAACAGAAAGCATTAATCTATTTGCTGTTGTATCTGTCGGCTTTTTAAACAGACCGCTTATTGTAAGGTCAATATTTGTGTTATATCCGGGAATAAGCAAACATCTGTCTGAGTTACCGTCAACGCTTCTAACAGCGTTTACAAATGTCTGATTCAGTGCATTGATATTTTCATATGCAAGTGAAGAAGTATATCCATAGCTGTTACCTATCATTACCTCATTCATACTCTCAAAAATCAAATGCTGATCATATCCTGCAAATGTTGTTGCAATCTGAGTCCAAACTGCTGAGAACTTGTTAAGCATTGCTGTTCTATCTTCGCCCTCAGTCAAGGAAATATCAATCCACTTGCCTGTTACATCTTTGCTGCCGTCATGGTGCATATCCATGATTACATACAGTCCTGAATCCAAAGCATAGTCTACTACGGTTTTTATTCTGTTCATCCACGCTGTATCAATAGCATATCCACTTTCGGCACTGCCTATCTTGTCCATGAATGAAACAGGTATTCTCACGGTATCAAAACCACTAGCCTTAACAAGTTCAAACAATGATTTATTTACAGTAGGATTATTCCAAAGTGTTTCTCCGACTGTACCATTCTTTGTTGAATCAAGAGCATTTCCTAAGTTCCATGCTTTACCCATCATAGAAGTAAGCTGTGAAGCTGTTCTGTTATTTATCTCTGTAATATCAGCCGAACGGTTGTCATAGATTCTGATTTGCGTTACCGTACAATCACTGAAATACAAATTAATTGCTGTTAATGCTGTGCTTAACTCATAGGTATATACCTTTTCTCCTGTTTCAGTTACTTGAACATCTCCACCAGCAATCGTTTCATTATTCTGATTGAAAATTTTAGCCTGCACTTTACCGCTGACAGGTATTTCAGCATAATTTGCTGTTACTTCAATTGTAGGATTAAAGTATCTGTCAAATGGAAGACTTGAGATAGCTATATTCTCTGTTCCGCCGTTGACATTTACTTTATAATCACTTGAAACCATTTCAGATTCAGTTCCCATTGTCCAGTTACCTGTTATGGTTATGTCGCTTGGAACTTTGTCATAGACTTTGATTTCATTAACAGTACAAGCGTCAAAGCAAGCAAAGAACGAGTGTCTTGTAGGTTCTACATTAAATGAATATGTAACCGTTTGACCTGCTTCTGCTTTTTTGTACTCCAATTCTTCAACAGGCGTCCATGCTTCATCTGCTGTCTGATAACCGTCTACATAATACAAGCAAGCCTGTTTGTATAAATCTTCTCCGATATCATTATCGTATGTAACAGTTACATCAACAGTCGGATTCGTAAATCCGTAGCCTGAGAAACCTGATACATAAATATTATACGGATTAGCGTCAACATTTATGTCGGTATCACCTGTAACTGCCATTTCCGAAGCTATTCCCTTAGTCCATGACCCGGTAATTGTGGCTTCTTTGCCCTGCTTATCGTTAAACTTTACATAATTAAGCTTAACTTCTCCTGAACCGAAATTATCGGTTACAAGATTAAAGCCTAAAGCCTCCTTTCCGGTGTTCAATGAATTTTCAATCTGATCAATAGTGACAATGCTTGTGTAATCCACATTTACTTCGGGATTATTAGGCTGTCCTACTGAAGTAGTTGTCCAGCCGTTCCAATCAGTATCAAATGCAATCAGACCGAATGTTGCAGACGGCTGATCAGGTAATGTAAGATATTCATAGCCTAATTCTACAGAGCCGTAACCCTCATAATCAGTATTAAGAAATGTTTTAATAGTACTTCCTTGTGTATATGTACCGCTTAAACCTGCGTCTTTAACTGCAAGCGCTGTACTTGAAGCGCCTACGGCCATTGAAACAGCAACAGCCGCTGCTGATAAAACTGACAGAATTTTTTTCTTGAACATTATGTCCTCCTTAGCTGTCGTTGGGCGGATATTCGTACATGTATTGAAATATTTCCGGATAATATTACAATCTAAATAATTTAAAATTATTGACTTTAGCACCCTTAACTATATTTTGTTGTCAAGCTGCGTTAATTACAACATTTATTGCCATTGTGATTAATAGTAAAATATATTAAAATATAACTAAACAATATCTTTTTTCGTAAAATATTTTGTTTTATGAAATATTTCCGATATGTTTTAACGTCGAAATTTGTTGTAATTAATTATAATTATAACATAAACTTATCTTAAAGTAAATATACAAACTGCTAAAAACTGGTCGGAAATTTTAGTGCTTATCAACAAAAGTTTATTCAAATAACAAAACGGGAGGAATAATTATGTTTCGTATTATAAGTAAATTTGGGAGTAAAAAACTCACTCTAAAAGAATTAGGTGAGTTATGGCTGCAGTCCAAAAAGTTCAGCGTTAAATCGTCTACTTACTGTAATTACAAGCGAAATCTTTATGATTACATTTATCCTTTTCTTGGAGATTTAAAGTATTCTTCAATTACAAAACAAAATTTAAACGAATTTGTGGAATGTCTTTTGATTTCGGGTAGGAAAGACGGTAAAGGCGGGTTATCCAATGGTACAGTCAAAGACATAATTACACTGCTTAAATCAGTATCAAAATTTGCTCATAATTTGCTCATAACGAATACAAATTAAATAACATATGTGAAAATCTTAAACTTCCAAAGGTAAAAAAAACGAAATTCAGATTTTGTCTGATAAAGAGCGAAGGAAGCTTGAAAACTACCTTATCAGCAATACCAATTTATCAAACATCTGTACTTTGTTAAGTCTTTATACTGGTTTAAGAATAGGTGAAATTTGCGGTCTGCAATGGAAAGATATAGACATTAAGCAAGGAAGCTTAATGGTTACAAAGACGGTTGAAAGAATATCTCTCGGCAATGGAAAAACAAAGGTAGTAGTTGAATTACCTAAAACAGAATCGTCAATAAGAAAGGTTTATATGCCGCCTTTTATTATTGAACTGTTAAAAACATATAAAGACGAAAATGAAAAATATATATTATCCGGAAAGTCAAAGCCAACAGAACCTAGAACATTGCAGTACAGATTTGAAAAAATTCTCAAATCAACCAATATACGATACATGTCGTTTCATGCACTTAGACATTCATATGCTACACTGTGTATCGAAAAAGGTATGGATATTAAAACTTTAAGTGAACTTTTAGGTCATTCAGATGTAAAAATAACGCTTAACACATATGTTCATTCTTCTGATAAATTAAAAAGAAAATATGTGAAGCGTTTAGCTGATTAATCCCATAAATACGCCGTTTGCGACTGTTTTGACTTTTCATAAAACAAAATATTTTACGAAAAAAGATATTGTTTAGTT
>OIEM01001270.1_pt1 | contig 10850 bp, 7 predicted proteins | sample 1581761 | NCBI WGS metagenome assembly OIEM01 (sample SAMN01760978, study PRJEB22395) | human gut metagenome | reverse complement strand
ATTCGCAATATACGATTAAATTATTTTTATCGGTCATGTCAGTCAGGATTTAGCCAATTGTGTGATTAGCGATGAGTTCTTTCACCAGGTTTTCAAGCTCGGTGTCGTTATTCTCTATTGTGCGGCTCTCTTTTGCCGTGAACACTACATTTTCAATAGCCTTCACTTTTGTAGGAGATCCGGGTAGACCGATCTGTTCGGGATCTGCATCAACGTAAGCTGCACTCCATTCCTGCAAGTTCAGATAAGGGCGCGCTTCCACGATTGCTTTCAGCTCATCGGACAATTTTTCTTTTTCTGAAAGAGAAACCGCATATTTATATTTCTGAAGACGCTTGGCATTACGCGGACGACATTCAGCAGCCGAACCGTTGACGGTAACTACGCAGGGTAGGGGTGCTACCACTGTCTCGACACCCGATTCAAGACGACGCTTTACAGTAACCTTGCCATCTTTCAGGTCGAGGATTTCCTCAGCGTATGTCACCTGCGGCAGACCGAGTTTCTCGGCCATCTGGGGACCTACCTGCGCTGTATCACCGTCGATAGCTTGACGGCCGCCTAAAATGATGTCAAAGTTGCCAAATTTCTTGACAGCCTGTGCGAGTGAATAGGAAGTAGCAAGTGTATCGGCACCGCCAAGTACGCGGTCTGTAAGAACGATGCCTGTGTCGGCACCGCGATAAATTGCTTCACGGATTATTTCTGATGCGCGCGGAAGACCCATCGTAAGAAGGGTAATAGTAGAGCCGGGGTTGGCATCTTTAAGACGGAGTGCCTGCTCAAGAGCGTTGAGGTCCTCCGGGTTGAAGATGGCGGGCAACGCTGCACGGTTGATTGTGCCATCCTCTTTCATTGCATCTTTTCCTACGTTGCGGGTGTCGGGCACCTGCTTTGCGAGCACAATGATGTTTAAACTCATGACTTTTAGATATTAGATAGTTATATTCTATTATATTTTGGTTTATCTCCACAAAGATAATGTTTTGACGCATTATGTCCAAACTCTGATTAACTAAATTACATCAATCAAAGCTTGACCCGTCGAAACAGTGGGTACATATCTTGCATTTAGGCAACCCGATGGCTTTTACCACTGTTTCAATCGAATTGAAACGCAGAGAGGTAAGACCAAGTTGCTGTCTTATGCGCTCGACCATAGCCTTATATTTAGGCGAATCGGTTGTGGCATATTCCGCAAGATCCTTGTCGGCATCGCCTTCAAGCTCCTTTATGACACGACGGGTGATAAGTTCCATTTCGCTCTTGGATGCCGTGAAGTTAATGTATTTGCACGGATATATCAAGGGCGGGCAACTGATACGTATATGGACTTCCTTGGCTCCGCAGTCAAAGAGGTCTTTCACATTATCACGAAGCTGAGTGCCGCGCACGATTGAGTCGTCGCAAAATATCACACGCTTGTCATATAGCAACGCACGGTTGGGTATCAGTTTCATTTTTGCCACCAACTCCCTGCGCTCCTGTGTGCTCGGGGTAAAGCTGCGCGGCCAGGTCGGGGTATATTTTACAATACCGCGTTTATAAGGCACTTTCTTTCCCTCTGCATAGCCGAGCGCCATGCCTATTCCGGAGTCGGGGACTGCACTTACGAAATCGACTTCAGTGTCATCGTCCTTACCCATTTCAAGCCCGGAATCATAGCGCATAAGATCAACATTACGATTCTCATACTCGCATACAGGATAGCCGTAATATGTCCACAGGAAGGCACATATCTGCATTTCCTCTTCGGGAGCCTTGAGCTGCTTGATGGAGTCTGCCTTGATTTCTACAATCTCGGCTGGACCGACATTATAGCAAACTTCAAATCCGAGGTTAGGGAATGCACACGTTTCGCTTGTCACCGCATGTGCACCATCTTTTTTACCGATGATAATCGGGGTTCTGCCAAGACGGTCACGTGCCGCAATCACGCTGTCCTCTGTAAGAAGCAGCATTGAGCACGAGCCTTTCACACGTCGGTACACATTCTCGATTCCCGATACATAATCTGTACCTTCGCTGATAAGGGCTGCAATCATCTCGGTCGGGTTGATGATGTCATAGCTGTGCTCGCAGAAATGATGTCCTTTTGCCAGCAGCTCTTTTTCAAGCGATGAAATGTTGTTGATACGGCCGACAGTCACTATTGCAAACTTTCCAAGATGGCAGTTCACAATAATAGGTTGGGCATCGGTGTCACTAATGACACCGATGCCCACCTTGCCGGAAAAATCTTTCAGGTCGCCTTCAAATTTCGACCTGAAATAAGAGTTCTCGATATTATGGATAGAGCGGGTAAACACGCCGTTGTTACAAGTGGCGATTCCGGCACGTTTGGTGCCCATGTGGGAATTGTAGTCAACTCCATAGAAAAGCTCGTTGATACACTCGTCATGTTTCGCTATTCCAAAAAATCCTCCCATATAAATATATGTTTTTACTTTTTGTTGATTGTCTTTTCAATCCATTTGCGGGCACTGACAAAAGCCTCTACCCACGGGGTGACTTCATCGGTTTTACGCGATTCAGGGTAGTAGCCACACTGCCAGGGGAAGAGCGAGCGCTCCGGATGTGGCATCATCGCCAGATGACGACCGTCGGCGGATGCTATACCCGCGATTGAGTAGCGCGACCCGTTAGGATTACCGGGATAAGAGGCATAATTATATTTTGCCACGACATTGTATTTTGACAACGGCTCCGGAAGATTAAACTTTCCTTCTCCGTGAGCCACCCAGATACCAATCTTTGAGCCTGAGAGTGAACCGAGCATCACGGAATTGTTTTCCGGAATTGACAGTCCGAGGAATTGCGACTCAAATTTGTGGGATATGTTGTGCTCCATCGTCGCCTTGCGCTCATGCTCGGGATTTATAAGGTTAAGCTCTATCATGAGCTGGCAGCCGTTACATATACCGAGGCTGAGTGTGTCGTTACGCTTATAGAAGCGCTCAAGTGTGGCTTTTGCCTTATCGTTCCAGAGGAAACCGCCCGCCCAGCCTTTTGCTGAACCGAGCACATCGGAATTGGAGAAGCCTCCGCAGAACACTATCATATTGACATCGTCAAGAGTCTCGCGACCCGACATGAGGTCAGTCATGTGGACATCCTTGACGTCAAAGCCGGCAACATAAAGTGAATATGCCATCTCGCGGTCACTGTTGACACCTTTCTCGCGTATGATTGCTGCGCGTATGCCACTCTTGCCCTCACGGCGCAAAGACAGCCCCATGGATTTCAGTTTGCCGTCAAATCCTTTCGGGAAACGATATCTGATAGGCTGCTTCTTGTAGTTTTCAAAACGCTCAAGCGCGCATTTTGCACCGCTTTGAACTGAATCCATAAGATAAGAGGAATAGAACCATGCATCGCGCAACTCGTCGATGACAAGAAGGCGCTCAGCTCCGTTATGGCTTATCTCGATTACTCTTTCTTTTGCCGGGACTCCTATCGCGCAGAAACGGGCACCTGCTTCTGTCAATACAGCCTCTACCTTTTCAGCTTTAGCATCGGCAACCTGAATCACCAATGCCGGATTTTCGGCGAAAAGGATTTTTACAAGGTCAGTCTCGCCAAGGCTATCAAAGGCATCGGCATTAAATTCGATACCGCCGTTCACATTGGCAAAACACATTTCGAGCAGGGTAGTGACAAGACCTCCGGCTGAGACATCGTGAGCGGCAAGAAGAGCCTTGCTTTTTACAAGCTTCTGCACTGCGTCAAATGTCTTGACAAACTGTGCGGGATCCTTTACCGAAGGTACATCTTTGCCCAAACGGTTAAGGGTCTGTGCAAATGCCGAACCGCCAAGTTTCAGTTCCTCACCGGAGAAGTCTATATAATATAATGTGGATTTCTTCGGTTGAAGCACCGGAGATACCGTCTTCTTGACATCGCTTACCTCACCTGCTGCCGAGATGATTACCGTACCGGGTGCAAATACCTTGTCATCACCATATTTCTGTGTCATGGAAAGACTGTCCTTGCCGGTAGGTATATTGATGCCGAGAGCACAGGCAAAATCGCTACATGCCTCTACAGCACGGTAAAGAGCCGCATCCTCGCCGGGATTCTTACACGGCCACATCCAGTTGGCACTTAATGAGATGCCTTTTATGCCGTCGCTCAACGGTGCCATGACGATATTGGTCAACGCTTCGGCAACAGCCATCACCGATCCTTTTGCTGAATCAACGAGAGCGGTTTGCGGGGCATGTCCGATTGATGTCGCGATACCTGCCTTGCCTTTATAATCGAGAGCCACAACGCCACAGTCGCTAAGGGGCAACTGGATTTCGCCCTGACACTGCTGACGGGCAATCTTGCCGGTCACCGAGCGGTCAACCTTGTTGGTGAGCCAGTCTTTACAAGCCACAGCCTCAAGACCAAGCACATCGACCACATATTCATTGATTTTAGACTCATCGTATTCTACATCTTTATATGTGGTGACAACTGTCGAGTCGGTCATGACAGTTTTAGGCGAGTTTCCAAACATGTCAGCCATGGCGAGGTCTATAGGCTTTACACCGTCGGGCTGTTCAAACACAAAACGGTCATCACCCGTAGTTTCACCGACGACATAGAAGGGTGCGCGTTCACGTTCTGCGACACGACGCACATATTCGATGTCCTTTTCCTTAATCACCATACCCATGCGCTCCTGACTCTCGTTACCCACAATTTCTTTGGCTGAAAGAGTCTTGTCACCGATGGGGAGAGAGCCTATCTCAATCTTACCGCCGGTAGATTCTACAAGTTCTGACAGTGCGTTCAGATGACCTCCAGCACCATGGTCATGTATCGAGATTATAGGATTATTGTCGCTTTCTGCAAGTGCACGTATCACATTGCTTACACGCTTCTGCATCTCGGGATTGGCACGTTGTACGGCGTTAAGCTCAATAGAGTTGTCGTATTGACCTGTCTCCACAGAAGATACTGCGCCTCCACCCATACCGATGCGGTAGTTGTCACCACCCATGACGATGACTTTTTCTCCGGCGACAGGTTCACCCTTTATTGCATCTTTCTTTGCGGCGAATCCAACACCTCCGGCAAGCATGATTACCTTGTCATAGGCATATTTTTTGCCGTTCTCGTCATGCTCGAAAGTAAGTAGCGAACCGCAAATCAGGGGTTGTCCGAATTTATTGCCGAAATCTGAGGCACCGTTTGATGCCTTGATGAGAATGTCGCAAGGTGTCTGATAGAGCCATGCGCGCGGATCCATCATCTTTTCCCAGCGATGTTCCGGGGTCATGCGCGGATAAGAGGTCATGTAGACAGCTGTACCGGCTATGGGTAGACTCGCTTTTCCTCCGCCGAGACGGTCACGGATTTCACCTCCGGTGCCCGTCGCCGCGCCGTTAAACGGCTCAACAGTGGTCGGGAAGTTATGGGTTTCGGCTTTAAGTGAAATAACCGTGTCGACATCCTTTATATCGAAATAGTCGGGACGGTCAGGATTGACAGGGTAGAACTGGTCAATCTTCGGACCTTTTATAAATGCCACATTGTCTTTATAAGCCGACACAAGCTTGTTGGGGTTGACCTGCGAGGTCTTTTTGATAAGCTTGAAAAGTGATGACGGCTTTTCCTCCCCGTCAATTATAAATGTGCCGTTGAAAATTTTGTGACGGCAATGTTCCGAATTGACTTGGGAAAACCCAAACACCTCGCTGTCGGTCAACGGACGACCGAGTTTCTTGCTGAGATCGCGGAGATACTGCTCCTCGTTGGGACTTAACGCCAGTCCTTCCTTTTTGTTATATTCGGATATATCCTCTATATATACTATGGGATCCGGAGTCTTGGCGACAGCAAATATCTTGCTGTTAAGTCCGTCGTAAACGCGTTGCAGCATCTTGTCAAATTCAGGCTTCTCCGCGGTTGTACGCCAGAATTCCTCGATTCTGGTGATTCCGGAAAGACCCATGTTCTGAGTGATTTCAACTGCGTTTGTACTCCAGGGGGTGATCATCTCGCGTCGAGGCCCCACGAAACGCCCTTTAAGTGATGTAGACGACAAGGGGGTGGCGCCGCCGAAGAGCCATGACAGCTTCTTGAGGTCATCGTCGCAGAATCGCTGTGATGTCTCGACCGCGATAATGTGACTGGCACCTTTTTTGAAGAAAACAACCATATTGTTGATCCAGTTATTAAGTGATTGGTTTAGGCTGCAAAATTAGTAAAAAACGCTGTAAATTTGCAATAAAACGCTGTAAAATATGCCGGCAGTGTCCGCATTTTACCCTTATAGGGATTTGTCCATAATTTAGACGCGCTCATTATTTGTGATTTTATCATATTATGTATAATTTTGCAGGCGTAAAATGAAAAGTGTGTCATTTCTGCTTTTTGGCACGACTTTTGCAGTAAGTTAGACGTTATAACAGATAATCATACTTTAAATTATGAACATATCACAGGAAAAGACCGGCAACGTAAGCGTCAAGCTGACCGTAGCCATCGAAGAAAACGACTATAAGGACAAAGTCGTAAAAGAACTTAAGGAAATAGGTAAGAAACATGCCATCCCCGGATTCCGTCAGGGACATGTGCCTTTCGGCGAGCTCAACCGCCGTTTCGGCAAGCAGGTGACCAGCGACGTGATTAACAACGAGGTATATGAGGCTGTGGTTAATTATATCCGCGACAACAAGCTTGCTGTTCTTGGTGAGCCTGTGCCCGTTGAAGTAAAGGAGCTTGACCTCAAGAATGAAAAAGATTTCACATTCGAGTATGAGCTTGCTCTTGTGCCGGAACTCAATGTCGCCCTTGACAAGGAGGTTCACCTTCCTTACTATACAATAGCTGTGACAGACGAGATGATTGACGAGCAGGATAAGCATTTCCGTGAGCGTTTTGGCGCCCAGGTGCCCGGGGAAGAGGTTGAGCCTAACGCTCTCGTGAAGGGTTCTATCATGGAGCTTAATGAAGACGGCTCGGTAAAGACTTCAGATGACGCAATCCAGATGCTCAACGGCATTGTTGCTCCCATGTATTTCAAGGATAAGGCTGAAGCCGACAAGTTTATCGGCAAGAAAGTCAACGATAAGGTCGTATTCAACCCCTGGAAGACCTGCGAGGGCAATCCTGCCGAACTTTCATCTATGCTTGGGGTTGACAAGGAAAAAGCAGCCGATGTAAAGGGCGACTTCGAACTTGCCATATCTGAAATCATCGTTCTTCGTCCGGCTGAACTCGGTCAGGAACTTTATGACAATGTACTCGGCAAGGACAAGGCTCACAACGAGGAGGAATATCGTGCGGGCGTGAAGGAGATGATTGCCCGTGAACTTGCCCGTAACAGCGAGATGCTTTTCCGTGTAGACACAGAAAAGGCTATGCTGGAAAAATACGGCAACATGGAGCTTCCCGCAGAGGTGTTGAAAAAATGGCTTGTGCGCCGCAACGAAGGTCTCACCGAAGAAAACATCAACGAGGAATATGTCAAGATGGAGCCGGGTCTTAAATGGCAGCTTATCAAGGAACGCCTCGGTGCTATATGCGAAATCAAGATTGACGAACAGGATCTTATCAATCACGCAAAGGCTATCGCCGCAATGCAGTTTGCCCAGTACGGCATGACTAATATGGACGACGAGACACTTGCCGATTATGCAAAACGTATTCTTGCCGACAAGAATTATCGCCCGCGTATCGTGGAAGAAGTTGGTGACATCAAGCTTTTCGATGCCATAAAGGAGAAGGTAACTGTCGACAACAAGGAAGTATCGCTCGACGAATTTAAGGAAATCGCATCCAAGTAAGCGGTTGCACCTATAATATCTACGACGGGCGGCACTTCGGTGGCGCCCGTCGCTTTTAAAGTCATGCAAAATATTATTCCCGAAAAATTTGCATTGACATGATTTTATTTTGTATCTTTGAATAACAAACAAATAATCGAAAGACAACACATGAATAACGATTTTAGAAATTACGCTGTCAAGCATCTGGGCATGAACGGTCTGGCGCTTGACCAATATATTGCAGCGACTGATGCCGCAAATATCACCTCGAGCTACATATCACCCACTATTATAGAAGAACGTCAGCTGAATATCGCGCAGATGGATGTGTTTTCGCGTCTCATGATGGACCGAATCATATTCCTTGGCACTGAAGTCAATGACTACACGGCAAATGTCATTCAGGCACAGTTGCTGTATCTTGATACTTCCGACCCCGGAAAAGATGTGTCAATCTACATCAACTCTCCCGGCGGCTCCGTATATGCCGGTCTTGGCATATACGACACCATGCAGTATATATCAAGCGACGTAGCAACAATATGTACCGGCATGGCGGCTTCAATGGCTGCGGTATTGCTCGTGTCCGGCGAAAAAGGCAAGCGATTTGCACTCAAACATTCGCGTGTGATGATTCATCAGCCGATGGGAGGTGCTCAGGGTCAGGCTTCCGATATAGAGATTACGGCACGTGAAATCCAGAAGTTAAAGAAAGAACTCTACACCATCATCGCTGATCATTCAGGTCAGCCTTTTGAGAAGGTTGAACGCGATTCTGACCGCGACTACTGGATGACCGCCGAAGAGGCAAAACAGTATGGAATGATTGACAACGTACTTGTAAAAGCCAACAAATAATCGACGTTACTGATTATGGCAAAGAAAAAAACGGAACAGGCACAATGCTCTTTCTGCGGGCGTCCCGCCGACATGGCTGAAGTTCTCGTGCCGTCGGCTGGTGCCCCGGGTGTCTATATCTGCTCCGACTGTGTGGAAACCATCAACGGCATTCTACATGATTACAAGGAACAGTCAAAAGATGCTTCTCCCACAAAAATGGACTCTGTGCCTAAACCAAAGGAGATTTACGACTATCTCAACCAATATGTGATAGGGCAGGATGAAGCAAAAAAATATCTTGCCGTTGCTGTCTATAATCATTATAAACGCCTTGCCCAGGATAAAGACGATGATGTGGATATCGAAAAAAGCAATGTGATTCTTGTCGGTCCTACAGGTACCGGCAAGACTCTCCTTGCCAAGACTATCGCCAGGATGCTTGATGTGCCCTTCACCATAGTCGATGCCACGGTGCTTACCCAGGCAGGATACGTGGGTGAAGATATCGAAAGCCTTCTTACGCGTCTGCTGCAGGTCGCTGATTATGATGTAGCAAAGGCGGAAAAGGGCATAGTGTTTATCGATGAAATCGACAAGATTGCCCGTAAGGGAGATAATCCATCGATAACCCGCGATGTCAGTGGCGAAGGTGTGCAACAAGGTTTGCTTAAACTGCTGGAAGGCTCGGTTGTGAATGTGCCTCCGCAAGGTGGAAGAAAACATCCGGAACAGCGTATGATACCTGTTGACACCAAAAACATATTATTTATATGTGGAGGAGCCTTTGACGGAATAGAACAGAAAATCGCCCACAGGCTTAACACGCATGTGGTAGGATATTCTACAGATCCAGCACGGCAGAGGGTGCAGCGGGAGAATTATCTGAAATTTGTTGCGCCTCAGGATTTAAAGTCATTTGGTCTCATCCCTGAGATTATCGGGCGTCTGCCTATTCTCACCAATCTTGAACCCCTTGACCGAGAAGCCTTGCGCAGAGTGCTTACCGAACCGAAAAATGCTATTGTCCGTCAATATGAGAAGTTATTTGGCATGGACGGGGTAAAATTGACCTTTGCACCCGATGCCCTTGACCTTATCGTTGACAAGGCTATCGAATATAAGCTCGGCGCGAGAGGCTTGCGCTCAATCGTTGAGACAATAATGATTGATTCGATGTTTGATGTTCCATCTTCCGGCGTGAAAGAATTCACGGTTACAAAAGAATACGCGCTGGATAAACTCCAAAAAGCTAACTTTGAGATAAACAAGACAGAATAACAAATATAGAAACAGACTTGGATAAAACCTTATGACCATGGCAAAGAACCCCGTACTTACCGAGGAATTAAAACGGCACTTCGGATTCGATACCTTTAAAGGGAATCAGGAAGCGATTATTTCCAGCCTCCTTGCTGGTAACGACACTTTTGTGTTGATGCCTACTGGCGGGGGTAAATCGTTGTGCTATCAATTGCCTGCGCTCATGATGGAAGGGACTGCCATTGTCATTTCCCCGCTTATTGCCCTGATGAAAAATCAGGTTGACGCCATGCGTAACTTCAGTGAGGATGACAATGTGGCCCATTTCCTCAATTCGTCGCTTAACAAGACGGCGATTGACCAAGTCAAAAGTGATATTCTTGCCAGGAAGACCAAACTTCTGTATGTCGCTCCGGAATCATTGACTAAAGAGGAAAACATAGAGTTTTTAAAGACTGTCCCGATTTCTTTCTATGCAGTCGATGAAGCTCATTGTATTTCGGAATGGGGTCATGATTTCCGCCCGGAATACCGGCGTATCCGTCCGATAATAAACGAAATCAACCGCCGTCCGGTGATAGCGCTTACCGCTACGGCAACGCCAAAGGTCCAGCACGACATACAGAAAAATCTCGGTATGCAGTCGGCGGCGGTGTTCAAGTCATCCTTTAACCGCAAAAACCTCTATTATGAGGTGCGTCCCAAGACAGCTAATATTGACCGCGACATCATAAAGTTTATAAAGTCACAGGAGGGTAAGAGTGGTATCATATACTGCCTGAGTCGCAAGAAGGTCGAGGAACTTACCGAGATTTTGAAGGTTAATAACATCAGGGCGCTTGCCTACCATGCGGGTATGGACAGCGCGACCCGTTCGGCGAATCAGGACGCGTTCCTGATGGAAAAGGTCGAGGTGATTGTGGCTACCATTGCTTTCGGCATGGGAATCGACAAGCCGGCTGTGAGATTTGTGATTCACTACGATAT
>OIEM01001254.1_pt1 | contig 10989 bp, 9 predicted proteins | sample 1581761 | NCBI WGS metagenome assembly OIEM01 (sample SAMN01760978, study PRJEB22395) | human gut metagenome | reverse complement strand
AATAGATGATATAAATAAAACTGATAAAAATTAAATTATCAGTTTTATTTTTAATTAAGTACTCTTTTTAAATACATTATATTTAAGAGCCAAATCATTTTTCTTTGTTAAATAGTGAATATAATAATTCTTTTCGTCCAAATATTCTTGAGAAGAACTCTTATTATTAGCAATAACACCATTTTCAACATAAATATTTCCATCATACCAAGAGTAATCACTAAAGAAAACAATTCCTTTATAATTTTGACTTAACGCATCACTACCAATATAATAATTAGTATTATAGTTAATTCCAAATAAATTTAATGTTGTAGGTAATATATTTAACTGTGAAGTTACTTCTTTAATATTAGTCCTTTTCATATTATTTTGCCATATAAAGAAAGGTGTTTTATTTATAAGATTATTAGAAGTATTCTTATATTTATCAAGTATTGTCTTGTCTTCAACAGTATATAAATAATGATCAGTAAATACCACAATAACAGTATCATCAATTAAATTTAATTCAGTAAGTTTTTTAAGTAATAATTCCATCATATAATCAGTTTCATGAGCTTGTTTCCTAATACACTCCTCTTCTGTTAATTGAACAAACATAGAACTTGATTCTTCACCCGTATCAACAGTGTCATCTAAGTCCATCTCCATATCATATAACAATTTACATACCCCTTTCGTATTAGTAAAAGGTAAATGATTAGAGTAAGTAATCAAATAATCCACAAATTTACTATCTTTAGGAAACATCCTCTCTTGAAAAGTAACATCATTAATTAATTCCCTATCTAAAGTATAAGATTTATCTTTATAATCATTTATATCAAGTAAACCATAGTATTTATCATATCCCCAATTAGTATAATTCGTTTGCCTTGAATAATATTCACCACTATTCATATGAAAAGCATTAACAACATAGTCTTGATTTTTAAACATATTAGCCATTGAATAAGGAAAACTATTTTTATTAAACGAATAAGCATTTTGAGTATAAGATAATGGTGTTATAAAACCAGTATTAACAGCAAATTCAGAATTAAAAGTTGACCCACCACCATTATAATAAGAATAATGATTTTGAAATACAAAAGAATTGTTTAACATACCATACAAAGTTGGCATATCCTTTTCTGTTAACAGCCAATCATCTATCCCCTCTAATTGAACAAATATTAAATTCTTATTTTTAAATATACCAGTATATTTATTCTTCATTGTTGGTTTTTCATTCTTAAAATATTCGTGCATTTTAATTAAAGTTTCATCTTTTTCATTCTCAATTAATTCATCAAAATCAATATCTAAAACATTATATTCTTCACTACTATAATATATATTATTATTATTATTATCAGATGGATGGGGGAAGATATATGTTTTTAAATGAATTAAAAAGAGATGAAGCAATAGCTTTTTTAGAATTAGTAAATCAAATGGCAAATGTTGATGAAGTCTTTGCTAAGGAAGAAAAAGAATTAATAGAAGACTATAAAGAAGAATTAAAATTGCCAAAGGATTATGAAATGAAAAATATAAGTTATGAAGATATAATGAAAGTGCTTTCAAAAGCAACAGTAAGAAATAAAAGAATAATATATTTTGAAAACTGAGCGTCGCATTCTTGTTATTTCAATGATGAGTTAGACGCGCAAAATTTTGAATAAAAAAGCAAGGCAGCATACCACAGAGAAATTTGTGGCATGCTGCCTTGCTTTTTGGTTGGGAGAATAATGGTCAGATAAGCGAACATAATAGATTATCATACAAAAAATATGTGTTCCCAGAGATGCTTTATTATAATGTGTTTGAAAAGAGAAGTTAATGAAATTTTGTGATCACAAGATTCACGTCGAGCATGTAAAATTTTCTGTGATGCAAAATTTTATAAAGAAGGGAACACGCTATGAATATTTATGGTTACATACGAGTAAGTAGCCGAGATCAAAATGAAGATCGGCAGTTATTATCGTTGAAACGAATTGGTGTTTTGGAAAAGAATATTTATCTGGATAAGCAGTCGGGCAGAGATTTTAACCGTCCGCAATATCGTAAAATGATACGAAAATTAAAGAAAGATGATTTGCTGTATATAAAAAGTATTGATCGACTGGGAAGAAATTATGAGGAAATTTTGGAACAATGGCGTGTGCTGACAAAAGAAAAAGGTGTTGATATTGTTGTCCTTGATATGCCATTGCTCGATACTCGAAGGGGAAAAGATCTGATGGGAACCTTTTTGAGCGATATTGTTTTACAGGTGTTGTCTTTTGTGGCAGAAAGTGAAAGCAAAAATATTCGTCAACGGCAGGCAGAAGGAATTGCAGCTGCAAAAGCAAAAGGAGTGAAATTTGGCAGACCGTCGCGGTCGGTACCGGATAATTTTGATGAAGTTCATAGGGAATGGAGAGAAAAAAAGATAACGTTAAAGGAAGCTGCGAAAGCATGTGACATGCCGGTTGGGACGTTTTATGGGAAGATAAGAAAAATGGAAGATGAAAAGCAAATGACAGGAGAGCAGAATTTGTAAATGTGTACTTTTGCAAATTCTGAAAATTCAAGTTACTTTGTTGTATTATACAATATTAGGAAGAAAAAAACAATGTGTTTTAGTGAAAATATATAAAGAAATAGAATGTATTTTCTGATCTGCAAAAGTACACTTTCTGAAAACGGGGGATTAGGTAGGGGGGATGAAAAAGAAAAAATCGAAATCCAAAACCAAAGATATAGAAGCAGGAGGAATGTGTTATGACACGAAAAAAACAGATGTATTTGTTTTTAATGGTCTTAAGCATGATGATGCTAATTGGATGTGGTAAGTCAACATCGGGAACCAAAGAAGTTACAGATGGCAGCATTGTGGTTCAAGTTCCAGAGGGCAGTACTGTAGAGAGTTTATTTGATTTTACATCTACAGAGAATATCAGCTTAAGTGGTGCAGCAAGTGGAATAATTCATGTGGGAAATTTGGCAAACGGCAACTCAGTAGTATGGAAATCAGATTCAGTTTTTCTGTATCTGCAAGGAAAAGCCCAAGATGTAAGTGTGATATATTACTCGAACAGGCTTGATGATGATCCGATTCCCTATAGCGAATTTAAAGAATAATTTATGGTTCATGTTTGAAAAGAAGGAGAAAAATTAAATGACATATATACGTATCGGTGGCAGCAGTTTTTCTGATGAAGATATTTTTGCGTTTGTTATAGTTGTTTTAGTGATAGGAATCGCTTCCTGGATTGGATACTTTATTTTGAAATCAAAGGACAATTCCAAGCCACTGGAAAAATCGAAAGTAAAAATTCTTGAGAAACCAGTACAAAAAGGAAACATTGAATGGTATGTGGTTGAATTTGAAAATGGAGAGCGTAAAAAGCTTAGAAGTTTTCATGCAGACACCATATTTATTGCAGTAGGAGATGAAGGCATCCTGGAATATCGGGGAATTACAATTCAATCGTTTCGGCCATTAACAGCAAAAAAATAGATAAAAAAATAAATTAAGAGAGAAGGAAGGATATGGGAACAGCTACATATGTAAAAATTTGTTGTCCACGGTGTGGAGAAAAAGACTTAAATATTATAGGAGATCGGGATATAGGAGGTGCTGTAGCAAGCGGAATGGGTGTTTCTGTGTTTGCTGGTACGAAAGCTGGAGTATTAGCCGGAGCGAGTGGCTTACAACAGAAGACATATTGGATCTGTAAAAAATGTGGAAGAAAATTTAGAAATCCAGATGAACTTATGGCAGAGATAGAAGCATACCAAAAACGGGCTAAAGGATTTAAAATTGTAGGAATAATAATGTCAGTATTGATGCTGGTAGCGGCGGCAGGAATGCTCATTAATGGAATCGGAATCATGGCATTGTTTTTCTTGATTCTGGATGCACCATTTATTTTATGTATGCGGGTATCTGCATACCAAGTTCAGAGCCGAAAACAAGAGCTGAACGAAATTATGGAAGGGATGCAAAGAATGTGGCAATCTGGATCCAAATAAAATAGTGTTCGTGATAAAAATTTCAAAATGTGGAGGGAAATAAATGCTTTGCAAAAAATGCGGAACAGAAAATCCAGATGGGGCAAAATATTGCAGTAAATGTGGAAAAGCGCTAAATGAAAAGTCACCTGCAAAAAAAAACAGAGAAAAGGGTATTGTATTAGCATTGTGTGTGATTGTAGCAGTCGTACTTCTTGTTTATACACTTGGGGGAAGAAGCTACAAAAAGACAATAGATACATTTGTAACGTCGCAGTTTGCGGTAGATGCACAATCTATTGTAGAATTGCTTCCGGAAAAGGTAGTAGATAAAGCATTAGAGGAGACAGGATATAGCAAAACAGAGTTGGTAGATGAGGCGAATGATTCTCTCAAGAAACAAGTGGATTCCTTGGATCAATCGCTGGGAGATGACTGGAAACTGTCTTATAAAATGACAAATGTTGAAGATGTGACAGATGATGACCTGGATGATTTAAAAAGCAATTATGAAGATATAAACGTAAAAGTATCTGCAGCTAAAACTGTAGAGGTTGAGTTTACTTTGAAAGGAGATGAAACAGAAGTAAGCAATTCTCTGGAAATATCTGTAATAAAAGTAGATCGTTCTTGGTATTTAGATCTGTATACAATGGGAAACCTGTTTTAGAAGAAAAATCAGATGAAAAAAGGACTCTGTATGTTTTATACGGGGTCCTTTTTTGAAAGGAGCACAAATGGAAAAGAAAATGAGGAATATTTTGATCGCGTTGATAATAGGGTTTCAAGTATTTCCGATTACGGTATATGGAAAAGGGAAAGATGCTTTTCTGGCATATCAGGAAGCAATGCAGAAAACAGTCGTGTCAGGAAACTGGAAAGAAGAACTGGATATGGATGCAGATATGACAATTATCCAGGGAAAAGCAAAAACGAAAACGAAAGTTACATTGGATGCAGTTACAGAGGTATCTGGTTATGATGAGAATGACAGTTCTGCAGTTCAAATGACAGGCTCTGCCAGTATGGCTGTACTTGGACAAAAATATATATGGAATATGACGTATCGAGATGGGACGGCTCATTATGAATATAAGGAACCAGTAAGCAAAACGGTAGATGTTGAGATGAATCCAAATTATTTTCAGTTCTCTTCATTAACGCAGAATATGATGAAAAAGAGTAAAATTTCTGGAAATGAGATTACCTTTACAATTCCGGCAGAGAAAGCGAATGAGATAGGAGTAGCCGCTGCTCAGATGGTAGAGGGAGTAGAAAATTTAAAATACAGCGATATAGAAACAAAAATAACCATAGATAAAACAACAGGAAAGATTGATGAAATTCTTATGGACTTTCAGGCATCTATGCAGTATCAGGGATATGATGCGGATATGCAGTATACAGTAAAATATAAATTTTTAAGTCTCGATCAGGGTGGAGCAGAGGAAACGGAACAGCAGAAGAATGAGGAGGAAAGCATACCAGAAGATGGATTAGCGGTTTATTCAGATTATACCAGTCTGAGTATTTGTAAAGATAATATCATTACGTTAAGTGCTGGAATTTTCAACAATGGAGAACTGATGGATGATGTTTCCGGAATTACATTTTGGGTAGATGATTCATCAGTTCTTGAACTAAAAAAAACAGGTGTGGCAGATAAACGACGTTATACAGAATGGAAAGGAATTCAGACGGGAACGGCACATGTGTTTTTTCAAGACACAAATACAGGGTATATGAGTGAGATTCCAGTTACAGTGTATAAAGACCATGAGTATTCCTATACGGTAAATGCTGTGCCTGTACAATATATTGAAAAAGAATATGCTACCAATATTTATAATATGAATGGTTTATATATTGACAATTATGCATATGAAATAAATAAAGATAATAGGACAGCAAGTGTATCGTTTGATGTATACAACAGCAGTTACATATATGGAAGTGTAGAGACGTATGATGAAAATGGACGTTTAAAAGATGTGATTTTGATTAAAAAGATGAGTTCCAGTAATACGAGTATGAAAGGTGCATTGTGGGATAACACAAGTGGATTGATTTCTGATTTGAAAGATGGAACAATAGGAAGTTATCGACAGAAAAGTGGATTTTCAAAAAAGACGTCAGTCAAGATAGAAATACCAAAAGATGGGTATATTAAAATCAGCAATGATCCACAGGATTCGGCAGTGGTCAATATTATAAATTCAGCGGATCTCCTGATTGGCATTGGCAAACTGGCAAAGACGATCAAAAATTTTGATGTGGACAGTGAAGTATTTAGCAAAGCATTGACTAAAAAACTGTTGGAAAGTAAAACATTTGTGACTTTAATTGAAGATGGAAGCGAGCTTCCGCAAAATTTATGTAAAGGTGTTTCAGATAAAGTATTTTTTTCGACAGAATCGTTGGGTTCATTTAGCGAAACCATTATAAAAAATTTAAATGAATTTGATTTGATGGAGGTCATTGAGGATACAGCTAACGATTTCGGTGTGAGTATTGGCGAAAAAATATTTCATTTTGTATCTGGTCCTGCAGGAAAAGCTTTAGATGCAATATTTGTTATGGGAAAAGTTGAAAATGAATTTTTGCAGCATATGAATTTTATCAGGTCGCAGGGCGTGGGTTCTGTTTATATTCAAAATCAAAAAGGATTTCGGGCATCGCAGCAGATCAGGGTGGAGAGCAAAAATGGATTTTCAGATGAAACATCGTTGAGCGTTTTTAAAGTGGAGTTGGATTTTGAAAAATTGGAGGAACTAAAGAAAACAAATTTAGCGGCTTACAATGCGATTAAAGATCGAACATCTTACACATACAATATTTCACTTATGGAAAGCGGAGAAGAAATACAGCCAGAACAAAATGTGCAGGTATATATTCCAATTCCAGAGAAAATGAAGCTTTTTGCCTATCTTGGAAAAACAAAAATTTACAGGGTGGAAGCGGATGGATCCTTAACAGAAATGGATGTGAAAATAAAAAATGGAGAATTTACATTTGAAACATCACATTTTAGCGTTTATACATTGATAGAGGAGAGTCTAAGAAAAGAGATTATGTTAGTAATATTAAGCATTTTAGTTTTTGCTGGAATATTAGTATATTTGAGGAAAAGAAAAAAATAAATTGTAGGGCATTGTGTAACAAAAAAAGAATGTATTAAATCAAGTATAAAAAAGCAAATAAAGGTCATATCCAGTTATGGTGTAGAATTACGAAAACAAAATATTCCGATCAGCCAGACACTGGAGATTCACTGTTCCGCAGTTGCTGATTCGTCTTATATCGAAACTGACGATGCACAAGGAGGAACCAATATTGTCCTTGATGTTGCAAATCAGCCGGTGAAACATCAAAATAAGATGTTGGTAATTACTTTAGGAATTGGGATTCTGGCAATTGTTGTTATAGCTATTTTAGCAATGCAAATTCCGGCTCATCTGACCACGCATTCCGCTAAGAGCTGATCAGTCTTTCCGGATGTAACTGAACGCGTTTCCGCTTCAGCTGATCAATAAGTTTTCAACGTGTTATAGTTCTTTCGTAGTCATCAAATGATTGCGAAAGGAGGCATAACTATGCAAGACTACAACACGATTATCGGCTCCATCCAGATGCGTTTGAATGGATGCCAGACCAGGTCCGTTATGGACCGTTACAAGATTGGCTCAGGTACATTAAATCTGATCATGAGCCGATACCATGCCAACGGAATCCCAATCGAGGAACTCCGAATGATGGCACCTAAGGAAGTTGAGAACCTTTTCTATCCGCAGAAAAATCTACAGAGGAAAGATGTCCCACTTCCAGATTTCCAGTATTACTATGACAGAATCCATGCACCAGGGAGCCGCATGAACATTTCGTTCTGTTGGCTGGATTATAAAGAAAAGAATCCTGATGGTTATGAGAAGTCACAGTTTTACGAATACTTCAACCGATTCATAGCAGAAAACTATGGTGGCCAGAAGGTATCAATGGCCGTAAACCGAATCCCGGGTGAAAAGATGTATATCGACTGGGTCGGTGATCAGCCGGAACTGTTAACAGATACCGAAACGGGCGAGATCAAAAAAGTCCATATCTTTGCGACCACTCTTGGAGTCAGCAGTCTGATCTATGCAGAAGCTTTTCCAAATGAGAAGCTCCCATGTTTTATAGAAGGCTGTGCCCATGCTGTTTCATTTTATGGTGCTGTTACGAAATACTTTGTGCCCGATAACCTGCGAACTGCTGTAACCAAACACACAAAGGATGAACTTATCCTGCAGTCTACCTTTGCAGATCTGGAAGATTTCTATGAAACTATAGTTCTTCCGCCACCCGCTAGAAAGCCGAAAGGCAAGCCTACAGTTGAAAATCATGTACGTTATCTTGAAACACATCTGGTTGAGAAATTAAAAGAAAAGATATATGTATCATTTGAAGGCCTGAATGCTAATATCAAAAAAATAGTAGCGGTCCTCAATAAACGATCTTTTCAAGGAAAGGATTTCTCAAGACTGGATGCTTTCGAAAAGTATGACAAACCATGTATGAAACCACTGCCAGGCGGATGTTACACGGCTTGCGACTATAAAGCGGTCTTAAAAGTTCCCAACAATTACCACATCGAGTATGACGGCCACTACTACTCCGTATTGTACTCTTACTGTGGCAAGCCTGCAATTCTGAAGGCAACTGCATCGGAGATCAGGATTTGTGATCAGTATAATCGGCTGATCTGTACACATAAGCGGTCTTATAGAGAGTTTCCGCTGTATATCACAGTAGATGAACATATGCCGCCAGAACACCTTTATTATAAAGAAGTCAATTCAAAGGATGGTAATTATTACCGCCGCTGGGCTTCTGCCATTGGTCCTGCAATGTCAGAACTGATTGACAGACTTCTAAAATCATCAAAACATGAAGAGCAGTCTTATAATGCCTGTGCAGGTATCCTGCATAAAGTAAAAACAATCCCGAAAGGTGCTGCTGAAGAAGTTGCCCGTAAATGTATAGAGATCAATTCCTGTAAATATTTTACCTTCAAGCAGATGCTGAAAAAGATGGATGTGAAGGAACTCCCCCGAACATTCACCAAGAACACTGCCTAATCATGAAAATATCAGAGGAAAGGACTACTATAAGTAAGGGTGACATACTATGGCATACAGATTAAAAGACTATCTTTATAACGATAAACTCACAAAGGAACAGAACATACTCATGGATCGGCTGTATAAACTCCGTATGTCCGGTATGGCTGAAGCCTTTGAAAAGCAGCTTTTGGAACCAAACACAGGTCTTGAACCATTTGAAATCCGCTTTGCTGCTATTGTAAATCAGGAGTGGGATCAGCGTGAGAGTAAAAAGTTTAAACGTCTCATGAAGAAAGCGTCCCTGAAATATCCTGCAGCAGATCTTGACAGTTCAATCTATGATCCAGAACGTCAGCTGAATACACACGTCATAGAACTTCTGGCCAAGTGTGATTGGATCGATGAGCCGAATAACCTGCTGATGACCGGAGGGGCCGGTGCTGGGAAAACGCACATCGCCTGCGCCTTATGTATCACAGCAATGCATCAGAACCGTACTGTTAAATACATACGTGCGAACACACTCTTAAAGGAATCAGATCATGCCAGGCAGGAAGGTACTTACTTTGAGTATTCGAATGAAATGGCAGCTTATGATCTCATGGTGATAGATGATTTCGGCTTAATGGATCTGGACATCGAGAAATGCCGCGATTTATTTGAAATCATCGAGTCCAGAGACTGCCGCAAGGCAACTATTATCTCACAGATTCCAGTATCCGGATGGTATCAGCTTTTTGGGGATTCCACCTACGCAGATGCCTGCTTAAGTCGAATGACATCTAAGGCATATCGCCTTGAATTTCCTGGCAGGGATCGCAGAATAACCAATAGTAATTAATCAACCTGCTGAGCTTTGCTCAGTTTGAAGCGGAATGGCGCTCCGTTCCTCTGGAACGGATGCGCAGTTCTTGCGGAATATGCAAGTTCCTTGAACCTTGAAAACTGCATGACAAAAAGAGCATCGTTGCTGGTGCTCAAAAAAAGGAGTATTGAATTAGAAAAATTTAATCAGCCTTGATGTATTGCTGGTTAGTTTTCTCAAGATGATAAATGACTCGAACCAGCTTTTTGATAGCATGAGATATAGCAACGTTGTAATGCTTGCCTTCGGCTCGTTTCTTTGCCAGATATTCAGCGAATGTTGGATCCCAGTGACAGACATATTTGGCTGCGTTGTATAAGGCATATCGTAGATATCTGGAACCACGCTTTTCCATGTGGGAGTATGCGCCATCAAGTTGTCCTGACTGGTATGTAGAAGGAGATAATCCGGCATAAGCCAAGATTTTATCAGGAGAATCAAAACGGTTGAAATCGCCGATTTCGGCAATGATCATAGCTCCCATACGGTAATTGATTCCGGGGATGCTAAGAATTGGAGAATTGATTTCATCCATAATGAGTTTGATTTCATGTTCAATTTCATCAATATCAGATGTGAGTTCCCGGATCAGCTTGATGGTATGCTTTAATTCTAATGATTTTGCTGGCATATTTGAACCTATTGAGGTTCTTGCAGCATTTCTAAAAGCAATAGCTGTTTCTTTACCATATCGCCCCTTTGATGATTCAGAAAGCAGATTGGTAAGTCTGGTAAGATGAGCGTCTGCTACTTGTTTAGCACCGGGAAATTCAGAAAGCATTGCGTAAACTGATGCCATATGAAGTGTTGGAACTAACTTTTCTAATTCAGGAAATAAGATACAGACAAGTCTTGAAACGGAAGACTTTAACTTAGCACGTTCTTTTACTTTATCAAAACGGTAACGGGTTAATGACTTTAGTTCTTCGTTGTGATAAGATATGTCTGAGTAGGACTTTAAGTTCACGTCAGACATTAGCATAGAAGCAATCGTGCGGGCATCTACTTTATCCGTTTTCGTCTGTCTAAGGCTTAGAC
>OIEM01001249.1_pt1 | contig 11029 bp, 5 predicted proteins | sample 1581761 | NCBI WGS metagenome assembly OIEM01 (sample SAMN01760978, study PRJEB22395) | human gut metagenome | reverse complement strand
GTCCTCGACGGTGTACCCCTCGAAGCAGGAGGTATCAGTGGCAATACCGGAAACTTTCTTAGTTTGATTAATCCGAGTGACATTGAAAGTATGACCATCTTAAAAGATGCTTCTTCTACTGCCATTTACGGTTCACGTGCTTCGAACGGTGTTATCATTATTACTACCAAGAAAGGCAGCAATGACCGTATGAAAGTAAGTCTCAGTACTACCAACTCCATACAAACTCGTACGAAACTTGCCGATATGCTTTCGCATGACGAGTTTGTAGATGTGATCAACAGTCGTGGTACAGATGCACAGCGTGCTTTGCTGGGTACTTCCAATACCGACTGGAACGATCAGATTTACCAGAATGCTTTCGGAACGGATAATAACGTCAGCATTGCCGGACGTTTGGCAAAGAATTTTCCGATACGAGTTTCCATCGGCTACTATAACCAGAGCGGTTTATTGAAAACCGACAAGGCGGAACGTCTCACGGGTAGTGTTTCTCTGTCTCCCAGCTTCTTTGACGACCACTTGAAAGTAAATGTTAATGTAAAAGGCTCTGTCAATAACAACCGTTTTGCCGAAACCGGTGCTATCTGGGCTGCTGCTACCTATAACCCCACTTTACCTGTTTATTCCGGTAACCATGCTTTTGGCGGATATCTGGAAGCACTCGACAATGTGGGTGAGCCGGTAAATGCTGCTGTTCTCAATCCTTTGGGCTATATCAAGCAAAATAAATCAACTAGTAAAGTTACCCGCTTTGTGGGCAATGCGGATGTGGATTATCGGGTACATTTCCTGCCTGATCTGAAATTTCATGCTACATTGGGTTACGATTATGCAGAAGGTAAGGGAAAGGTTTACGTTCCTGCTGAGGCTATGCAGTACTACACTACCGGTGGTCGTGATTACAGTTATGGACCGCAAAAGAACACCAACCGCTTGCTGACTACTTATCTTAACTATAATAAGTACCTTGACTCGTGGAAAAGCAATATCGATGCCACTGTCGGTTATGATTATCAGTTCTGGAAAAGTACTTCCCCGTTGTATAGTGAACTAAACACTCTGGGAGCTGTACAAAGTACTTCCGCAGCTACCGACCAGCGGCATGCACTTATTTCTTATTATGCCCGTTTGAACTACACCTTCGATTCCCGTTATATGCTTACAGCTACTGTTCGCCGTGACGGAACCTCACGTTTCAACAAAGACAACCGCTGGGGTACTTTCCCTTCCGTTGCTCTGGCGTGGAGAGTGAGCGAAGAAGCTTTTCTGAAAGATAACACTGTGCTGAGTAATTTGAAACTTCGTGCCAGCTATGGTGTCACCGGACAACAGGATGGCATCGGCAACTATAATTATCTGCCTGTCTATACTTACAGTCAAACTGGTGCGGAAGTACAGTTTGGTAATCAGTTTATCAATACTTATCGTCCCGAAGCCTATGTTTCCGATTTGAAGTGGGAAACCACTACTTCCTGGAATGCCGGTTTCGATTTTGGTTTCCTGAAAGACCGTATCAGTGGTAGTTTTGATTTCTACACCCGTAAGACTGAAGATCTGCTTGCTACCGTAGCTGCCCCTGCCGGAAGTACTTTCGATAAGACTATATTGACCAATGTGGGAAATGTGGATAGTAAAGGTATTGAAGTAACCTTGAATGCCACTCCGATACAAACTAAGGATTGGAACTGGGATATCAGCTTCAATATGACCTGGCAGAAGATGAAAGTAAAGAACCTCTCACTTGTAGAAAGCAGTGCCGTTACTAACACAGCGGTAGGTCCGTGGATTGACGGCTATCAGTTTCAGGTCTTGAGTGAAGGTTATGCACCCTATATGTTCTATGTATATCATCAACTTTATGATGAGAAAACCGGTAAACCCATTGAAGGTGCCTATGCCGACCTGAATGATGACGGTGTGATAGATAGTAACGATCTCTATCGCTACAAGTCTCCGGCTCCCGATTTTATCTATGGTTTCAGTACCTCGCTTCGTTATAAGAAGTGGACACTGAGCACCAGTCTTCGTGCCAATGTAGGAAACTATGTGTATAATGGTATGGCTATGAATACCGGGGCATGGAGTACTGTCAGCTATAATACATATCAGTTGAATAATCTTAATAGCAGTTACCTGAAGACTGGTTTTCAGAATCGCCAGTATCTGTCAGATTACTACATTGAGAATGCTTCTTTCCTGAAAATGGATAATCTGTCACTGGCTTACAACTTCGGTCGTATTTGCAAGTGGTTCAGTATGAATGCCAGTGTAATGGTACAAAACGTATTCTGCATTACCAAGTACACAGGTGTCGACCCGGAAGTGCCTAACGGTATGGATGTATCTTTCTATCCGCGTCCGCGCACTTATTCACTGAGTCTGGGATTTGAATTCTAAGTCATCATTAAAGCTGAAAAAACAATGAAAAAGATATTTTATTCCGTACTGTTCATAAGTACCTTCATTTTTTCTTCTTGTGTGGGCGATCTTGATCAGTTTCCGCACAAAGAAACCACTTCTGCCGATGTATATGCAGAAGCCGCCAACTACAAAGCCGTATTAGGCAAACTCTATGTTTCTTTTGTTACTGCCGGACAGGAAAAAGGCGGTGGCAATGCTGATCTCAGTAGCAATAACGGTCAGGATTATATGCGTTGCTATTTCAATTTGCAGGAGTGTGGCACCGATGAACTGGCATCTACCTGGCTTGAAGGTGATAAGGTAGGTGATCTTACTTATCTGACCTGGGATGCTAATGATACCTGGGTATCGGATATGTATTACCGTATCTATTATACTATCGCTTTGTGTAACGAATTCCTGCGCAATGCGGGTGATGATCAGATTGCCAAGTTCACTGAAAGCGAACAGGCAGACATCCGCCATTACCGTGCTGAAGCTCGCTTTATCCGTGCTTTGGCCTATTATCATGCACTCGATCTTTTCCGCAATATCCCGTTCGTAACAGAAAACGATCCGGTGGGTAGCTTCCTTCCGCCTCGTTACACCGGAACACAAGTGTTTGAATACATCGAGTCCGAACTGAAAGATATCGATACTGATTTGCTGGACCGCAATGCTTGCGAGTATGGCCGCGCCTGTAAACAAGCTGCCTACACTTTGCTTGCTAAACTTTATCTGAATGCGAAAATATATACGGGTAATGAACATTGGACGGATTGCATCACCTATTGTAAAGAGGTAATTAAGGCGGGTTATACTCTTGAAGATGATTATGCGAAGCTTTTCAATGCTGATAATGACAAACGTACCAATGAAATCATTTTCTCATTGCCGGTAGATGCTGCACGTACAGTTTCCTGGGGAAGTACTACCTATATTATCTGCGGTGCCGTAAGCAATGCTTCCGATTATCAGAAACCGGAGAAATACGGTGTGACCAGTGCATGGGGAATGTTCCGCATTCGTGGCGAAGTTCCCGCGTTGTTTCAGGAGGGTGATGGCCGTGCCATGTTCTTTACTGAAGGGCAGACTCAGACAGTAGATGTGATAGACAACCAGAGTAATGGTTATTTTGTGGAGAAGTGGACGAACCTGACTGATGCCGGAGAAGCTGCTTCGAATACAGTAGACGGTGGAGTGAATACAGATTTTCCGTTGTTCCGTTTGGCCGATGTATATCTTATGCTGGCTGAGGCCGTGGTACGCGGTGGTTCCGGTAGTGACGTTACTACTGCACTGGGCTACGTGAACGAATTGCGTGAGCGTGCATTCGGTAGCGATGCAGGTGCTGTCACCAGCGGCGAACTGACTCCGGACTTTATCCTTGATGAACGCGCCCGTGAACTTTATTGGGAATGTACACGTCGTACGGACCTGATTCGCTATGATAAATTTACTACTTCCAGTTATCTGTGGCAGTGGAAAGGTGGAGTGAAAGACGGTCGTGCAGTTAATAGTAAGTATAATATCTATCCTATTCCGACTACAGACCTTACGGCAAATCCTAATTTATACAATGAAAACTATTAATACCTTATGAAGATTATGAAGACAATAACTAATTTCCTCTTTTTGCTGGTAGCGGCTGTGTGCTTTGTCGCTTGCGAGAAGGATGGAGACAAAATATATCTGAATAGTATAGAAGCCGGTGATCTGATGGCTTCGGAAAGTGAAGTCGTTCTGTCACAGGATAACAGTAAGGATATTGTTCTGTCACTGGCATGGACGCGGGACAATCTGGCTGTCAGCGATCCGAATGTATCAACTCCCGATTTGATAACGATGACTTTACAGGCATCTACTGCCAGTGACTTTTCGTCTGCGGTGGTGGAGTCTTTAGAAACTTCCCTTTCTAAAGTTTATACGGGTGCTAACTTAAATACGGTAGCCAAGAATCTGGGGGCTACTCCGGATGTAGCCAATACATTTTATTTCCGTCTGATGTCGAAGACCGGAAGCAATATGGAGCCGGTTTACAGTAATACGGTTACTGTATCCATTACCCCTTACACCATTGATATGAGTGTGGGTTACGTTCTTGATACCAAACAGGCTGATACCGGACTGACACTTTATTCGGCTGCTTCCAATGGTGATTATGTAGGTTTTATGGGAGTCTCCGGTTGGTACAATTACTATCTGAAAGAAGGTGACGGTACTATTTGGGGAAATGACGGTGTAACCGGAACAGCTTTCCTGATGTCTTCTGAAAATGATTCTGACAAGCGCTGGAACTTCTGGTTCCCGGGACGGAGCGGCTGCTACTATGTAGATGTAAATACCAGTAAGAAAGTCTGGTCGGCACTTTATATTCCTTCCTTGACCGTTGCAGGTGACGTTGCAGGTGAAATGACTTTCGACCGTGCGAATGTGAAGTGGACGCTTACTTTCAATGCTGCGCAAGCCGGAAATGTAAATCTGAAAGTTTCAGGTATCGGCAGACTATATGACTATTCTACCGGGACGGAAAAGTCCGATACGGATGAGAATCCCGGAATAGAAACTCCTGTAGGCTTTGTACAAAGCGGAGAAAATCTTACCTTTGGCGGGCAGGCAGGTGATATTACGGTAAATGTTGCTACTGCGGGAGAGTGCACATTGGTTATCGACCTGAGTAATCCGAAACAGTGGAAGGCGGAAGTGACCAGTGGCAGTTCCGAACCCGAACCGGTAAGAGAAACCCTTTATATGCTGGGTATCAGTGAGGGTGAAGATAGCTGGACGTTCGATAATCATCTACGTCTTTACGATGAAGATAATTTGGGATATGCAGGAGTGGCGGATGTCAATTCCCCCTGGGGATATCAGATTGCCATTGAAGATGGAAATTGGGGAGATGTTTATAAATTGGGTGAAGGAGATGCTAATGCCGGAACATTGGCTTTTGGTACTGAGAATAATATCCCGGCTCCCGATGGCGGTCTTTATTTCTTTGATGTATCGCTGAAAGCATTAACTTATAAGTTAACGGCTTTAGGTAGTGAAATTTACGTTGCCGGTCTTAATAAACTGGAAGATGAAACGTGGACTTTCGAACCACTGCCGGCCGCAACTACCGCCGGTGTGTTCAGTGGCAGTATCACTATTACACAGCCGTCAGCCTGGAGCTTTAAGATTTACCTGTTCGATAATAACTGGGATTATGTATATGGCGGAAATGGTGGAAAGCTTTATTACAAAGGCAATGGCATTACAGATGATGCCACACTGGCTCCGGGTACATATACTCTGGCCGTAGATTTAATTCATGCAACCTATACCATTGAATAAAAGAGAGAAATTATGAAACTTATGAATATATTAGTAGCCGGCTTGCTCCTATTGGGAGCCGCCGCTTGCAGTGACGACGATAAACCGACATTCCCCGAAGAACCGATTTATGATATGACCGGCTTTGCCAAAGGTGCCGATGTCAGTTGGTTGACACAGATGGAAGCATCAGGAAAGAAGTTTTATACAGTCTCCGGTCGTGAAACGGAGTGCATGACTTTACTGCGCGATCTGGGAATGAACTCTATTCGTCTGCGTGTATGGGTGAATCCTTCGGATGGTTGGTGTAATAAGAATGACGTACTGGCGAAAGCCTGGCGTGCTCACCAACTGGGGATGCGGTTGATGATTGATTTCCACTATAGTGACGTTTGGGCAGATCCGGGAAGTCAGCACAAACCTGCCGCATGGGACGGATTGTCTTTGGATGAATTGAAAGCGGCAATGACTGCTCATACTAAGGATGTGCTGAGTGCCCTGAAGGATAAAGGCATCACTCCCGAATGGGTGCAGGTGGGGAATGAAACAGGCCCCGGTATGCTGTGGGATACGGATGCTGCTGTAAGTGGTGGCATGGGTGGTAATGGCGTGGAATATGTTGAGAATAAAAAGAATTTCTCAGACTTTATTACTACCGGTTGTGTGGCTGTGAAAGAAGTGTTCCCTAATGCCAAAGTGATTGTTCATTTGCAAGGAGGAGACGATAACAATCTGTATCGCTGGATTTTCGATGTACTGAAAGAGAACAATGCTCAATATGACGTGATCGGCATGTCCCTTTATCCGGGTACGGATACTTGGAAGACGATGACTTCTTCTTGTATCGCCAATATGAAAGATATGGTAAGTCGCTACAACAAGGAAGTGATGATTTGTGAAGTCGGCATGTCATGGGATGAGGCCGCAACGTCGAAAGAGTTCCTGACCGAACTGATAGCTCAATCGAAGGCTATAGATGAGTGTTTGGGTGTCTTCTACTGGGAACCTCAATCCTATGGTGGTTGGAATGGCTATACATTAGGTGCTTTTGATGAAAGTGGCAAACCGACCGTTGCAATGGACGCATTTAATCAATAATATACCATAATGAAAAAACTATCGACTTTATTCTTAATGACCTTACTCGCTGCCTCCCTGCATGCTCAGCGCAGCGAGTATCTACTTGAAAAGAACTGGAAGTTCATGAAGGGGGAAGCTCCGGAAGCCATGAAGCCGGAATTTGACGACCGGAAGTGGGAAACCGTAACCGTGCCTCACGACTGGGCCATCTTCGGTCCCTTCGATCGCAGCAACGATTTGCAGGAAGTGGCGGTAACGCAGAACTTCGAGAAGAAAGCTTCCGTCAAGACCGGACGTACCGGTGGACTTCCGTATGTTGGCATCGGATGGTATCGTACTAGGTTCGATGCCCCCGTCAATCAACAGACGACACTTGTCTTTGATGGTGCCATGAGCGAAGCCCGTGTATATGTCAATGGACAAGAAGCATGCTTCTGGCCATTTGGCTATAATTCTTTCCATTGTGATGTCACCGGACTTTTGAATAAAGACGGTAAAAACAATACGCTTGCCGTGCGTTTGGAAAATAAACCACAATCTTCCCGTTGGTATCCTGGCGCAGGACTTTATCGCAATGTGCGTGTAGTGAGTACCGATAAAGTACATGTTCCTGTATGGGGTACTCAGCTGACTACTCCTCATGTTTCTGATGAGTATGCTTCAGTACGTCTGTTGACCACTATTGCCAATGATGAAGAAAGAGATATCCGTATCGTGACAGAGATAATCTCTCCCGATGGGAAAGTCGTTGCAATGAAGGATAATACCCGTAAGATTAATCATGGTCAGCCTTTTGAACAAAACTTCCTGGTGAATGCTCCTTGCTTGTGGTCGCCGGAGACACCTTATTTATATAAAGCTGTTTCCAAAATCTATGCCGATGGCAAGCAAACGGATGAATACACTACTCGTTTCGGCATCCGCAGCATAGAAATCATTGCCGACAAAGGATTTTTCCTGAACGGTAAGCATCGCAAGTTCCAGGGGGTGTGCAATCACCACGATCTTGGTCCGTTAGGCGCTGCCATCAATGTTGCTGCATTGCGCCGTCAACTTACGATGCTGAAAGATATGGGTTGTGATGCCATCCGTACCGCTCACAATATGCCGGCACCGGAGTTAGTGCAACTTTGTGATGAAATGGGTTTTATGATGATGCTGGAACCTTTCGACGAATGGGATATTGCCAAATGTGAGAATGGCTATCACCGTTATTTCAACGAGTGGGCAGAACGTGATATGATAAATATGTTGCATCAGTTCCGCAACAATCCTTGTGTCGTAATGTGGAGTATCGGTAATGAAGTTCCTACCCAATGTAGTCCCGTAGGCTATAAAGTCGCTTCTTTCTTGCAGGATATCTGTCATCGTGAAGATCCGACACGTCCTGTTACTTGCGGCATGGATCAGGTGACTTGTGTTCTTGCTAATGGTTTTGCCGCCATGATTGATGTGCCCGGTTTTAATTATCGCGCACACCGTTATCTGGAAGCTTATGAACTGTTGCCGCAGAATATAGTACTAGGTTCTGAAACATCTTCTACCGTTAGTTCTCGTGGCGTATATAAATTCCCTGTAGAGAAACGCGGGGATGCGAAGTACGATGATCACCAGTCTTCCGGATATGACTTGGAGCATTGTGCCTGGTCTAATGTTCCAGATGAAGATTTTGTTTTGGCGGATGATTATGACTGGACTATCGGCCAATTCGTTTGGACAGGATTCGATTATCTGGGTGAGCCTTCTCCTTATGATACGGATGCATGGCCAAGTCATAGCTCTTTGTTTGGTATCATTGACCTTGCCAGTTTGCCAAAAGACCGCTACTATCTGTACCGTAGTCTTTGGAATAAGAATGTGAATACACTCCATATACTTCCTCACTGGACATGGCCGGGTAGGGAAGGAGAGAATACTCCTGTCTTTGTTTACACAAACTATCCTGCTGCCGAACTTTTCGTTAATGGAAAAAGCTATGGTAAACAGCATAAACTGACAGCCGAAGAGAGTAAAGCTATTCAGGACAAAGATACACTTGCCCTCCAGCGTCGTTACCGCCTGATGTGGATGGACGTTCCTTATGAGCCGGGTGAAGTGAAAGTGGTGGCTTACGATGCTTCCGGCAAACCTGCTGAAGAAAAAGTAGTTCGTACTGCCGGCAAACCTCATCATCTGGAAGTCATTGCTGACCGTGACCAACTCACTGCCGATGGTAAAGATTTGGCATACATCACTGTTCGTGTGGTTGATAAAGACGGAAACCTTTGTCCTGCTGATAATCGTCTTGTAAACTTTACGGTGAAAGGCGCGGGACGTTATCGTGCTGCCGCTAATGGAGATGCAACTTCACTTGATTTATTCCACTTGCCGAAGATGCCCGCTTTCAGTGGTCAGCTGACAGCCATTGTTCAAATGACCGAACAGCCCGGTGAAATTATTTTCGAGGCTAAGGCTAAAGGGGTGAAATCTGGTAAGCTTGTGCTGAGGTCTGTTAGAGAGTAAAGAAAAGAGGGCGTCACTTTCAAATGAGGTGATGCCCTCTTTTTATTCTACCACCCATTTTTCAATGTTCCGGGTTTTCTCACTGAAGTTTATTCCTATTTTAAATAGTTTTCGTTCATCCATCTCGAAAGGAAGTGCATAACGCTTGTCATTAATTTGCTGCAAAGCTTCTTCGGCAGTACCTTCCAACTTGAATTCCATGATATAAATGAATTTGTCTGTCTTTAATACGAGGTCGATGCGCCCGTTGCTAGTCTTATATTCCACTTGGGTATAGAAACCTATTAATTTGAAAACAATGAAGAGTACATTTTCGTAGTGCAGTTCCTGTTCGCGGATTACTTCGTAAGTGGTATCTGCAAAGAAACTTTGCAGGCGGCGGAAGAAGGAATCATAATCTCCCGATTCCACTTCATGAACAAATTTCTGAATAGCAAACGGAGCTTCTACTTTGTTGACATTTGTATAGAAAGGCAATAGGAAGCGGATGAAACCTTCCTCTACTTCACGGTTGGGAAAACCTAAGCGATACATACCAAAGCGTTCATCGTATCCTTTGATGGTAAGATACCCACTTTGATAAATCACCGGAATGGGATTGGTTGATTCAGAATCGATGCTGTTCAGTACTTGGGCGTCGGTTTCTTCATGTGCCATCCGTTCCAGATCGTAATGATGTTTTTTTAGTAACTTCACTAAGTAGGTAGGTGTTCCCGTCTCAAACCAATAGCTGTTGAATTCCTTATATTTGAAGGCATTAAGAAGGCTGAATGGATTGTATATACCGATAGAGTTATGAGTGAAATGATAACCGTCATAGTTTTCTCTGAGTTCGGCGCAGAGTTTGTCATACGTCACTCCCCGTGCAGCTGCAAATTCATGGATTTCATTTTCCAAATTAGAATGAATCTCCTGTTCGCTAACCCCACAGATTTCAACATAATCTTTTCTCATCGATATGTCATCCAAATTATTCAAGTCGCTAAACACACTGACTTTGCCGAACTTGGTCACTCCCGTCAGCAAGGCAAACTTGATACAGCCGTCCATGGTTTTCAGTACGCCATAGAAAGGTTTCAGAGTGTTGCGGAATTCGCGTTGCAGTTCCTCGTTGCCGATAGCTTGGAGCAAGGGTTTGTCATATTCGTCGATGAGCACTACCACGCGGCGTCCTGTCTGTTCATAGGCGTTGCGGATAACATTCATAAAACGAATGGAATAACTGGGATTGGTACTGGTAATGCCATAGCGGGCTTCCCAATGTTTTAATTGGCTAACGAGTAAGTTCTCCAACTTTTCGCGGCTATCATACTTCTCGGCATTGAGGTCGAGATGCAGTACCGGATACTTGAACCAATCTTGTTCCAATTGTTCAATAGCAAGCCCTTTGAACAGTTCTTTTTTCCCTTGGAATACAGCCTTGAGTGTGGATACGGTCAGCGACTTTCCGAAGCGGCGAGGCCGGGAAAGAAAATATCCTGCGGTAGCTGGACGGATCATGTTCCAGATGTATTCGGTCTTATCCACATACAGATAATTACCTTTGCGAAGTTTCTCAAAGGTCTGTATCCCGATGGGGAGCTTGCGCATCAATGCATTATATTCCATAAATGTCCATTTTCTTTTTAATAGGTTCAAAGATACTCATTATTTTCCATAATCTTTCGTTTCCAGCATGTCAAAGAGCGAGCGTTATAACTTTTTTGTTTTAACTGTGTGCCCGGAGAAGGAC
>OIEM01001245.1_pt1 | contig 11051 bp, 10 predicted proteins | sample 1581761 | NCBI WGS metagenome assembly OIEM01 (sample SAMN01760978, study PRJEB22395) | human gut metagenome | reverse complement strand
CGTGATATCCTTGACCCCGCACTTCTCCGTCCCGGACGTTTCGACAGAGAGGTAATGGTAGGCTATCCCGATGTTAAGGGAAGAGAAGAAATACTCAAGGTACACGCAAAGAACAAGCCCCTTGCTCCCGACGTTGACCTTAACGTTATCGCAAAGACAACTCAGCAGTTCACAGGTGCTGACCTGGAAAACCTGCTTAACGAGGCTGCCCTCCTTGCCGCAAGAAACGACCGCAAGGCTATCACCGAGGCAGATATCGAGGAAGCTACCGTCAAGGTCGTTTCAGGCCCCGAAAAGAGATCTCACATCGTTACCGACCGTGACAGACGCATCACCGCTTATCACGAGGCAGGTCATGCAGTTGCTGCATATAACCTCCCCCTCGCAGATAAGGTGCACATGGTAACAATTATCCCCAGAGGCGATGCAGGCGGCTTTACAATGGCTCGTCCCACAACAGACGACCAGTTCAAGACCAAAAATCAGCTCATCCAGCAGATCGTATGGGCAATGGGCGGTCGTGTTGCCGAGTCGATCGTATTTGACGACATCACATGGGGCGCATCGGGCGATATCCAGTCCGCAACAAGAATCGCAAAGACAATGATAACCAGATGCGGCTTCTCAGAAAAGCTTGGACCTATCCAGTACGGCAGCAGCGACGAGGTATTCCTCGGCAGAGACTTCGGTCACACTCAGGATTACAGCGAAAGCACTGCGGCTCTCATTGATGACGAGGTAAAGAGCATCGTGGAAAGCGCATATGCAGACTGCGAAAAGATACTCAAGGAACACCGTCACCAGCTTGACGAGCTTGCAGATTATCTGCTTGAATACGAAAAGATCGACGGCGAAAGCTTTGATAAGCTTATGAAAGACCAGCTCGACTGGCGCAAGGATATCAAGAAGGCTGAACCTGCAGCAGCGGAGACCTCAGCTGAAAATGCTGATGAAAAGCCCGCAGAAGCTGATGATGAAAACAAAACAGAAGAATAAAACAAACGGCTGCGTTCAATTAAGAACGCAGCCGTTTTTGTGTTTGCATATATCAGCTTAGCTTATCTTTTCAAAATCCACAGCACCGTGCTTGCATATCGGACAAACAAAATCAGCAGGAAGCTCTTCTCCCTCATAGATGTATCCGCATATCTTGCAAACCCAGCCTTTTTTCTTTTCAGCCTGAGCAGCGGGCTTGGGCTTTACATTGCTGTGATAATACTCGTATGTCATTGAGGGATTGTCTGAAAGCACTGCTCCGTCTGTCATTTCAGCAATGAACATGGTGTGAGTGCCAAGGTCAATCTCACGAACAACCTTGCCTGACATAAAGGCGTTTGTACCGCTCTTTACATAAAGCAGACCGTTATCGCTGTAGTGCGGGGCAAATTTGTAGGAATCGGAAGTGCCGAACTTCTGCACCTCTCTGCCGCTTTGGAAGCCGAAATGCCTGAACAATCCGAAATCGGCAGTCTTATCAATGACAGAAACGTTGAACTTGCCTGTGTTCTTTATCATATCGTGGGTAAGATTTGCCTTGTTCACAGTGACGGCTATCTGCATGGGGCTGCTTGTAAGCTGGATAAGAGTGTTTATGATGCAGCCGTTATCCTTGTCTCCCTCCGAAGCCGTCAGCACATACAGTCCGTATGATATCTTGTAAACAGATTTAGCGTCCATATTAGCCTCCTTATTTTTTCACGACAATGCACACCGCATGGGCGGAAATGCCCTCACCCGAGCCTGTGAAGCCCAGCTTTTCCTCTGTGGTGGCTTTGACACTTACGTTGTCAATGTCCGTTCCGCAGGCGTTTGCAATGTTCCTGCGCATATTTTCGATATACGGCGCAAGCTTTGGGCGCTGGCAGATGATCGTGCTGTCGATGTTCTCAACCTTATAACCCTTTTCACCGATAAGCTCAATTACATGACGGAGCATTTTAATGCTGTCCGCACCGCTCCACTTCTCGTCAGTGTCGGGAAAATGCTTTCCGATGTCCCCCAGAGCACAGGCTCCGAGAAGTGCGTCCATCACTGCATGAGTGAGAACGTCCGCATCGGAATGCCCCAGCAGACCCAGCTCGTATGGTATTTCCTCGCCGCCGATAATAAGCTTTCGATTCTCCACAAGCCTGTGAACGTCATATCCATGACCTATCCTCATCATATCCGCCTTTCAAAATCACTGGTTCATTATGGCTTCTGCAATCGCCATGTCCTCGGGAGTGGTTATCTTTATGTTCTTGTAGTCGGAGGGGGTCATGTTAATCTTAACGCCCATTGCCTCCACAAGCTGGCAGTCGTCTGTAAAATCAAGGTCATGCTCGGCGGCAAAGTTCACGCCGTCAAAGTAATATTTTTTCTTGAATATCTGGGGGGTCTGGGTAATGTAGAGCTTGCTCCTGTCGGGAGTGTCGCATATCATGCCGCCCTCAACGTGCTTGATGGTGTCCTTTACGGGAACGCCCAGCACCGCTCCCCCGAATATGGAAGCATCCCTTATGCACTGCCTGATATTATCGGAATTTACCAGAGGACGTGCCGCATCATGCACGGCTATGAGAGTAGTCTCCCTGGAAACCAGCTTCAGCGCATTTATGACCGACTGCTGACGGGTCTCTCCCCCGCCTGCACAGCCTGCAAACTTGGTTATGCCGTTATCAAGAGCGATGTTTGCGATAATGTCCGCATCGCACTCACGGGCAGCAACGATTATCTCGCTGACCTCCTCCACAGCCTGAAAAGCAAGCATAGAATAAGCAATAACAGGCTTTCCTTTGAGCATGGCAAGCTGCTTGTTAAGCCCCTGCATACGCTCAGCATGACCTGCTGCCGCAATAATTACCGAAACCGTATCCATACCTTAATATCCTTTCTTCAAGGTCACAGTTACCTCGGGCGAAATATTGCTGCCCGCAAAGCTGTAATGAACCGTGTATTTTTCTTCGTTGACCGTTATCCCGTAGTTTTCTTCAAGATATGAGAGTTCCTCGGGATATGCCCCCTCAGCCGCATAGCACATAGCCGCAGCCCTGACGATATTCTGCCGCAGACTGCTTGTCATATATGCGCTTTCCGCACTTTCGGAGCGGTCTATACCCACTGCTGCGATCACTGCGACAGCGGCAAATATCATAAGTGGGATAGCAGTGCAGAACCTGACAGCATAAAAGCTCAGTTTCTTTCGCTTTCCCGTCCATATGTTTTTCATATTATTATACCCGCTTTAAGGCAATGTATCAGAAGCTTCCGCTGGAATGTCCGCTGTCGCTGCTTCCCGAGGAGTCGGAATCAGTCTCACGCTTTGTTCTGGTGATGCTGGTGTAAAGAAAAATATCCCTTGCCCTGTCAAGGCTGAATCCGCCCTTTCGCAGATACTCGTTTGCCATGGGATTTGTTTTGAGGGTGTTCATCTGGCTCTTCATAATAAGCACAGTTATAAGAGCAATGACCAGTCCGCAGCCGATTCCGATGGGAACAGCATATGAAGGCTCGGTGTTGGGGCCGTTCTCATATACGTTGTATATTTCCTCTTCCACCTTGTCGGCATAACCCATAAAGGCGGTGTAATATTCTCCGTCAGTGAGATAAGGCTGAAGATCGGACGCAAGGTCGTTACGAATGCTCTTTATCATTATCTCATCTTTCATCTGACCGAAAGCGTAGATATCATACTTGCGCTCGTTCATAGCCACAAGATAGATGATTCCGCTGCCGTTTATGCCTGCGTCCAGCTCGGAAGCCAGCCGTTCATTGTAGCTTTCCACCTCATAGCCCTCAAGGTCATCAGTGGTATAAACAATAACGTCCTGACTGTATGTGTATGCGATTTCCTCAAGGCGTGTCTCGATCTCACGAGCATCCTCCTCGGCAAGGAGACCAGCCTCATCATAAAGCTTGTATTCACTTTCTGCGCTTACAGCCACACCTGACATAAGCATAACAGCCACCGCTGAAATCGCACAGAATATCTTTGATACTTTTTTCATGCCATGTCCCCCTTACTTGTCATTGCGCTTATTCAGCTTGATAAGCAGAATGTTCACTGCCGCAGAAGTCAGGGCAGCAACGACAAATGTAACAACGATCTTCATAAAATTAGACATACCGCAGCCTCCTTATATGCCAAGCATACCGAGTATCAGAGCTATAATAACAGCCGATACCGCAGCCACAGCCACAAACATTGCCGCTGCACGCTTGGGAGACACGGGAAGTTCGCCCACGAATCTGCCTGTCTGACCGTTCATTGCAAAAGTATATTTCTTATCGCCGAACTGTACGGACATGAGCCACATGGGCATAAGGGCATATCCCGTCTTGCCGTCCTTCATTCTGAGGTTGGCGCTTTCAACGGTCACGGCTGAATAATCTGCCGTGGTAGCCATGAAAGCGTTCTCGGTGCTTTCCTTGATACGCTGATTTGCACGCTCACGGCAGTCCTCGGCGGGAATATCATATCTGTCGGCAAGGTAGCCGGAAAGATACGCCGCATTATAGCCCGTAGCTGCGTCCATGGCAAAAGGCTCGATAGCTTCCGTTATCTCGCTGCCAAGCTTTGTGGTTCCGTCAACGGGAACGTGCTCAAAGCCTACCTTTCCGCCTCTTATGAGCAGGAAATGGTCGGTCTTTGTAACGTCATAATCACCCTCTGTCCAGCTGGTGACCTTTTCGCCTCTGAAACGATAGTCAGCGTCAACATCGCAGTCGAAAAGCCAGTAGGGAACATACATTCCCTCTACCTTTTCTATCCTGTTGCCGTTTATAAAATCAGAGGGAAGCAGGGGGCGGCCCTTGCAGAATGACTTGAACTTCTCAACTGCCTGCTCCTTGCTCACCTTGAAGGGAATAACATAATCGGGACGGAGCATACCGTCAAACTTGTCGTTCATTACAAAGGGATTGCCGCAGTAGGGGCAGTATGTGGCGCCAAGGCTCTTGTCGCCTGTGACCTCTGCTCCGCAGGAAGAGCAGGTGTATGTGCAGATGTCGCCGTCCATATCAACAGTAGTGTCACTGTGGTCGCTCCACTCCATATCAGTGCTTGAAGGCTCGGCTGACGAAAGGGCATTAACGGCCTCAACGTCCAGCTCGGTGCCGCAGTATTCGCATGTCATTTTCTGGGACTGTGATGAGAATGTCAGCTCCGCACCACAGCAGGGGCATTTAAATGCAGTTGTACTCATATGATGTCCACCTTTCCGACATTTGTTGAAAATATCTGATTAAAAGCGTATATTACTGCTATTATTTTACCATATTATTACATTTAAGTCAATAGAATTTATAAATTTGCAAAGTGCAGGGCGTTATCATTCTCCTCCCCTTGCAAATCACAGCCCGATAGTGTATAATGATAACAAACAAATCTGAAAGGCGGCTGTTATATGTCAAAGGTTTATGAAAGACTTTTAAAATGCTACCAATGCTTCAAGGAAAAGATCGACTTTACCCCCAAGATAGCACTTATCCTCGGCTCGGGACTGGGCGATTACGCTGAGCAGGCGGATATAAAGGCTGTGCTTGATTACAAGGACATCGAGGGCTTCCCCGTTTCCACCGCTCCCGGTCACAAGGGCCGCTTTGTTTTCGGCTACGTGGGCGGCGTTCCCGTGGTAATTATGCAGGGAAGAGTGCATTATTACGAGGGCTACTCCATGGAGGACGTTGTGCTCCCCACCAGACTTATGAAGATGATGGGTGCAGAGGTATTGTTCCTTACCAATGCGGCAGGCGGCGTGAACTGGCAGTTTGAATGCGGCGATTTTATGCTCATCAACGACCAGATCTGCATGGCTCCATCTCCCCTTATCGGCGAAAATCCCGATGAGCTTGGCCCCCGCTTCCCCGATATGAGCGAGATATACAGCAAGGAGCTGCGTGAGGTGATCCGCCACACTGCAAGAGACCTTGACATCAGACTCAGAGAGGGTGTATATATCCAGCTCACAGGCCCCAATTACGAGTCCCCCTCTGAGGTAAGAATGGTTCGTACCCTTGGCGCAGACGCTGTGGGAATGTCCACCGCCTGCGAAGCCATTGCGGCAAATCACATGGGAATGAAGATAGCGGGGATCTCCTGCATCTCGAACCTTGCCTGCGGCGTATCCAACCGTCCTCTTTCCCATGCGGAGGTGCAGGAAACAGCTGACAAAGCTGCTCCCCTTTTCACAAAGCTTATCACCGAGTCCATAAAGAATATTTACGCACAGATGTGATAATAACCAGAATAAAACGCATACATCAAAAAATCCATGGAAGTTTTCCTTTCCATGGATTTTTTGTTTGCATTATCAGCTGAGCCATTTTTGCAGCACCTTGACAAGCTTATCAATGTCAAGGGGCTTTGCAATGTGTTCGTCCATGCCTGAGCTGCGGGCTTTCTTAACGTCCTCAGCAAAGGCATCGGCAGTCATGGCGATGATAGGTATGGTTCGTGCGTCCGCTCTGGGCTGGCTCCTGATGGTAAGGGCGGCGTTATAGCCGTTCATCACAGGCATCTGGATATCCATAAAGATAAGTCCGTAATAGCCTGCCTTTGAAGCCAGGAACTTATCCACAGCCTCCTGACCGTTCTCCGCCATTTCAACGGTTATGCCTGTCATTTCAAGCAGCTCGCCTGCTATTTCACGGTTAAGCTCATTATCATCTACCAGCAGCACCCGCTTGTCCTTGAAATGGGCTTTTTTAAGGTTATCCACATTTTTCGAAGATGGTGTGAGGGCTGTGGGAAGCGCATTTCCGCCGTTGCCGCCGAATTTAAGGAACAGCGTAACGGTAAACACAGTGCCCTTTCCCGGCTTGCTCTTTACCTGGATATCGCCGTTCATCATCTTAACAAGATTATAGGTTATCGCCATGCCAAGACCTGTGCCCTGCTGCTTGTTGACACGCTCGTCCTCTGCTCTTTCAAAAGGCTCGAAGATGTTTTTCAGGAATTCTTCCGACATTCCTATGCCGTTGTCCTTGAAAACAAACTCATAGCAGCCGACGTTCTTGTTGCCCACAGGCTTTTCGGTAACGTCAATGGTGATAGCGCCGCCGTTGTTGGTGTATTTTACAGAGTTGCTTACGATATTCACGAACATCTGCTGTATTCTCAGTCCGTCACCTATGACTGTGGGGTGAACTATGTCGTGCTTGTGCATGATTATCCGGTGATCCTTTGCCTTGGCATCGGGCTTCACCATTTCAAGCAGGCTGTCAAGGAGAGCATTAAGGTCTATCTTATCCTCGATAAGCTCAAACTTGCCTGATTCAATCTTGCTCATATCAAGAACATCGTTCAGTATTGAAAGCAGATAATTGCCCGATACGGATATTTTTTCAAGGCAGTCCGCAACCTTTTTCTTGTCGTCGATATGGCTGTTTGCGATAACGGTCATGCCCACAATGGCGTTCATAGGCGTTCTGATATCGTGGCTCATTCTGGAAAGGAAGTCAGTCTTGGCATTGTCCGCACGCCTTGCGTTCTCGTAAGCGTCACGGAGCGCTCTGTTTGCCTTCAGGAGCTTTTCGGTGTACTCATTGTCCTTGTACTCGGCTATCTCCTTCTTTTCGGCAACAGTTTCGGAAATATCCTGAACAAGTCCGATAACGTCCTTGTTGAGGGTGGAAAGGGTTATCTTGTACCACACTTCCTTGCCGTTCTTTTCTCTCTTTATCTCCACGCTGCTTCCCGATTCCGGAACGGAAGCGGCATCGCAGTACTGCTCAAGTATCTTTCCGTCAGTGTCTATCTTCTCGAACTGGTGACTGAATATCTCCTCGGAAACGGTGATGTCGCTGTGAGGGATATCGTCAAAATCCATTATCCTTGTAAGGCTCTCGCTGACGAAAACGGTGTGGGCACGCATATTTACCATGAATACGCCTATCTTGCTGTCCGTAAGGGTGATTATCCTTGACACACGGGAGGCATATTCATTGGCGCTGACTTGGAGCTGGACTATTGCCGAAGCCAGCCTGTCGATCTCGGTGATGCCCGAGTTGCCGAAGTTCAGCAGCGCACCCTCGTTCTGCTGTGCGTTGTTGAGGGTGTTTATCATAGCCGCAACGGGCTTGCTTATCTTGCGTCCTGTGTAAAATGAGAACGCAATGCCGCACACTACCGTAATAGACACGGATATGATGAACACATTGATAAGGAACCAGTAAATGCTCAGTATCCCCGACTTATCCGCCGCAGATATCAGCGCCCAGTGCTGCTGATTATAGGGTGAGCCTGAGTTATAGATGTTCATTCGCTGTATGCAGCCGAGGGATGAGCTTTTGTGCCCTGCCGCAAATTCATAAATGCCGTAGCTGTTGTCCGCATTTTCATCAAACACGGTATCAGCGCTCACAAGTCTTGTGTAGATAGGGCCTGAGTGAAGCTCGGGAGTATATATGCCGTCTCCCTCAATATCGCTGCTGATGATATAGCAGGCTGACTCATTGAAGAAGTCGTTTGCGGGTATATTTTTAAGTATTGTCTTTTCCATAAGACCAATTCCTACAACGCCATACACACGGCCGTCAGATGAAACCAGGGGAAAGGTATATTTCATGCTCTTCTGAGCCGAAGGGGATATTTTGGAAAATCCGCTCCAGTAGCCCAGATTATACACGGGCTTGTCTGGATAAAGCTCCTTAGACTCCATGGGAACTGTGTAAAAGCTGAAATCATTATCATCATTTATCACCAGATGCGGCGCCCAATCGGAATCGAGAGCCGTTCCAAGCTCATGAGCGATATCAGAGCTGCCCATCTCCATGTATATGTCCTTTATATCTGTGGTGCTGTTCTCATAGGCATCCGTATCACGCAGATACAGTCCCGCACGTACGGTATCCGTATCGGTATCGTAAAGGCTGCCCGTATCGAGAATGATAAAGGCATCGTTCACCATATCTCTTCTGATAAGGGATACAAGGGCATCTGATGAACGTATCAGCAGCTCCTTGTTTACCTCCTTATCCTCCGAAAGCTGATCCAGCGTAATGCCGTTTTCGTCCAGATATTCCTCGGTTATATGGTTTATCTCCACCGCAGTCTCATATACCGGCGAGGTCTTCTGATTGAGCATATACTCCACATAGCTTGCTCTGTTGGCTGTCTTTTCGATAAGCAGATTATAGGAATATTTCTTTATGTAGGTAAGCTCGCCGCTGACCAGCATTACTATCGCAAAAACAGCTACCTCCAGGATACCGAGTATAAGCATTGGAATCATTACCTTGGAGAGCATTGATTTTCCATGTACCTTTTCAGACTTGCCGTTCATACCCGAAACCTCCTTTCAAGTTATACCGTTCTCAACAGCTCTTATTATCAGTTTGCCCAGCCGATCGCTCAGCCGGGATCTTTAACATTGTCAAGACCTGCCGCAAAATCGCTGTACCACTTTTCAAATGCGGCATCATTGGTGTATTCGTCCAGCACAGCAGTGCGGTCCTCGCCTGCGTCTATCCTGCTGCTTGCCTCTTCATAAGCGTCCTTTGCGGTGTTTGTGAGAGTGCTGTCAATGTAGGAACGAACATCGGCGGAAGCCTCATAAGGCACGCTGGTGTAAAGATTGTAGCTGTTTATCTCGTCGATAGCCACCTCAAAGGTGCCCTTGAGATTGTCGGAGATATCGCTCTTGTAGCTTATGATCTTGTTGATGTCATTTGCAGACTTCTTAACAGGCAGATAGCCGGAGTTTACGGCAAACTCAATGTTTCTCTCTTCCTCGGTGAACCATTTGAGGAATACAGCGCAGGCATATTCGGTCTTGTCGTCCGACTTTACAACGGCCATTCCCGCACCCTGCTGAACGATATATGGGTCGCAGCCCTCGAAATTGGGCACCTGAAGCACGGCAATGTCAATGGGATAGGTATGGTCGTCGTTGATAGTTACCTCGTTGGGGCAGTAGGAAGCGGCTGAGTTGGAGCATACCATGGCAATGATGTTGCCTGTTTTCATATCATCGCTCCTGAAACGGCTGTCCGCAGCGTAATATCCCTTAACAAAGGGAACGTAGTAGTTTTCCCACAGGCGGCGGAGAACTTCCTTGTCAGCACTGACCACAACGTTTCCGTCACCGTCAGGCTCGGCAAATGCGCAGCCCAGCTGCTTTGCGCCTGTTACCATGTAGTTTGCGATGGAATCCCTGCCGAAAAATGCCTTGCCGTCGTTGGGGATATCGGGGGTAAGTCCGTCGGTGTAGTTGTAATACTTCTCGGCGGTGGCTGCCAGACCCTCCCATGTGGAAAGATCATCAAAGAAAACATTCTCAGCCTCGGCAAATTTTGCCCAGTCTGTAACGTTTATCATCATTATCTCGGTGCTTTTCGCAACGGGAAAAATTTTAAGAGACTCATCACCGCTGCCTGAATTTATCCTGCCCTCGGCTATGTATTCGTCAACATATTCATCAAGCTCCTCATCGGTGAAGAACCTTGATATATCAGCCAGAGCGCCCTTTTTATCTGCGATATAAGCTGTCTCGGCGTATGTTCCGAAAATATTCGGAAGAGTATCGGCGCCCGCATCGTTGTTGAGAGAAGCCACAACGCTGTCTGCCAACTCGTTTACGGAGTTCTTTGAAAAAGCCTCCACGATAATGCCCTTTTCCATTCCCACGGTGTTGTTGAACTCAGCCACCATATCGTCAAACTGGGTCTGCTGGATACCGTTATAGTAATGCCAGATGGTTATTGCCACTGGCGAATCCTTATCAAGGAGCTTATCGTAATTTTTTGTTCCTGTATCTCCGCAACCCGAAAGAACAGACGAAAGAATGACGCAGGCAGCGGCAAGCGCTGTTTTTCTGTAATTTCTCATTTATTTTCCCCTTTTCTTTATTTGTATGCCCCACAGAACTGCTGTCTCATCAGAGCATGAAAAGACATACTGTAATTATAGCGCACTATTGTTAATAAAGTCTTGTATTTAAAATAAAATCGAATAAATAATTATGGATTTTATTTCAGGCTGACAACAAAAATCCGCCTGCCCCGAAAGACAGACGGATTTTTAGAACCTGTCTTCATAAGAAATGTGTGCGGATTTTCGAGCATAATTTTGT
>OIEM01001241.1_pt1 | contig 11082 bp, 6 predicted proteins | sample 1581761 | NCBI WGS metagenome assembly OIEM01 (sample SAMN01760978, study PRJEB22395) | human gut metagenome | reverse complement strand
AGAAATATAGGAAACTACTGCCCCGACAGGGGACGGAAACCCGGACATGATCTTCGATACGAACGGCACTCCGTTCATATCGGAAACTACTTCCCCGATAGGGGACAAACTAAATTAAAGGAGCACAAAATGAAAATTCTTTTTTCACCGCTCGGTATGACCGACCCGATACGATTTTTCAAGGACGGCGCAGCATTGAATGTGGCGCGCAAATATCAGCCTGATGTAATTTATCTATATATGTCAAAAGAAATCGTCCAGAAGCACAAGGAGGATAACAGATACGTTTACAGCTTTGAGAAGCTTGGTGAGCTGCTTGGCAAGGACTTTGAAATCCATATCATTGAACGTCCTGATCTGGAAGATGTTCAGTTGTTTGACAGTTTCCTTACTGAATTCAGAACTATTCTTGAAGAGATACATAATGATCACCCCGGCGCTGAAATACTCTTGAATGTATCCAGCGGATCCCCTGCAATGAAAAGTTCGCTGCAGATTCTTTCACTTACATTGGATTTCCCCTGCACTCCGGTTCAGGTTTCTTCGCCAATGGCAAAGAGCAATCCCAGAGTAGACAATGAATCCGACCTGTCGCCGGAGGATCACTGGGAACTAAACGAAAGCAACGAAACAGATGATGACCGCTGCATAGTTTCCCAGACAACCAACCTGCTTGACGAATTCAGAAAGCAGACCGTCATCGACATGGTGAAAGCCTATAATTATACTGCCGCATACGATATTGCAAAAAAATCCCCCGCATTCTCTCAGAAATGCAGGGAAATGCTGGACGCTGCCTGCGCCAGACTCAAACTGAATTATTCAAAAGCCAGGACTATATTCGGGAAATACGGCGTAAAGGTAATTACGGACGCACCAAAAGAATGCCTTGATTTGTATGAATATCTGCTGGTAATAAAGGTCAAGCTCCACAACGAAGAATATGCGGACTTTCTGAGAGCACTGACGCCTGCAATCGCCAATCTATACGAACTGTATCTCAAGAGAAAATGCAACATTGATCTCGAAGATTATACAGTTCCTGACCGTGAAGGGAAACGCATCTGGGACAGGCGTAAAATGAGCGGCTCAGATGTCCTGGGTTTCCTTGACGAAAGATATGGTATACTTAAAGACAACTCACCAGTATATTCGGACGCCCTGGTGGAACTTATCGGCTGCTATTCCAAGGAACCAGACGCCACGATATGTTCCGCAGAGATACGCCGAAAGGTCGAATCCAGACTACGCAATCAGGCAGCTCATACGATAGTAGCTATTTCGGCTGATACAGTAAAAAAAGAAACAGGTTTTACTCCTGACGAAATTTTCAAGAAGCTTGTCCAGATGTTCAATTACTGCGGATTTACCTTTGCAGAGAACTGCTATGATAAAATGAATGACGCTATTATAGAGAGTATATGAAAACAGCCCTTGCCGTAATTGGCAAGGGCTGTTTCATGGTTGGAAAACTCTGATAGGTATTTTGCTATCTAATAGTTAGCGATATCCTACCCACCAATTTTTCTTTTTCAAGCCATGACATTATTGAAGGTGTGAGATCTGACAGTGTAGCACTTCTTTCACTCATTTTCATTAAGAAATCCTCAATATTCTGGTCAAACTTTGTTTCATTGAGAAATAGCTCAGACTGGGTCTTGGCATTATTATAATTCTGAAGCATTTCTTTGCTAACAGGCCAGTTATGCATGCTTTCAATATTTAAACGCATTGCACGGAGCTGCACTCTGTTTTCAGAGACTTGCTCCAGAATCTTTAGGTCGTCAATAATTTTTTTATCTGCCGATTCCGAGATGATTTTCCACTGATTGCAAAGATTATCGTTTAATTTAGAAACAGAGCTACTTATGCTTTGAACATGAAATACTTTTTTCCCGTCAAACACGCTTTTGATACCTTTGCAAAGTTGAACAAAATCTTTATCCAAGGTAATATCAGCAGCGCTCCATAGATTATTCTCTTTCAGCAGTAAGTATGATTCCATACAAGCACTAAAAGTTTCAAATGCAGCAAAAAAGGTATTGTTGCTCTGGGTAATCTCTTTATTCTCCGCCTCATTCTTTTTAACCTGGTCAACAGTCTCCATAAGGTGAACAGCGCTATTTATTCGTTCTGTCAACATCAGTTACACCCCCAAACGCTTGCAGATGCTGTCAAGTTTTTCAAAATTCTGTTCAAAGCGAGAATCAACATCGCCCTCCCACTTCCCGCTTTGGGTAAGCTGATTCTTCTCGTTCGACTTGAGTAAAATTACATTTTCGCAATCAGACGAAGCTTGTTTCATAAGATTTCGCAACGGAAGTAGATGCTTTATGGGATTATTTGAAAACATCAGTAACATTTCAAACGACTTTTTCTCGTCATACTCAAAGTTCAATGCTTTCAATGCACTTGCAATTCTATCGGCTTGCTTCTTGATCTCAACGGCAGCACTCTTTTGTGGTGTCAAGTTTACTCCCGTGCGTATTGCAATTTCATAGAATTCTGCGATGGAATCAAGCATAGTCCTTATATCGCCAGGATCAGGATCAAGATCTAGATCTTCTTCATAGCCAAGTTGTCGAAGTATCTCCTCGCGCACTGATTTCCCAAGAGCATACATTGATTTTGCAGCCTGCTCGGACTTGTAAGTGATTTTTTGACAATATTCCACCATTTCTGCCTTTGCCTTAATTTTTGTATCAGCAGAGTGCTCATCAAGCTGCACTATGAAATTGCCGTCCTTTATCGCCTTAACAGTCTTCTTGAACAAAGAACGATTAAAAATCATCTTGCTTGTATTCAACACAGACCCCATAATAAGATTGAAGTATTTCTTAACAAAGTCATTTTTCAGCTCAGGAGCACTATTATATATAAAATCAAGAATAGTTACCCATTCTGATGTATAACCGCTGCCGACAGAAATGGTAGGATTCTTTTTGTCGTATTCTGAAATTAAATCGTCCCTGTCAAGCGACGTTATTTTTCCAGCCTTGACCGACCCGTTGAAAATGCGCCGATAGATTTCCGATATCATAACCGCCTTAACATATACCGGAACGCCATCACTAGCAGTTCCTAAAACAGCCGTAACAATTTCACTTTTCTGCTTTTCAAGCCACTTTGTCGCAAAGTACACATCAGACGAAGCACCGATGTAATTCCAAGACTTTTTTCCAAGGTATTCCCACTTACCAAAGCACAAAAGCAACTGATACGTTTCATCGTTATCTGGCAGAACTTTTAGTGCCTTATCTATGCCCTGATCCTGCCGTTCAAATCCATACAGTTTATTATTGCTGGATTTAATTACATCTACCAAAACCAGCGGAATACCATTCTGCTGCCAATTGATAGTGTTGTACACAAAAGAGCATATTTCATCTCTGACAAGCTGGAAATTAACCAGTTTTCCTTTTTCAGTATGCCATTTTTGCACATAAGTTCTGAATGAGTTGTAGTCTTTTTTCCTTTTCTCCAGCTCAGGGTCAACAGTAACAACAGGAGGTTTAATTATATTATCACTGGTTTCTCTTGGGGGATCATTCTTCTTTGGTCTATCAGACTTTACTGTTGTAACCTGACCGTATAATTTAGAATACACTTCACCCAGTCCGACCTGCTCGTATATTCTCTTGTCAATACCTGCAAGCAGACCGTCCTGAGCAATTCTGAGATTGCCATCACCCCAAAAACCAATCAGTGCAGATGCTCTGAGTCTCATTCGAGTTTTTTCATCATCGCTTATCTTGAGATCATTGACAGAGTTTATGATAGAATTCTGCTCTTTTTCCTTTTCTACTTCGTCCATCGGCGAATGCCAGCCCGAACAAAATGCAGGGAACTCTTTAGGAGAAGAGATGATTTCGTTTACGCCCGGTTCAATGATCTCCCTAATGATATATCTGGGAGTCTTGGCATAAGGCATAGATTTGAACAAGAGCTTAACTGAACGCTCATTAAACGGATACAGACTCATTTTCCTGCCGTCAAGGTCAAAATAACCCCAGATATCAGCATTGGGATCGTTATGGATAGGCAATTCAGACAAAATAGCGCCGTTTTTCTGCCACTTTTCGAGTTCGTCCCGCTCTATTGAAACGGCGTTAAGGTACCTTGCAACAAACTGAACAAGGTCATCAGTATTCTCGCCGATTGTGCCATCATTTATGGTTATCTGCGAAGTAATTCTGTCGACATAATTATCTCTGAATGTCTTGTAGTACTCAGTCGTGGTCCCCACGACAGAAATCAGTCGGCACATATTGTCTGCTTGCATCATGCCGGTATGCTCAGTTCGAAGAGCATCAAGAAGCTCTTTGTTTATTCCGGTAAAGGAAGTGATGTCCTCTACCAGAAGAATAAGCGACTTATGCTGTCTGAACAGTTCCTGACGTATTTCCTTGAATATCTGCTGAAAATCGCCTGTTTCAATTCCAGCGCACGCACGAACAACATCGTCAACAAACGAATTCATGTATGCGGTGATGTATTCAACATATTCTCGTCCCTCTGATATGAACTTGTCAGCCATCGACCACGCTCTTCTATCGGCACCTTTACTTTTCATGTCATCTACAAAATCGACATCAACATTGAAATCCTCTGTTTCAAATCTAGCGTCAACATCTTGTATGCCTGTCGTTTCGGTAGTCGAGATCTTGCTGAAAATTCTATCAATAGGACCATTAATGGCGAACAAGCGATCTTTGAACATATCGTTTGATAACAATGCAATCAGTTTCTTTTTTTCAGATGAGGAAAGTCCGTCCTCGTGCTCGTCACTTTCTATCTCCACAAGGAAACGGTGGTAGATTTCTTTTTTGAATTTCTGATCGCTTATTGTCTGGTTTGCTCTCAGCAGTCTCTCATAAGCATCTTTATTTGCAATCGATTTTATTTCATCTATTTCAAGAAGCTGACGAATTGTTCCCTTTAGGGTGTTGTCACTACGCCTGATAAGCAATACAACTTCGTTCTCCTGCTCCGCAAGCTTCGCGTGTATCCAACGGATAAAGTGAGATTTACCTGCGCCGCTCGGTCCCTCCACTATTATCAACTGATGGCGATTCATTCCCTCAGGAGAAAACAGCTTGTCGTAAATCTCGTCCTCGGATATGTCCTCGTTTATTCCGTTCTTTCCAGTTTTGAGAACTATTTTTCTAAAGGGAACATGAGTAGCCAAAAAGTCAAACTGAGTGCTGTTTATAGAATCGACCGCAAGCACTTCGCCCATTCTTTGCTTTGCAACAGAAATATTCACTTACTTTACCCCCTTATAAACAAGATGAGTGTATGTGTTATCATTTGAAAAAAAGCTCCACACGGTTTCGCTGTCCGGGTTTCTCCGCAGCTCGATTTCTTTTGAATCGTTTAGTTGCATTAACCCATTGGAGAGCGCATAATTTATGTCGGTAGTCTTGTCGTCTCGGTCAAAAAGAACCGAGAATCCCTTGGGCATAAGTTCAAAAAACTCACCGATGGAGTATTCTTTGTTCTTTTCCAGCGACACCATTGAAATGAAATCCTTAAGGGCAATATAAGCATTCGGTAGGAAAAGTATTTTTGCGCTCTCCTGTATATAACCATATCCTAAAAACGAGAGCCAGAATCTGCAAGCAAGAACAAGTGTTTTCTTTAAATCATTCACAGGATATGAAGAATAATCTGACAGCAACGCTGCGCTTTCATCAGAAGTAATTGAACCAATACTAAGCCATTTGTCATTAAGCACAATAAACGCTTTGCACAGTTTATAAAACTCCCATGTTTTATCTCTAAATAAAACTGAATTGCAATACTTTCTGAAACTATCAAGATCCTTGATGATTTTTTTATCACCGATGTATTGTAACGTATTATCACCTTCCAATAAGCCAAGCTCCAAAGCAGCTTTTTTTATGGTAGGAAAATATGCGGTTGAAACCGTAGAAGTAGGCGGTTCGATTATTTCCCTTACTTTATCGGTTGACACACCGGGAGCTTCACCGGATTTATCAAGAGAATCAACTATTCTGCATAACTCAAAAACACGCTCCGGGGTGGCTTCGGGCTTTATCTTATCTTGAAACATATACTTTACCTCTTTTCTAACAGGTTAAATGATATACTGGGTCCATCAACAATTTCGGAAAGCCTTTTTTCCGATCCAGATACAAAGAAATCATCTTCGGTAACATAAATAAGTTTGCACGGAAGTTTCCTTGCAGAAGCCATTATCCTCTTGCACCGTGACTCCATACCTCGCATTATCAGAATGACGCTACCCGATAAGTAATAATTATTCTGCTTGCTGCAAAGATTCAAAAACGTGCTGTAATCAATCACCAACAGGGTTTTATTGTTACCGCACAATGCAATAGACCGAATGTCTGTAGGGTCAGAATATATAATTACATCCGCTTGTGCTTTCGCCAGATATTCTGTACATTCACCAATACTATCTTTTGCATAAACTAAGAGTTCGTTTTTCTCCGGCATAAGCGCAGAGATACTAACAGCAGGCTTTGACAACGGTGTTTTCACAGGTAGCATGATAACGTTATTGTGATCTTCCTCATCAATGATATTCCTGTGTGCATTACAACCTGCGCAATATTCCTCTGTCAACTTATACGTCTTGGTGAACAGTTCGGCCAAACATCTTTTCTCAGAATTTTCAAGCGCATTTTTCATAGCTTTGAATTCATCGGAAATAAGCGTTTTTTCTTTCTCTCTGAGATCATCAAAGATTTGCTTTGTTTCTGGAGTGTCGTAAAAAATCTTGAAATCGTTTATCTTCACATGAAACATATACCTGCCATAATCATACTCTACATTCTCTATAGAAAGTAAACCGTTTTTCCTAAGCAGAAGAATAACGTACACATTCCATGCAACATCAGCATTGCTAACGTAGTTGAAAAATTCGTCGTCTTCGTTGTATGTGGGCTTTATTGAGGTATCTATGATAGTGGTGTTTATCCCCTTTTGCGATTTGCGGCTGTTTATCATAGAAAACCATCTTCCCAACAGTTTTTCAGTTGTAAGGACCTTTTGCGACAGCTTATATGCGGACTGGATATCATCGTTGGTATATAGCATTATTCCAAGGCAGGGTAACCCATCTCTTCCGCCTCTGCCGCACTCCTGATAATACTGGTTGGGTCCAGATGGAATATATAAATGAATAACAGTCCTTACATCCTTCTTATCAACACCAACACCAAAGGCACAAGTCGCAATCATAAGATCAAATTCATCATTGACCCATTCGTGTATCAGTTTTTCTCGTTCACTGGAGTCAGTATTGCCCGTAAATATTCTGATGTTACTAAATCCGCTATTAAATAGCTCATCTCGGATTTTTTCTGCGTCGAGCGGCTTGTTCACATAAACTATCATAGGATGCGGCAGCAAGCGTACAAGTTCCCTTAACTTTTCAAGCTTATCATAATACGAGCTACATTTCACTATGTTATAGCGTTGCTCTTTTCGCAGATGATCAAACCTTAACTCAATCCATCGTCCATCAATAGAATAAAACATCCTCAGCGCTTTTACAGTTTCAGAACTGTATGTGGCAGACAACAGATAAGTCCGCAGGTCGGGATTATACTCCAACAAAACTTTTCTGAATGAGTCTAGACACTGAAAATCTTCGCGGAAAGATGAACCCCATTCAATAACGATATGCGCTTCGTCAATTATCATATTAGCCAGATAGTGTACCTTACTTGATTCAATCACTTTTTGGCGCAGGGTATAGTTTTTTATCAGTGCCTCCGGCGAAATGAACAGCATACGCAGCTTTTTTTGGTCTAGCGCCTTTACAACAGCATCAATATCACACCCACTGTAATAACACATTATCTCTTCTTCAGCACTATCTGATTTAACAATTTTCCTTGCACTTCTGGTCTGATCAAGCATAAGTGAAATCGTTGGCACAACAACAATAGTCAAACCACTATCATACTGATACGATACAGCCTGAGTGATAAGGCTTTTTCCACCGCCCGTTTTCATTGCAACAAGCGCAGTATACCCTTTGGGAACTTTGAGTGATCCTGTCACAGCAAGCTGTTGTTCTACTGACTTGAATTCTTTGAATCCTGTCAATGAATTGATAAATCCATTTGCAATGGCAGGATTTCGTACATTGTTATTTGTTTCCACATAGTTAAGAACATAGGCGTCCCTGACAAATTTATCAGCAAGATATTTGGGAATATCATAATTCACATATATATTGCCATCCATGTCAACATTCAATCCGAAACGATTTTCGGAAGTGAGAGTATAATTTGGAATACAGATTTTGGAGTTGGTTACAATGAGAAAAGTTCGCAGCACCGACTCAAAATCAAAGTGAGAAGCCTTGCCGCAATGCATCATACGAAACGTCTTAACAAGTCGTAGCGCTGTTGACGCAACATAACTCTCAATTTTTGAGCTTTCCAGATTCGCATACAGACTTTGAAGATTTATCGCATTACCGCTGAATTCTTCTGAAACCAGTTCAATCAATTTTCTTAAATCCAAATCACTTCACTACCTTTACATAACAAATTGAATCCAACACTACAGCTGCTTTTCTGAAAGCATCCAGAATAATTTGAGAATTGTCCATGGCATTTTTTTCACTGTTGGCTGCGCCGTAAAAATCAACAGACGCTTCAAGCTCGCTCTGCTCATTTTCAAGAATCTCTCTCAATGTCTTAAGTCGCAGCTTTTTCTTATATTCTTCAACAGCACTTGCCCTTGCATTATCATAGCATGACCTTACAATATCCTCCCAAATATCCTTTGGATGCTTGCTCTCAAAAAGCATCATATTTGACATAGGGTATGTTTTCGGAAGTCCCAAAAAGGACCTGCTGCTTGACCTTTTTCCTATGTGTTCAACTGATTTCCGTAATTCTGATTCCCGAAGCGTTGATAGTTTTTCTATCAATGACAAAACCAAAGATTCAGGAATATCATATTTACCGATAGATACGGTATTGGTATAGATAAAATTCGGTACATACGGACGATACTGTGCCAGCTTTCTGATTGAAATATTATTTTCAAGCAATCCGACAGTATCAGGCACATAGGACCATGAATACACAAATCCTTCCCAAGCGAACGGACCATTTACCGCAATTGCAGCGCATTTTCCCTTATAAGAAGTTACAGCGTTCTGAATTATGCTATCATATATCTCGTCGCCGGGTGCAAAAAAGTGCATATAATCAGACTTCATCGCCTTTTCTCGGCTAAAAGTTCCCATTATATATGAGGTTGTAACCCCTACAGAACTACTGCCATTAAGATTTCTTATGCGGTTCTGCATCTGGTTCATTTTGCTGTCTATGACTTTTTTCATATCTGGCGGAATTAGCAGGCTGTTATTTGCAGCATTATATTGAAAGGAATGTGCAGAAAAGCTTACAGCATCTCCATCAACACTGGAACATTTTAATCCTGCAAGAGTTGCCCAGCCCATCATTGAAGAAGAAAACAGATCAGTTTCAAGGGTTCTGTACATTTCTATCGACTTTTCAATATTTAGATTAAGTGCGTGATACTTGTATTGCGCTATATCAAAATGCCTTTCAAGCTTAACGGTTTCGTTCAACTCAGCAACCTTAGCAGCAATTTCAGAAATAATGTTTGACAGGCCATGTCTGAAATCATTGGCTATTGCGCCGATGATTGCCATGTCTACTTCGGGCATGATTATCTCAAGACCACTTTGCGACTTGCTGAATATTCCTAAACCATCTTTCCAAAAAGAATAGAGATCCTGTTCAATGGTGTTTTGGGCAAACGGCACTATAGATACCACTGACTTGTCAGCTTCTCTTCCAATCCTCGCAAGGCGCCCTATTCTCTGCTCAAGATCGTTCGCACTCCACGGAAGGTCGATGTGCAGGATATAATCTGCCATCTGAAAGTTTCTGCCCTCGCCACCACTCTTGTCGGATAGCATTATCTTATACTTGCTTTCCGTCTGAAATCGATAAGTATTAAGTTCAAGCTCATCTGATGACATGGTTTCACTGAAATAGCAGCAGTGATCCGCACCAAAATATTTATCGAATGCTTTTTTGTACAGTTCAAACGTTCCTCGGAAATCAGTGAATACAAGTGTTTTTTTATCCCCTGCATTCTGATCAAGAAAATCAATAACACCGACTATCCTTGACCATTCATTATCCAGATTTGCCAAAACCCGATCAATGTTTTTTATTGTAGTGACATCTTCGCTAACCCATTTTTGCGCAAGCAGATTAAGCTCATCAAGACTTTTGCCCGAGTGCTTCTGAAGTTCGTCTCTGAAAGCGGCAGAAGAACTGAAAAATGCCCTCAGCAGCGGTATAATATCAGCAGAAAAATCCAAATCTCTGCCATGCATATCCGACAAGATTGCAAGCTTTGAATATATACTATATTCTGTGCTGTTGCAGTCACTCTCAATGTCATACGGGATTTCCCTGACTTCTCTTTTGAAATCGATGCTTGGTTTTACAAAATCCCTTCGATTGCGGATAATACATTTTTCAAGCTGATATCCCTCGCAAATAAACGAGAGAACTGTTTTAATTTTAGAAACGCCAAAGTCCTTTGACTCATAAGATATATTATCGATAAGCTCCCTGACTATTTCACTTCCGGTGATTTTCTGGACCTTATTCAGTTCATCTATTAAATCTTCAAACAACTCTTCAGTTTCGTCTGTACGCTGCTTTTCCGAATCTTCTATTTCAGCTATATAATCGTCAAGACAGTTATAAGCAGAATGGATGCGCTTAATTACGGAGGACTGCATATCAAGAAGATTGCTGAATTTCTCACTGCTCATGAATTCATATTTATTCGGCTGGATAAGCGTCAACAGCTTATGGAACTCTGTTTTTCGGCTTTGAATAGGCGTAGCGCTGAGCATAATTATATTCTTCGCTTTTTTACTCAGTGCAAGGCCAGAACTATAAAGTGCGGAAGAATTCACAAAACGGTGTACCTCATCGACTACAACGAAATCCCATTCTTTATACAACACACTAGACATTTTAGATCGGAAGAGCACACGTCTGAACTCCAGTCACGCCA
>OIEM01001239.1_pt1 | contig 11096 bp, 9 predicted proteins | sample 1581761 | NCBI WGS metagenome assembly OIEM01 (sample SAMN01760978, study PRJEB22395) | human gut metagenome | reverse complement strand
TATCCACTCCAAATAACATTAGGAGTAAACAACACCTATGACAAAAAGAAAATATAGTACAGATGAGAAGTAGCTTTCTCTGATTCAAGAGTACCGCTTGAGTGGACTTACTGATAAGCAATGGTGTGAGACACATCAAATCTGTCTGAGTAACTTTTATTACCAAATTCAGAAATTTTGCAAGAGAGCCCGTGAAATACCAGAGTCTCATTCAAAAACAACTCTGACCACGCAAAAGCAGGACGTTGTTCATTTTACATTTACATTTTAGTACAATGAGTCTGTCACGCACTGTTCATCTAACGTTGGCTTGCTAGACGATTCAGCGCATCTTTAATATCACCAAGATTAAAGGAATCAACCCATTCAGCACCAATTCCATATGCCTCATCTGGCACATAGTATGAATAATCCAGCTTTACAACAACAAGACCATTTCCTTTTTCCTTGTTTTTATCTATCTCATATGCCTGCCAATTCTTATAACCAATTTTTTCATGATCAGGGTGTTTATCGTCAGAATGTTTTCCAATCAACGCAACCATGTACTTTGCTTCACCAATTTTTGTACTAAGTACTTGCTTTACTTTCGCCACCGATTCTGTTTGAATTTCACTTGGTGTACAATCTGTAATCGCGAAATCAATATCTGGGTTGCTATCCCATGCCTTTAATAAATAATAATAGTATTTATCATGTTCAAAATCAAATGAGACGCAAACGTGTTTCTTTGCCATAAGTATTAGACCTCCTTCAGTATTTTGCGTAAAGCCACCGCGATCCTGTTAATAAACGGAATATGCTTTTTGCACCACGATGTGATCTTTGAATGTATTTCAAAAAAATAGAACCATGTAATAATTAAAATAGAACAAAATATAGCCGTATCGACAATAAGTGCAAGTGACATGCAACCACTCCACTCCCTAATAATACGGACACTGTTGATTCCTACGAATAAAATTGGGCAAAACATTTTATAAAACAAATCCGCAAAATTCAAAACCATTGGGTAGTTATTGAGATATCCAGCTCCTTCTCTCTCAAAAATTTTCGATTTGCTTAATACCGATATTTCTTTTTCCAACTTGTCCAAATATGGATATAACCGCTCTATGTATAGCGAATTTTGGCAATATTGCAGCGTTGTGTACGCAATTACAATCCACAAAAAAGTTTGTAATACAACATTTCCAAAAGCGATATTGACATTGAACTGTGCATTTATTCCTGCTGAAAAAACTTCCAAAACCTCATTTGGTTTTATCAAAATTAAAAATGATAGTGCTTCAAGCACACATAACCAAACAAACAACTTATTGCGCCGTTTCTGCGCTTGTTTACTCAAATCATATGTTTCTTTATAGTGATCATAGTAAAGATCCAACACTTCCAATTAAATCACCTTCCTCATGCTCGTGTGGCATCAAAATGCAAACCACAGATTTCCATCTCGCGTAATACCCTTTGTTTCCATTCAGTATCACTAAGTGAAATATAAAGAACACCAGACATATCACTAGGTGTTTCTACATCATCTTCAACTAAGGCCACAACACGTTTTCTTCCAAGCTTATTGATTAAATAGCCGTGTTCAAATACAACATTTTGCCGCGCCCTCGGTCTTAGTTCAATATCTGTTTTCAATTTTCCAACATCACATCCAGTGTACAAAACAATCGCAAAAGAAACGTCTGTGTTTTTCTGGATTTTTTCTATTATCGTATGTCCTTCATCAGGCTGATTACACAAAATTACTGGTTGCAAACCTATACGATGTAAAAAAAGTTCAACTTTATCTCTAACCGTTTCATCATGACCATGAACGATAAATACTTTTTTCCCAGATGGTTCGTCTATACTATTCCCCTCGGTGTAATATCGATCTATATTATCTCTAATAGCTTCCAATGCACCTGTCAACTCCATAAAATATCTCTTATCATTTAATCCATCATAACGAGTATTTACAAGTTCAAGCGTAGATGCTATGTATGAGTCCGAATGAGGAATTGCTATAAGTTCACATTTTATTTTTTGTTTCCACTTAATAAATTCATCAACATCATAGATCACAAAGTCCGACCGAATATAATCACATTTTGAATGTGCAGACTTTCGTATATCATCAATTTGATTTATCAAATCTAATAAGTCCTGTTTCATCCCACTAGCCCCCACTTTAGTTTTTAACCGGTTTTCCCACCACTTATATCTCACAGACTATGTCGTGTAATGTGGTTCGATCCCATTAATCGTAGTATGCCACATTCGTCGATTATTACAATCAAATTTCTTCGACAGCATTCGACTTTGTGGTCATGTTTTGTTCATTTTGGTTTTACAGTTTAATACCAGAGTTCTGGCACGCAATGTCTCAATTTGAAATCTTACCATTCTGGTATCATCTTCAAATTTTCGATACTGAAATCCCATTCATCCCCACTAACATAAGCATTGTGAAGAAATACTGTAAAACATATTTCTGTTATATCATTCCAAACTGAACCGACTCGCGTCATATGCGAAAGTTTTTCACAAAAATGATTACCATTTCTATTAATTATTATTTTTTTATCTACTATTTTCTCGCCATTTTTGCTTTTAATTTCTAGCTGGAATGCCTTGATTTTTTCACTACCCTTAACGTCAAAATTCAAATAATATCCTGCATCATAAAATTCAGACCATTTTTCACTCGGCGTATATTTAAATAATCCCATTACAAATGCATTTGTATCTATTATTTTATTGCTTGTGTTAACCTTCATATTAAAGCCATCTTTATAATTAGAAATTTCCAATGCATCAGCATTAACCCCACAAGTAATCTGGCTAATATCAGAATATTTAATGTAATCTGAGAACAAATCAATCTCTTTTTTATCACGTATATCACCAATAAACCTTGTACTGCTTTTAGGTGATGTGTTCTCTTCTCCTTCCTGAATTTTTGAAGAAAGACTCAGCATATTATTGATAAATTCATCACGAATCCGTTCCCACTTATGTTCGCCAATTGTTTCCAAACCAAACTCGGATACAACCATATCTCTTAATTCAGAAAGCCTAACATTAATCATGCTTTCATCATCTATTTTAGTCCATACTTCTTCCGAACTAATAACACCTTCTATTTCATCATATGAGAACTGCGGTAATAATATTGCTGTACATTTATTTTTTCCAACCCACGCTGCTCCCATTTCATTTAAGCACGTTGCACTCATATAGTAATTTTTAGACAAAACAAAGATCATATGTAAATCATATGTTTCAAATTCTTTACGTAAGAACTCATAAATATTATTTCCCCCTGGAACTCCATACCCTGCTACTGATGAGCAAAAAATTCCACATTCTGGAACATTCATGTTCTCTAAAAATTCCACTATTTTTTTTACATATTCCTTATCATTTGAAGAATGACTGATAAAAATTTTTACTTGCTTTTTTACTTCACTATCCTTATTTACTCTTCCTTTTGAATTACATTGTGCCATCTCAAGTACCTCCTTCAATTCTGATAAATTTATACTATAATTTTACATATAATTTATCCATGTAAATAGTAAAATAAAAATGTACAATCCATTTGGTGCCAGAGTCAGGTAAACGCATTTTTCCAATTTGTTATCCACTCGACAATGCCCTCCCGGGCTTTTAAATTTTTAGTTAAGGGAGCTGCATTTAGGCAACTCCCTTCTCTAACTCAGTCTTCTGCTAATCTTTCCTGAATATATGTAAGTTCCATCATTTTAGCTTTGATTTCTTCTTTGTTTAAAAGCTTTGTGTTATTACTGTTAAATTCTGTTAAAGTATTTCTAGTAGCATCGCCGTCCTTAAAATACTTATCATAATTCAAACCACGATTATCTGCTGGCACTCTATAGAATCCACCAAGGTCAATTGCTTTAGCACATTCCTCATTAGTAAGAAGTGTTTCGTACATCTTTTCACCATGACGAATACCAATAACTTTGATATCCTCTTTTTTACCACCAAACATTTCGCAAACAGCTTCTGCCTGAAGACCAATCGAACACGCTGGTGCTTTCATGATCAGAAGATCTCCGTTTTCCCCGTGCTCAAATGCATAAAGTACAAGATCAACAGCCTCTTCAAGAGACATAATAAATCTTGTCATGGAAGGTTCAGTAACAGTAATAGGATTTCCTGCCTTAATCTGATCAATCCAAAGCGGAATAACAGAACCGCGAGAACACATTACATTGCCGTATCTAGTACAGCAGATCTTAGTCTTACCGCTGTATCTTGATTTAGCAATGGCAACAGATTCTTCCAATGACTTAGATTTACCCATAGCATTGATTGGATATGCTGCCTTATCTGTTGACAGGCAAATGACTGCTTCTACACCTTCTTCAATAGCTGCTGTTAAAACATTATCAGTACCGATGATATTTGTCTTAACTGCTTCCATGGGGAAGAACTCACAAGAAGGTACCTGCTTTAAAGCTGCTGCATGGAATATATAGTCTACACCATGCATTGCACTCTTGCAAGACTGAAGATCTCTTACATCTCCGATATAAAATTTAATCTTGTCAGCAACTTCTGGCATTCTAGCCTGGAAGTCATGACGCATATCATCCTGCTTCTTCTCATCACGAGAAAATACGCGGATTTCTCCAATATCTGTTTTAAGGAAACGATTTAATACTACGTTTCCAAAACTTCCAGTACCACCGGTAATCATAAGCGTTTTTCCTTTAAATAAAGACATAATTTTTTTCTCCTTTTTTTCAAACTTATTTTCTTATAACAGATTCCTTTTGAATTTTTGTTAAATAATCACCTATTGTTTTTGTTTCTTGATTTTATCAATCCAAAGCAAAAACTAATTACATTTTTAGTCTCCTGATTATTAAAGCAATAATTTGTACTTATATATGTGATAACAATAATTAATGAAACAATGCTAGCCTTAAGCAACCAATCAATTAAAGAATTAACTGTTATTGGATATATAATATTAAAAACAATATACAAGCCAATCATAGTTCCTGTATTTACAAGCATCATTTTAACAATTTTTTTTATATTCCTTTCAATTAAATATTTGTAGACAAATATAAAAACATCTGATGTTCGAAATACATATGAACATACTGTACCCAGCAACAATCCATACAAACCTAATGGAGTAAAAAAGAACAATAGAAGTGAAATAACAATGTTAATCAAAGCTTCAATTATAGCCCCATTTTGTGTTTCTTTAAAGGCTCCTGCTACATTTATCGTAACTAATGCTGGTATTCTAATTTGATTCATCAGCAAAATCAACGCAAACAATATAGGAAGATACCTGTCAATATACTGTACATCATTTACTCCCCGTGTATAAATTGATATAAATGGTAGAATCATTATTAAAGCTATATTGGTAATAATAAAAAGGAAAATAGAAAAACCTGTTTCATATATCCCATAATAGCGTTCATATTCTTTTTTATTGCTATTATACAAATAGCCAAAATTTGCTTGTGGAGCTTGCATAAAAGTTGACTGAACAGTTGTACTGAGTTGTGAAAATACCATATTATATACACTATATAAACTTACTATTTTCAAGTCTGCAAATATCGTAAGAATTAATATGTCCGTATGATTCACAATCAAACCTGCTAAACTATGTATTAATGCATTCCACCTTTTGTTTACTGCTAAATAATCTGGTTTTTTCAAATAATTTATATGTACGTATTTTTTTTTAACATATGAAACATAACATATATTCTTTACAATCACGCAAGCTAAATTTAATAATTGAACCACAATTATATCATAACCTAACTCCAAGGCTATTACACGTAAAATACACGAAAGGACTATACTTACACAATCTGAAATGCATAAAATATATAGTTTTCTATCTGCATTTAAGAGAGCTTTATATTTCCCTCCCAAAATATATGACACTACATAGCTACCACCAGTTATTAATGTAAGTGCACTAGCCACCACAAATTCAACTTGCCCTGAAACTGCTAATGGAATTAATGCGGAAGCTACACCTAAACTAAAGAAGAAAATTACGGATATCTTCTTGTATTCCCTTCCTGTAGCTGTAATAATTCCACTTACTTTGTCCCAATCTTTACATGACAGTGGCGAATATAATGCTTGAACAGAAGCAGTTCCTAATCCTGCTTCTAAAATTACTAAATAAGACATTACTTGTGTAATACTCGACGTAAGACCATTTAATGATGATCCATATGCAACTAAAATTCTTTGTTGTACAATAAGTCCAGTAATAAGTGTGACAATTCTAGTAATTATAGTCATACTCATATTTTTACTTAATGATTTCATCTTATCCCTCTTTAAATTATTGAATAATTTTATAAAACTGTCGAATAATAGAATCGTTATCATATTGGAAGGATTCAGCGTTTTTCTTTAAAAACGTCAAAAGCTGTTCATCATTCAACACTTCTTCTAACTTTCCTGCTATACTTTCTGGCGACATTTCACATATCATTCCATTTACATTATCTGTAATTACCTCCGAAGCAGATTCAAAATTTGTTGATATTACTGGCTTCCCTATGATTAAAGCTTCATTAGCTACCATAGGATGTGCTTCAAAATCAGATGTTAAAACAAATACATCTGATTTCCTAACAACTGGAAAAGGGTTGTTTAATCCTCCTGTTAGATATACATAATCCTGTAATTTATGCTTAAGAATCATATTAGATATATCATCAAACAATTCACCATTTCCCAAAATAAACCATTTAAATTTATATCCTTTTGATTTTAAAATAGTAGCTGCTTCAATTACACGATCAAATCTTTTTTGATTGACAAAACGTCCTGACGATACAAACTTTACTACATTGCTATTAATTGCATTCAAAATTTCACTCTTATCATCTACACATAAAATTTTTTCAATATCAGTTTCTGATTTTTGATTCAACTTCTCAGTAATCAACGTATTATATATACACGTAATCTTATCAGTATTTAAGCCAGATTTATTTATAAAATTCTGTGCTCCTGCTTTAGAAACACATACTATCTTATCATAATAATCATATGTATTTCTCATATCATTACAGTCGTGATATCTTTTTAATACGTTATCATAATCATTGTGAACCCAAGCAATATGCTTTGGAGCTTTAATATACTTAGCATAATCTGTTGCAATACTCTCCTGATACGCTATCACACAATCATATTTATTGGAATAGTACTTAGCAGATAACAAATATCCCTGATGTGAAGTTGAATTTCGACAAATTTTTCCTTTCGTCCACATCAGAGCTCTTCTAAATAACAATCTATACATTTTTTTACTGATAATTTTTTCTCTAGAAAGAGTAACTGCTTGCAATGCATAGTCTGTTTTTAATATATGAACATTTTTTTCAAGCTCATGATATAGTTCTCCATATGGATCCATTAATAAAACATCTATGTCAAGTGTTTTCTCATCTTTTTTTAACAATGTTAATAAATTAATCATTGAAGTCATTGATCCGCCAAAACCAATGCTTTGAAGGACAAAAAGTATTTTCATTTTTCTTTATGTAATATTTAACTATATAAATACCACAGTTTCCTTTCTATATATATCCAACAAATATAACTTTTTATTTTTTAAATAAAGACTCATTTTCATTTTTCCCTAAAATTCTTTTTATTCGTTTGCCAATTTCATGACGTATTTGTTTTGATATAGGAGGAGTTACAATATTGTCAATTAATTTTTCATATTTCAAATCTGTCATTACAACACTTGGATGTTTAAGTGGTAACTCCAATGGATAAGAATCCATTCCACAAAATCTTCTAGTCATAACTTTTGCCATCGTATTACCACCATGCTCTGAATTTTCATCAACTCCAATATTCTTAATTTGATTAACTGTCGGTGAAATCCCATACATGCTGTTTGCTCTAATACTCAAACACATTTGATAATCCCAAGATGCTGGATTTTTTCCCTCAACAATTGCTTTTCTATATTTTTTTAAAGGTGTGATATAAACATCACTCATTTCCTTTGTTGGGAAATCATCCAAAAAGCGCTGTTCAACCCATGGATCGTCTAATAACTTAGCTTCTCCATCATAATATTTATTAAACTTTTCTCCCCATGAAGCCCATCCACAAGGAAGCATATGTTTCGTGAACATATAACTTGCCCCATTATCTGCTTTATATTTTCCTAAATAATTCGTTCCACAAATCCAAAGAATTCTATTATCATTTTCATATCGTTTTAGCAATTCCTCACAATACGGAAAAAAAGTTTCTTCTGGAAGATTATCATCTTCCAGAAATATAGCCCACTTCTCTCTTTCAAAAACCCATTTTGCTCCAAGTGCAATATTACCATATACACCTCTATTTTTATTCGCATAATTTTTAATTACTTCACAATCCCAATCAATTGCCTTTTCAACTGCTTCTCTTGTTTCTGCTACTTGTTTTATCTCTTTTTCGTTGCGACCTTGATCTGCCATAATATATAGCTTAGAAACACCAGCTTTTTTTAAACGATCAATAATTCTCAGAGCTGCCTCTTTTCTTTTAAATAACAACAATACCACTGGTATATTAAATCTCATATTTTTATCTCCTTCTTAAATAATAAAATGCTATACTCGAAACAAGTGGAATATAAATAGCACCTTCTATTCTATAATATGGTTCCAAAGTACAACACATAATAAGTATTGGCACCAGAATTATAAGCTCATTAGCATGATTTGTTCTAATACAATTCCATATAGTAATAAGTATATTACCTACATACAAAATAAGTCCTATACTTCCAAAACAAAATAAAATACTAATATACACATTGTGTGCAGGGCTATTAGTATACACAATTCCTACTAACCCGCGTCCAAATAGCCACGACACTATATTTCCATTACAATAGCTATCAATAAATTTTTTCCATATTACCAATCTTCCATTTCCTGATGAAACATCTGCTTCGTGAAATCTTTCCATTACTACATCAAATAATCCACTTTGAAATGCAATAACTCCTATTAAGCTAGCAATCAGCAAGAACAGAAAAAATTTACTAGTATCTCTTCTATTTACAATTAAATATATTAATACAGCTGATATCATTGTAATTACAGCTGATCTCGAACCTCCAGATACAACAATAGCAAAATCAGCTACAATAGTTAATATCAATCCTATTTTTGTTATCCAAGTTAGTTCTTTTCCATTTTCTATTAGCAATACTATTGTCTGAAGAATGCACAATAGTATAAATAAAGATTGATAATTTCTATCAACCAACAAGCTATTGCCATTTATAAAAGCAGTATATGCAGAAATTTCAGCATAATTCATAATATATGGCAAAATTCCTATTGCTATAAATGCTCCTGATATAACAAATGCAATTCTACTCATTATAACGTCTTCATCACATTCGATAATATAAGGAAAAACCATATACATAAAACAAATTGCGCAAAAAAACTGACCATACTCGTCTAAACTCACCGCAAAAAATTGCGACAACAGCATATGTAATCCAAATAACAGCATCATCCCAGAGGATTTTGTCGAATATATTTTAAATTGCCTTTTGTACAAAAACCAAAAAATAATACTCAACATTATTCCTGCAAGTATTATTCCATTTATTCCGTAATATGCAGAGAATGATTCAGATACTGAAGCTGCAATATAATCTCGTGTTACTGTTAAAACTAGCAGTGGAACAATACTACTCGCTGCATTCTTACTTGCTACCCAAAATGTAAATACTAAAACAGTAATTTGGTATAAATATGTAAAAGCACGAATATATGGCGCATACAGCGAAAATAACATAATTAAGCATGTTACTAATACTATTCTTTTATTCCAGTCAAACAATCGTATCCTACTGTTATCTTCTATATCTTCTGCCATATTTCCCATCATATCACTCTTTCTCGTGCCTCTCTTATTAACTCTAGCAATCCATCCTTATACTTTTCATACGAAAAACTGTTAATTGCAGTATATCTTGCTTGCTTTCTCATTTCCATTAATTCATTTGAATTCATATTTACGGCTTTATCAAAAATCTTAAAAATTGCCTCTTCTGAATTCTCATATACTATGAAGCCATTCTTCCCATTATGTAAATACATTGATATATCTCCTGTATTGTTTGTAATAACAGGAGTTCCTACAGACATGCTTTCCGCTAATTTAGTTGGAAACCCTGCATCTGAAGATTTTCTTATTGGTCTTGTAAAAATAGAAAAATCTGCATCTCTTAATTTGTTTTCAACTTCATCTTGAGGAATTCTACCAAAAATATTAATATATTCTTCCGTACCTAATAATATATAGCTTTGATTTTCTAAATTCTCAATCAATTGTTTTCTTGTGGCACCATAAATATCCAATTTTATTTTTACATCTTTGGAATTAATAAGTTTAAGGGCTTTTATTATATCTATAAACTTTTCTTTTCCTTTTCCTAAACTTCCAGCAAATACAATCCTAAGATAGTTTTTACTTTCTGTGTTAATTCTATATAATATTTCTGGAACATTCATAATAGTAGGCATTCTTAATGTTGGCACATGCTGAGCATTATAATGCCTCTCAAATAATGAACTTATAGCAATTATACCGTCAACACGCTTATTTTTCTTTTCGATCAGTTTTATGTGTTCTCTATAATATGGATTATATTTTCCCCCTTTAAATGTAGATTTATCATACCATTCGCATTGTTCCAATATATACGGTATATGATTTTCTCTCGACCATTTATAAAGATAATCAGTTACATAAACCATAGCACTTGAAACCAACACATCAAACTTAACTGTACTAGCTATTTCTTTAATTGCTTTGATATATGGTTTAGCTGTACCAACACCACTCAGTGTTAAAAAACTCTTAGGATCGTGTACGTAGTGTATTTCATAATCAAAGCATTCCAATTCAGCACATTTAATGTTTTTGTGTGTTTGTGGAGCAACAACTACTACTTTATAACCACATTCATTAAAAAGTTTCACCATATTTCTCGCTCGACTTGAAAAAGCCTCTCCATAAGGGAATGAACTGCTTATAAC
>OIEM01001233.1_pt1 | contig 11157 bp, 8 predicted proteins | sample 1581761 | NCBI WGS metagenome assembly OIEM01 (sample SAMN01760978, study PRJEB22395) | human gut metagenome | reverse complement strand
GGAGACGTGCCGTTCCCGCTTCCGGCGCAAAGGTAAGTCCGCTTTTTCTCACCTTGGAAAGCTGCTCCATAAGCTCCTTGTTGAAGCGGTCGATACGCATGGAGGGCAGCGCAAGATTTATCCTCTCGCCCTCGGTGTAGCCCGTCATCTTAGAAAGCACGCCCTCGATATCGTAATGGTCGCTGGTGCTCAGCGACGCAAGTGACAGCTCCTCATAGCCCGATGAGCTGCAAAGACATTTGGCTTCCTTTAATATAGTATCCGCCCTTTTCTCTCTGAACGGGCGATAGATAAAGCCCGCCTGACAGAAACGGCAGCCACGTATGCAGCCTCTCAGCACCTCAACCACGGAGCGGTCGTGAACTATCTCGGAAAAGGGAATAACGAACTTTTCGGGATAGAACACCTTGTCAAAGTCGGCAATGATGCGCTTTGTAACCTTTTCGGGCACGCCTGCACGGTTGGGAACAACGCTTTCTATCCTGCCGTCCTCCTTGTAGGAAACGTCATAGAAGGACGGAACATATATGCCGCCTATCTGTGCAGCCCTTTCAAGGAAGCTCTGCTTTGTGTATTCGCCGGACTTTTTCATCTGCTCGTAAAGCTCCATCAGCTCAAGGTTGGCTTCCTCGCCCTCGCCGATAACAAACAGGTCGATAAAATCACACAGGGGTTCGGGATTGCACACGCATGGGCCGCCCGCAATTACAATGGGGTCATCTTCACTGCGTTCAGCCGCCGGCACAGGCAGACCTGCCAGGTCAAGCATATTCAGGATATTTGTGTAGCAAAGCTCGTACTGAATGGTAAAGCCGATGAAATCGAACTCCTTTATGGGGTCAAGGCTCTCCAGACCGTAAAGGGGTATGTCATTTTCACGCATGAGCGCCTCGTAATCGGGCCACGGCGCAAAAACACGCTCGCACCACCAGTTCTCACGGGCATTTTTCAGGGAGTAGAGTATTTTCATGCCGATGTGGGACATTCCCACGTCATATGCGTCGGGGAAGCAGAAAGCAAAGCGCACATCTACCTTGCTTTTATCCTTTACAACGCTGTTGAACTCTCCGCCGATGTATCTTGAGGGGGATTTAACTTTAAGCAGCTGCTTCTGAATTTTTTCTTTAAGTTCCATTATTAGTTTCTTTCGGAATATTCCACGTCATATTTTCAACTCGGGGATATGAGCTTTTATCTCACGGACAACGCCGTTATCATCATTTGAGGGGGCAATATAATGCGCCGCACTTTTAAGCTGCGGGTGAGCATTTTCCATGGCAAAGCTGTATTTGCAGCAGCTCATCATCTCATAGTCGTTAAGATAATCGCCGAAAACCATTGCCTCGTCATAGCCTGCGCCAAGCCTTTCCATAAGCTTTGTTACGGCAGTGCCCTTGTTGACCGTTTTTCCCACGATATCCACCCAGCAGGTGTTTGAAAGGATAACGTTGAAATCATCGGAAAAGCGCTTCATTGCAGGATAGACCTGCGTTTCGGCGTTCTTGTCAAAAAGTGCTATCTTGATTATCCTGTCGCCGTCTGGTATCACGCTGAAGTCATTCACCGTTTTCAGGCGGGCGCAGTAGGTGTTGCAGCTGTCGGAAAAATCCTTGTCGCTGTCAGCCACATATGCGCAGTTCTCTCCCGAAAGCAGGATACGCACGCCCTTGTCATAAAGCTTCTCCGCCTCATGCACCATTGCAAGAACATCTTCGGCGGGCATGGGCAGGGAATAGATAAGCTGACCCTTTTCATATGCCACGCCGCCGTTTTCGGCAATGTACATCATCTTGTCACGCACGGGCATAAAAAGCTTTTCCACGCCGTAATACTGCCTGCCGGAAGCGGCGGCAAAGGTGATGCCCATATCATAAAGCTTTTCCACCAGCTCCATAAAGCCGTCGGGAAGAGCATGACTGCTGTTCAGAAGTGTGCCGTCAAGATCGGCGGCGATAAATTTTATCATCTGAGATCCTCTCTTCAAAAAAGTTTCCGAATAATTATAGCATATCGCAGGGAATAATTCAACGGATAATTATAAACAGCAATGCGCCGCTGATATGCCAAATATGAACAAAATGTAAAATTTAGCATTCTGCTCTTGATTTTGCCAAAGGAAAGGTATATACTAATGTTAGCACTCAAAAAGAAAGAGTGCTAACACTTGTAAGATGAAAGTGCTAAGATCCACTGCTTCCGTTCGGGAACAGTACATTTACATAAAAGGATGTGTTATTATGGCTGAAACGAAACAGTTCAAAGCAGAATCCAAGCGTCTGCTTGATATGATGATCAACTCCATTTATACTCACAAGGAAATATTCCTCCGTGAGCTTATCTCCAACGCCAGCGATGCTATCGACAAGCTGTATTTCAAGTCTCTTACTGATGACAAGGTTGGCATGAACAAGGACGATTTCAAGATCGAGATAACCGCCGACAAGGAAAACAAGGTGCTCACTATCTCCGATAACGGTATCGGTATGACCGCCGATGAGCTGGAAAATAACCTTGGTATCATCGCAAACAGCGGCTCCTTCAAGTTCAAGAACGAGAACGAAAAGACAGACGATGTTGATATCATCGGTCAGTTCGGCGTAGGCTTCTACTCCGCTTTCATGGTAGCAAAGGAAGTTGAGGTCCGTTCCAAGGCTTACGGTTCCGACAAGGCTTATATGTGGAAGTCCAGCGGCGCTGACGGCTACACTATTGAAGAGTGCGACAAGGACAGCGTTGGTACAGAAATTCGCCTGACCCTCAAGGACGACACCGAAACCGAGTGCTATGACGAGTATCTTGAAGCCTCCACCATCAAGGAGCTTGTAAAGAAATACTCCGACTATATCCGCTTCCCCATCAAGATGGACGTGGAAAAGACTAAGAGAAAGGCTGATGCCAAGGAGGACGATTATTCCGACGACGCTTACGAGACCGTTATCGAGAATGAGACCCTCAACAGCATGGTCCCCCTCTGGAGAAAGAACAAGAACGAGCTTAAACCCGAGGATTACAACAACTTCTACAAGGAAAAGTTCTTCGACTACACCGACCCTCTCAAATATATCCACTCCAAGATCGAGGGTACCGTTACATATGATTCCCTGCTGTTCATTCCAGCAAGAGCGCCTTTCAACTTCTACTCCAAGGACTACGAAAAGGGTCTGCAGCTTTATTCCAGCGGCGTGCTTATCTCCGACAAGTGCGCTGACCTGCTCCCCGACTACTTCTCATTTGTAAGAGGTCTGGTAGATTCCGCAGACCTGTCGCTGAACATCTCCCGTGAAATGCTCCAGCACGATCACCAGCTCAAAACCATTGCAAAGTCCATTGAAAAGACGATCAAGAGCGAGCTGAAAAAGATGCTCAACAACGAGCGTGAAAAGTACGAGCAGTTCTGGAAGACTTTCGGTATCCAGATAAAGTTCGGCGTTTACGACAATTACGGCAGAGACAAGGACGCCGTTGAGGATCTGCTGATGTTCACCTCCTCCCACGAAAACAAGCTCACCACCCTTGATGAGTATGTTTCCAGAATGAAGGAAGAGCAGAAGTACATCTACTATGCTGCAGGCGACAGCGTTGAGAAGATACAGGCTCTCCCCCAGACCGAGCTGCTCCGTGACAAGGGCTATGAGATACTCTACCTCACCGATAACGTGGACGAGTTTGCTGTCAAGGTGCTCATGCGCCACGGCGACAAGGAGTTCAGGAACGTTTCCGAGGGTGACCTTGGCATTGACACCGAGGCTGAAAAGGAAGAGACCAAGAAGCTTGCCGAGGAAAACAAGGATATGCTCTCATTCATCACCGCAGCCCTTGACGGCAAGGTAAAGGAAACAAAGATATCCGACAAGCTGAAATCTCACCCTGTCTGCATCTCCAGCTCCGGTCAGATCTCCCTTGAAATGGAGAAGATACTCAACCAGAATCCTCAGAACGAGAAAGTCAAGTCCGAAAAAGTCCTGGAGATCAACCCCAACCACAAGATATTTGCCGCAATGCAGAAGCTTTACGGCGAGGACAAGGAAAAGTTCAAGGATTACGCATCTATCCTCTACGATCAGGCACTTCTCATCGAGGGTATGCAGATCGAAGACCCTGTTGAATTTTCCAACAAGATATGCGCACTTATGGCTGAATAAGCTGTGTGCATAAATATATTGTAAACGTGAATATCCCGACAGTATTACCGCTGTCGGGATATTTTTGTTGACAAACTTATTAAGACTTTGTATAATAAGGTAAGACAATATATTTAGGGGGAGAGCATAATGTTAACAGACATAGCAAAACAGCAGCTCAGAAAAGCTGGATGGTATGAGGGAAGAAAAATTGACCTTACAAAATTTGAAGAGCAATATGCCAAAATTGGCTGTGAACTGTTTCCTGCTGCAAGAAAATTTCTTGAGGAATTTGGCGATTTGAAGATATGCGATAAGTTTGAATTTCCTTATATTAAAGAAGGCGTTTTATATAATGAGAGTTCAACTCAATGGCCGATATGCACGGGCCATAGAGATTTAGAGCTTGAAAACCGTGTTGATGAATTATATGGTCAAAAAATACTTGGGGTTGGTGCTTTGGAGTATTGTGAAATATATATCTATATTTCGGAAGACGGGAGATTTTTTGTAAACTGGTATTTCGATGGCCTTTGGGCAGAAAATTCAGACCAGCTTTGGAATGAATACTATGGTGAAGATTATGGTAGGGCAACTTGGGATGATTTAAAGGCCGGAAAGGGCAGGACAATGTATAAGAAAAAAGTAAAAAAATACTTATAATACCCTGCCATAATTGCAAAAACGTTTTCAGAACTAATAAAATGAAAAAGGAGAGAAGTGACATGCTAATAGACATAGCAAAACAGCAGCTCAGAAAAGCAGGCTGGTATGAGGGAAGAAAAATTGACCTTACCAAATATGAAGAGGCATATGCAAAAATCGGCTGTGAACTGTTTCCTGCCGCAAGAAAATTTCTTGAAGAGTATGGAAATCTGCATTTTTATGATAAATATGAAGCACTTGATTTGGAAGACGGTTATTGCATAAAAGAGAGCTCAACTGAACTTGTTTATTGTTGTAGTCGAAGAGATAATGAACTTGAAGAAATGGTGAGAAATTTATTTGGGCAAAAAGTACTTAAAGTTGGTTTAATAGATTGCGGTAATATCTATATATTTATTTCAGAAGACGGAAGATTTTTTGCTAATTGGTATGGTGTTGGTCTTTGGGCAGAAAATTCCGACCAGCTTTGGAATGAGTACTATGGTGAAGACTATGGTTGTGCAACTTGGAATGATTTAAAAGCCGGAAAGGGCAGGACTATGTTTAAGAAAGAAATCGAAAAATACTTATAACAGTCAGAAAAACAAAAAACTGAGAAGGAAAACTCCTTCTCAGTTTTTTCATGCCATATGGCTTATAAGCTGTGATTATCTCTCGATCACCTGTGCTCTGTCGGGGCCAACGCCTACCATGCTGATGGGGCACTCGCAAAGCTCTTCAAGGCGGGAGATGTACTTGCGGCAAACCTCCGGAAGCTCTTCAAACTTTCTGCAAGCGGAGAGATCCTCGCTAAAGCCCTTAAACTCCTCATAAACAGGCTCGCAGCCCTCAAGTCCCTCAAGTGTGGGGGGGAAGTCCTTGATGATAGTGCCGTCGGGCTTCTTATATGCTACGCAAACCTTGAGTGTGTCAAGACCTGCAAGTGTATCAAGCTTGTTGATAACGAGGGAAGAAAGACCGTTTACACGAACTGCGTGGCGAACGATAACAGAATCGAACCAGCCTGTTCTTCTGGGTCTGCCTGTGATGGTACCGAACTCGCCGCCCTTATTGCGGATATAATCGCCTGTTTCGTCGTTAAGCTCTGTGGGGAAAGGACCCTTGCCGACTCTTGTGGTGTATGCCTTTGCAACACCGTAGATAGCGTCAATGGTCATGGGGCCTACGCCTGTACCTGTGCAAACGCCTGCGGACAGGGGGTGAGAGCTTGTAACATAAGGATATGTACCGAAGTCGATATCAAGGAGAGTAGCCTGTGCGCCCTCGAAGAGGATAGTCTTTCCTGCCTTCTTAGCTTCATAGGTAAGAACGGAAACGTCGTCCATGTACTTAGCCAGACGCTGACCGTAGCCGATATATTCCTCGATAACTGCGTCAAGGTCGATAGCCTCGCCGCCGTAAACCTTTGTGATGATAGCGTTTTTCAGCTCGCCCACGCTCTTAGCCTTTTCACGGAAGATGTCGGGGTGAACCAGGTCATAAAATCTCAGACCGCTTCTCTCGTACTTATCCATATAGGTAGGGCCGATTCCACGGTGAGTGGTTCCGATGTCCTTATTGCCTCTGAACTTTTCGGAAAGTCCGTCAAGAGCGATATGCCAGGGCATAATGATGTGCGCTCTGGGGTCGATCTTCAGGTTATCGAAGGAGATTCCTCTCTTGGAGAGGTCGTCGATCTCGCCGAGAAGATCCTTAGGGTCAAGAACTACGCCTGCGCCGATAAGGCAGAGGGTGTTTTTATAGAGAATACCTGAGGGGATAAGGTGAAGCTTATAGGTCTCGCCGTTGCTTGCAACAGTGTGACCCGCATTGTTGCCGCCCTGGGAACGTACAACAACATCTGCACGGGAAGCCAGTATATCAATTACCTTTCCCTTGCCTTCGTCGCCCCACTGGGTACCGATTACGATATTAGCAGACATTTAAAATTCCTCATTTCTTGAATGAAATATTTTCAGGAAGCGGATTTTCCGCATTACTATATTATTATAACAAATTGTCTCCCCTCTGTCAATAGTAAAAAAGTAAAAAGCGGCGTGTCGCCGCCTCCACCCGTACTTTAATATATGGGGACTATTTTATTTGTGGCTCGGTAACTGTTATTTATGGCATTATTTAAAATATAGGTATGCAGCGTGTCGCCGCAGCCACCCGTGGGCTATTTATGCAAAGATTATTTCATTTGCGGCTCGGTGACTTTATACGATCTCCTATGTTCTCTCCCCCGATGTATTGCAGACGGTACACAGCCTTGGGATGCCGTTGTCACAGGCAAAGCGGCGGCATATCTCGGCCGTTTCGCTGTTTTCATCGGCACAGCAGACGATTATATCACATTCCGCTGTGGCAAGGCGGCGGAGCAAAAGCTCTATATTATCAGCGCTGTCATCGGCAAATATAAGTATCCTCTGCCTGAAAGACTTATCCGCTCCCCGCAGAGCCGACACTGCCGACAGGCACATTATAACAGACGAAAATATGAAAATAACAGCGGTCTCATAAGCTATATCCATAAAAACACCTCCGTATTTCATATTATGATGAAAACACGAAGGTGTTCGGATATTATTTTTTCCATGTTGCGGGAGCAAACAGGAGCAGCATGGGAAAAAGCTCCAGTCTGCCTGCCAGCATATCAAAGATAAGTATTAGCTTTGTAGGCGAGGACATAAAGCCGAAATTCTGAATGGGGCCGACCATTTCAAGGCCGGGGCCAACGTTATTGAGCGTTGCGGCTACAGCGGTGAAGTTCGTTATCAGGTCATAGTTATCGAAGGACATAACGCCCATTGAGATAACGAAAACCATTATATAGCAGACCATATACACATTTACCGAGCGCACGGTCTCGTGGTCGATGGCGTGGGAATCAACGGTTATCTTACGCACCTGCTTGGGGTGGATCATAACGCTGAGTTCCTTTGCCATGCTCTTGAAGAGAATGATTATTCTCGATACCTTTATGCCGCCGCCCGTACTTCCTGCGCAGGCGCCGATGAACATTATCAGCACGATGATAGTTCTGGAAAGCTCGGGCCATATGTCAAAGTCAGCTGTGGAAAATCCCGTTGTGGAAACTATTGAAGCCACGGTGAATGAAGCATTTCTCAAAGCATCTCCCACACTGGGGAAAAGGTGCCTGATGTTCAAAGTTATGACGGTTATGGCGGAAATGACGATAAGCGCAAACACTTTCAGCTCGCTGTTGAACACCTCTTTCAGCTTGCCTGTTATCAGCAGATAATAGGAGCTGAAATTTATGGAGAATATGAGCATAAATACCGTAACGATAATTTGCAGTGCGGGAGAAAAGCTTGCAAAGCTGTCATTCCTGAAGCCGAATCCGCCTGTGCCTGCTGTGGAAAAAGCGGTGTTCAGTGCATCGAACACTCTCATTCCGCCTATGAGCAGAACAATGAACTCAGCAAAGGTCAGCACAAAGTATATGGAATAAAGTATCATTGCGGTGGTCTTTACTCTGGGAACAAGCTTGCTTACCGAGGGGCCGGGGCTTTCCGCTTTCATGATGTGCATATTCTGTCCGCCGCTGAGGGGAACGAACGCCATTATAAAGACCAGCACGCCCATGCCGCCGATCCAGTGGGTGAAGCTGCGCCAGAACAGGCTGGCATAGCTTAATGCCTCCACATCTGACAGAATACTGGAACCGGTAGTGGTGAAGCCGGAGATGGTCTCAAAGAGAGCGTCAATATAAAAAGGAATCTCACGGGTGAGAACGAAGGGAATGGCACCGAAAACAGACATGACAAACCAGCCCAGTGCAACGGCAGTGAAGCCTTCCCTGACATACAATTCCTTAAAACGTCCTGTGTGTTTGAAGCTTAACAATTTTCCTAAAATGAAACAAACAGCTGCGGTCACCAGATAGATCAGTGCCACATGATATTCTCCGTAGATCATACCAACGATCCAGGGAAGCAGTAAAAATAATGCTTCAAATTGTAAAATAAATCCGATAATAAAACTCAATATCGCAAAATTCATGATAATGTCCTTCTATAAAATTACCCTTCAATAATATCTTTAATATCATTCAGCCGTGCATGTGTCAGTACTACGACCACATAATCGCCTACATGAAGCTCGTCCTGACCACTGGGAATAATAGCCTGTCCTCCGCGGACGATGGAACAGACCAGGATATTTTTCCGGATGTGCAGACGGTTCAGAGGTATATTGGTAACGGCAGAATCCTCTTTGATGTAGAATTCCAGTGCCTCTGCATGACCGTCTTCCAGCTTATACAGATTCTCCACATTACTGTTGAGAGATTCATTCATGGATCGTGCATATTTAATGATCATATCTGCAGTTACCAGGCGCGGATAGGAGATCGTATCCAGCTTGATATCACTTAAGACACCACTGAAGTTGATACGGTTGATCTTGGTGACTACCTTTGCATGGGAAGTCCGTTTCGCATACAGTGACAGGAGGATATTTTCCTCATCAAGTCCGGTTAGTGCAGCAAAAGCATCCACGTTCTCCAGCCCCTCCTGTATCAGAAGACGTTCATCCGTACCGTCACCGCAGATAATGGAAGCCTTGGGCAGCAGTTCACTCAAATGCTCGCAGCGAGCGGGATCCTGATCGATGATCTTGGTATGGATGCCGACTTCTAAAAGTCTTCTTGCCAGATAATAAGCAATGGTTCCGCCACCGACGATCATGGCAGTACGTGCCCTGCCGGCGCCGATACCGATCTTTTTGAAGAAATCATTAGCCTTGGGAGGAGTGGACACAATAGCTACCACATCGCCTTCCCGGAAGACAAAATCACCCCGGGGAATCAGCACCTGATTATCTCTGGTGACCATACATACCAGTACATCGCATTTTAAGGTGGTACGGATGTGGATCAGTTCATAATTATTTAAGAGACAGTCATGGGTCACGCGGAAATGCAGAAGCTCGATCCTTCCCTTGGAAAAAGTATCGATCTTAACTGCAGAAGGAAACTGGAAGATCCGGGCAATCTCGGCGGCACTGGACAGCTCCGGGTTGATGATCATGGCAAGCCCCAGCTCTTCCCGCAGAAAAGCAATCTCATTATTGTAGATAGGATTGCGGACACGGGCGATGGTCTTACAATGTCCCGCCTTTTTCGCAATGACACAGCACAGAAGATTCTGCTCATCGGATCCGGTCACGGCGATCAGCAGATCCGCATGGTCAATGCCAGCCTCAGACAGTGTCTGGAAGCTGACACCATTGCCCACGATGCCCATGGCATCCAGATCATCCGTGATGGAATTCACCTTTTCCTCATTGGTATCGATCACGGTGATATTGTGATTCTCACCGCCTAATTGCTCTACCAGGGTGTAGCCAACCTTGCCGCAGCCCACAATGATTATGTTCATAAAAACCTCCAAAACAAAAGTCATAAAAACAGTTATCGCTTATTATACCACACTATAGAAAAAAAGAGAAGATTGAAAGGAATATCCTGTCCACGGAGACATATATTGTAACTATTCAGAGCATTAAATATCAGCTAAGTCTTGATGAATGCCTGCATTCGCAAAGGAGAAGTTCCGAAGGAACGATTTTGCGCATGAGGTTCTGAATAGTTACGGGAGGAGAAACATGGACAGCCTGCTTCGTATTTTTCCGCAAAAGAGAAGAGCATTCTGGCAGAAGACAGCGGATAATGGGGGAAAAATCTGCGAGATCCGTCTACGTGTGGACAGGCCGGTGATCGTGGAAACATCGAGAGGAGATTATTTCTTAAATAACGGCGGGGAATGGCAGGAGCATCCTTACGGAGCGCATCTGGTGACGGAAGCGGAGATACGGGAGTTGATCGCCTGGCTGTGTCAGGATTCGGTGTATGCTTATGCCGATGAGATCAGACAGGGCTTTTTGACTGTGGAAGGCGGACACCGGATCGGATTGTGCGGACAGGCTGTGTTGGAAAATGAAACAGTGATTCGCACTCTGAAAAATATTGCGTTTATCAATATCCGGGTCGCCCATGAGATCCGGGGAGCAGCTGACGGTATCCTGCCAAAATTATATAAGAAAGGAAAATTTCAGAATACCCTGATTGTATCGCCTCCGGGATTCGGCAAAACCACTCTGCTCAGGGATCTGATCCGTCAGATTTCCGATGGTAATACGTATGGTGCGGGACTTCGGGTGGGAGTGGTGGACGAGCGCTCGGAGCTGGCGGGAAGCTATCTGGGAAGACCTCAGAATGATCTGGGGATGCGGACGGATGTGCTTGATGGCTGTCCCAAGGCTCAGGGGATGTTATTACTTTTGCGTTCCATGTCACCTCAAGTCATTGCAGTGGATGAACTGGGGGAGGAAACGGACAGGCGGGCCTTACAAAAAGCAGCGGCCT
>OIEM01001230.1_pt1 | contig 11170 bp, 16 predicted proteins | sample 1581761 | NCBI WGS metagenome assembly OIEM01 (sample SAMN01760978, study PRJEB22395) | human gut metagenome | reverse complement strand
TAACCTGTGCCTGAATGGAAACGTCCAGTGCGGAAATCGGCTCATCACATACGATGAAGTCCGGGTTTACTGCAAGGGCACGGGCAATGCCAACTCGCTGGCGCTGTCCGCCGGAGAACTCATGAGGAAAACGGTCTGCATGCTCTGCCTGCAGTCCAACGGTCTCAAGAAGCTCAATTACTTTGGCATTACGCTCTTTCTTGCTGGAAGCAAGGCCATGGGCATCAATTCCCTCTGCCACAATGTCCAGAATTTTTCTTCTTGGGTTCAGGGATGCATATGGATCCTGGAAGATCATCTGCATTCTTCTGCAAAGCTCATGTCTCTGCTTTGTATCCAGATTCTTGTCAATTTTCGTTCCATCGAAGGTTACCGTACCATCTGTAGGATCATACAGATGGATAACAGTTCTTCCGAAGGTAGATTTACCACATCCAGACTCTCCAACCAGACCAAGAGTCTCTCCTTTATAAATCTGAAGGGAAATGTCATCAACTGCTTTCAGGATCTTTTTATTTCCAACATTAAAGTATTTCTTCAGGTTCTTGACATCAAGAAGTACCTGCTTTCCATCATTTTTCATCAGAGTTTACCTCCTGTGCCATCTCGTCAAGCATCCAGCATGCTGACTTGTGATTCTTGCCGCAATCGGTATAATCCGGCATGTATTTCTGGCAGACGATCATTGTCTCCTTACATCTTGCCGCAAAAGGACATCCAACCGGAGGCTCCATAAGATCCGGAGGAGTTCCTGGAATTGCCTGAAGCTCACCGCCTTTTTCGTGTGCTTTTGGAATAGAACGAAGAAGGCCTTTTGTATATTCGTGACATGGGTTGTGGAAAATATCTTCCACATCTCCTGTCTCAACTAATTTTCCGCCATACATAACAGCAACACGGTCTGCAATATTTGCCACAACACCAAGGTTATGGGTAATGATGATAATGGATGTTTTGATCTTTTTCTGAAGATCGCGCATCAGATCCAGAATCTGTGCCTGGATCGTTACATCAAGGGCTGTGGTCGGCTCATCTGCGATCAGCACCTTGGGATCACATGCCAGTGCAATGGCGATGACAACTCGCTGTCTCATACCACCGGACAGCTGGTGTGGATACTGGTCGTAACGCGCCTCCGGATTGGAGATTCCAACCAGGGAAAGAAGCTCAATGGCTCTTGCCTTACGGTCGGCTTTACTCATCTCCTTGCGGTGCTCTTTCAGCATTTCCTCGATCCGCCCATTGCTGTTGAAAGCAAGAGAAATCTGACGAATATCTACATTTCCGTAAAGGATCAGTCTTCCCTGTTCCGCATTCCTGCTCTTATAAAAGAAATATCCCGCAGCAAAGGCGATCACCAAAACCACGGCAATGATGACCGATTTTCTGTTTCGTCCCAGCCATTCCATTTTCAAGTATCCTTTCTTCCTGAACGCCGCCCTTTCATGACTTCCATTCTTTTCTCCATGGTATCAAATTCAAATTTGAATTACAAGTTAATGTATGATATTTGCAAAACCTATATATGCGATATTTCTTGATTTTATCGAGTGGCCAAGAAAATGCCACGAAAATAATAACCGCCAAAATACGATGTTTTTGCTTAAATTTTTGCCGTATTTTTGCCGTCCAAAAGAAAAAAGCGGGGATTTCTCCCCACTTTTTTAGATACCGGATTACCTCCGGGCTATAACTGTGCCCACAGTAATGATAAATAATCCCGCATATAAATCTCGTTGCCTACGTATGACCGCTTGTTTGTGCTCCATTTTCTTTATTTTGTTCTTCAACTCTTCTAATGATGTTCTGGATTCTGTTAGATCGTCCCTGACATCGTTCAACGATTGATTCGCATTCGTTAATGATATCTGTGTCTCTTCGAGTTCTTTCTGCAATTTCGATAGCTGTTTCATTTGCTCGCCGGAATCCATTTTGAGCATGATCAATTTTTGCCTGAGCTGATTTAACTCCAAGCTCTGCGCTGTGAATTCTGTCTTGAGCTCGTTCCAATCCGTCATTGATATCATGATAGTCTGTCTTGGCTCGGCTTGATTCATAGTACCACCATCCGCAGATACCTGTAAGCAGTAGCAAAATGACAATCCCAACAACAAACAAGCGGTGATTACTCGTTTTAAAATCTTCCCACACATTTAGCCCTCCTGATTCTTGTAAAACTCTGCTTTTCCTCTGATTAAATCTCCACCCGGCACTAACACGCCGCCATTGCTGTAGTCCGGTAAGTACAGCAGATCCCAACGCATATCAGGCTCTCCGCTACTGACGCCGTAACCGTCAATTTGGGCGATTTCCGCGTGCGTATATACATCGTCCGCAGTCAATTCAAGTATTTCTTCAGCTTTAGCCGTTAACATCGCCATGGCTTCAATCTGTTCTTTTGTCGGCGGTTCACTTCCTAAATCTATGCCGTCGGGATGATCATAGTAGCATATCGCGTCTTTACAACACGCCATCGCTATACCGATCGACCGGCTGTTCCTGTGCCATGTATGCGCCAGTCTTTCAGTAAAATCTTCGTGCATGATGTGATAACCGCCTGCACGGTCGATTACTACTGTATAGTCAGGCAGATTGACTACACTCCCGTCACAGCCTGTCCAGTGTTCATAAATTCGGTCAATGCCTCCCACAGCATTCTTCAGCAATACTTCAATTTCTTTTAACGTCATCTTTTTTCAGCTCCTTTTCTATAGCATCCGGCCGGCCATTGCGGTTTTTATCCACCATATACTTTGCGATAAATGCAATCGCCCCGACGACCGGAACCGCCGTATAATCTTCAAAGAATTTAATCAATGTCATCGTATTTGCTGACCCCTTGCAGAATTCAATAACCCACGCGGTCAGCACAACACAAAACAGAATTAAAAAGCCTATGGCATAACCATAGACTACTTTCATGGACGGCTTGGCATTCCCTTTCGGTATGTGTTCATTTATGTATCCGACAGCTTTTTTCCATAAATCCCTTATTTTCTCGAACAATCACATCACCTTTCCTATCAATGCAATTACCACGGAAATGATGGTAGAAATCAGCCCGGCTACTTTATAGATATTATCTATCCTGTGATGTGCTGATTTCGCACTTTGTTCTGCCCTTTCATGCGCTACCTGAAGTCTCTGTATTTCTGGAAGCATTTCCACAAGCATGTCGAGTTTCGTTTCAATCCGGACAATTCTCTCCAGTGCTTCTGGACTTATATCTACCATACTCATTATTTATTATCCTCCGTCTTATTTTCAGGCTTTTCTTTCTCTTCCAGTGGCTTGCTCCGGATGCATTTTTTATTAGTGCAAAGCCCTGTTTCTTTGTTCATTTTCCTGTGGCATAAAAAACAGCGTTCCATTATATTTCGCTCCTTTTCTTCGTATATTCGCTAATCAATTCTTCTCGTTCTTCTTTTAACTCAGTGTATAGATCCTCATCTTCAATCGCTTTAGCTTTTGCCATTTCGAGTTCAATATTACTTAGTTTATCCGCGTATTTTCTATCCAAGGTATTGAGTTCTATCTGTCTCTGCGCTTCTACAGTCGGCTCCGGAGCAACATATTTAATCGGTTTCCCGTCCGCGCCACGAATATACCCATCAATGTACTGGTTAAAGGCATTGGCGCCAATTGGTTCCACCACAACGGCTTCCGGGAATTTCTCCTTTGCTTCCGCGAGAGCTTCTTTCAGTTTCTTCGGATTCTTTTCTGGATTAAAATCACAAATAATACTTCCGACTCGCTTCCCGTTCGCACCGAACCCTGCTATATAAAAATCCACATTAGAACTATTCATTTTTTTACTCCTTTCAATTAAATTGGAACGTCAGTAGTTCTCCACTGTGCCTATTTACCAAATGCAATCCACTGTGCATCTTGACCTGTTCCCGAATTATCATGCACAGACAACGTAAATCCTGTTAATGAATTGTATTCAACAGCACGTGAATCGAAGTAAGCAGTACCTTGATGGTTTGTTATTATTTTCCGAAAAGAATTAAACGCTATCGGGAATGTTACCCATCCGTGCTCATTAGATCCCCACTGCATAATTAGCCCACCAAAGAAGATTCCTAAGCAAACATATCCGTTTTGCGCGATGTTGTAGCGTACACCAGACGCAGTCAATACCATTTTCAACAGCTGACCGAACCATGAGTTAGTTTGCAGCGAGCTGATAGCCGTAATAGCAGATGTTAATACCAGTTTTTGTATGATACCTTCTGCAAAATCGGATACTTGTGAGACTTTAAATGATTTCCAATGATTCAGTATTCCTCGTACCCATGATGTAGACGTAATCTTGCTGTCAGAGTTATCATTAAATTCTGCATCGTTGGTCGCCGTTTTAATATCTGCAAAAGTAACCAGCTGCCCGCTATCTAAAACTGCCGAAACGTTCCCTGTATTACTGAAAGTCAGATTCAATGTCATTCGTTTAGAAACAACCGTCGTACTTCCCTCTGCCGGCATTGTATCCGGATCAGTATCCGTCATATATGCAAACATGATTTCTCCATCATCCGGATCAGTAGCAAATAATCCGAGCTCTCTTTCTTTAAAAGGTTTAGTTATACCTGTGTTAGTTAATGTAGATACCAACTTAACGATAGATCCGTCTACAGTGCAAGACGCAATCGTCAAATCCTTTTCTCGTTTGACCAGATCGGTCAGACTACTACTACTATTACTACCACTGCCAATACTGATTTTTGTGAAATTCAATGTTGCCAGACCTGCGTTAATTTTTGCCTGCAAGTTGAGCCCTTTTTCTGTTAATGTGAAACCTTGCCAATTAGCCATGATTTTTTCTCCTTTTACGCAATCAACATTTTTATATCAACCTCTGTATCGCTCATTATTGCTACTCCGATACTGATATCTTTTGTAAATTTAAATTCATCTTTAAACCTACTTGAAATAATGATCTCTTCGTCGTCTACAACTGCCGCACCGATAAAGACAGTTCCATTTATTTGGCGTTCAAATTCGATGGAATCGCACCAGCTCCGCAGATTTTTCGATAACTGGATCAGATTAATTAATTGAATTAGTTTACTCTCGTCCGACACTGCTTCAGTCAAACCGGTAACTTTGAAACGATACGGATTACCGCCATATTCAAACCATTCTTCTATATTTCCGGTTTTGAATACCATTCGTAATGCAGATTCAACACTGTACAAAGTCCCTTTTTTCATGTGCCACAAGATACTGGAGCGTATTAGCTGTTCTCTGACCTCTTTTGAAAGCTCTTCATCATACAGATCAGTATGTAATTCCCAGGCTAAATGCAGAAGGATAGTATCATCATACCTGGATAAGTTTTTCCACAAAAGCAGCGTATTGATACTATCGTTAATATTCAGCAGTTTTTGCGTAACCACCTTTGCCAGGGCCTGCACTTCTTCATCATCAGCAATCGATGAAGGGAGAAGTAATGCTAAATCTAAGGCATCCAGATCATTCATCTTCTATCCCTCCATAATTCACCGTATTGCTGCCGTCATTTTTCGCGATGCCAATTACATACGTGTCATTACGGCTGCCATCTTTAATTCTGGTAAAGACTGGTGATGTTATTTCTACTCGTTTGGCACCGGCTGTCAGACATAACTGAATCAGCTTATCCGGGTTAATATCCCTCCCCATTTTAGAATCTTGCCAAGCGATATAGTTCGTCACTGCATTTTCCACATTCCTGCGGGTTGTTTCTGTATCAAGGCCTTTCCCCAGGTAATAGGTCATGTTAATGTTGTAGCTTGTTGTTTCCGGTACCTTAACAGCGACCTTGTCTGTCAGCGGTCTTCTGGTCTCGTCGGATAGATAAGCAAGAACCGTGTTTTGCAATTCTTTCCCCGGCAAACTTCCTCTCGTCTCCACAATATATACATCTACACTTCCCGGCTCTGGTGAAACTGCTTTTGCCTGGTTAATCAAGGATGATGCTGCTTTAGCAAAATATTCATAAGCTCCTGCCGGGCCAGCCGTGCTGAACGATTCCGGGGCCTCCTCTGCACGTGTGCGCAGCGTTTCATCGTCTTCTTCGTCTGCTCCGCCTTCTGACGCTGTAGTATTTACGGCAGATGCAATATACGGGGCTACATCCACCATCGTCGTAACAGTACCCGCTGGCATCCCATTACCAGCCATCCCAATTTTCTGACAGGTACATTTGACTGTCCCGGAAGTCTCCCCAACTTTTATGACCAGCGTTTCGTCTGTTGCAAAGTAGACTTGCGAGCCGTCACTTACACGGGTTCCCTGCGGGACAGTAATGTTAAAAGATACCGCTTTAGACAAAGAGAATTTCTCTGTCAAGGTGGCTGCTGTTCCTGGGGTCCTTGTCACTCCAAGCAGTGCTACCAGGTTGTCCAGGTTTTTCCCTTTAGCGTATTTCAGCAGGTTTTGCTTCCCCGTGTAGTTGATTTTATTCAGCAGCATAATGACTACGGAAGCAATGACTAAGATAAAAAGTCTGACCGGATCAGCTTTTGCCAGTGTTCGTCCGGTTACAGCCGTATACACATCCATCAAATACGTTACTACTTTTTCCTTATCGGCACTGACAAACTCCACTTCGGGTAAATTACTTACATTCATGAATCATCACTTCCTTTTATCGATACATCAACAATCGGTGTTAACCTCTGCTCATCTGTGTCATACTCAAAATCAATAGAGCGGATTATTACTCTTGGTTCGTAATCATGAATCGCATTAAAAAGCTCTTCCCGCAAGACACTTTCTGTTGACCCGTCCAATGGTTCATCTACTGCACCCCACGAAATACCAAGTCTACGATCCAACGGAACACTGAACACGTGGGTAGAAAGCAGCGTTCTAATATTTTGTGCAATCTCTGCTATCTGGGAATCTGGCTCCCAATCAATAGCAGTTGCTTTACTGCCTGAAATAATCACAAGATATCACCTACCGTATCATCCACCTGATCCAACACATCCAACGCTTCCTGCTTATACGCGCTAACCTTTTCTTTCACCTCAGATACCTGGGACACAACATTGCCCCACGGCGTACTGGTATTGGTTTCGGTTGCAGCGTTTGCGTCTACCCGGTATTCTTTCAACGCGACTGATACAGTGACAACGTGCATCTTTCCTCGCTGCTTCCAGTAAGACGGTTTTTCCGACAGACCAGTAATCATCCACTTATTCTGACTGACCGGTCTGTTTCCCAGGATAAAGCTCACGACCTCCCCCGTATCGCGCATATTTCGAAGTACTTCCAATTTCTTTTCAGGCGTTACATTGAGCTGCGAAAAGAGCTGAATATCAAACGTTATTTCTTCCGGATCCAGCCCGGTGAATTCCATATTAGACTTTTCAGCAATAATTTCATGCTCTGCTGATTTAATGTTTCCTTGCCGAGAGTAGTTATCAAACGTCAATACTCTTCGGCTTGACACATTAAAAGTAATGCCGCCCAGGCTTCCTACCGTTGCCATACTATCCTCCTATAAACACATCAGGGCTTCCTTCGGCTACACTGCCGCCACAGCTTACGCGGTCGCCAATCCGCGCGGCCGGCCTACCGTTAATAAACACAGTGGTACTCCCGCTCGAAACATGCCCGACATGCGGGCTGTGAGCTGGGCAGGAATGGCTGGCATACGTATCATTCAGGCGCCCCGCCCCTCTTCCATTGATAAACACATCACCGCTGGCTGATACGAGAGCGACTGGCGGACAAGCATCATGCCCGGTATTGTTATCTCCTAATCGTGTTGCCGCCGGCATTTCATCTTCTCCTACTCATTAATTCTTACTACGGCGCCCTTTATGGTAATCACCCCTGTGGCTTGAATTGTTAGATTCCCAGTGTTGCTGTCATGTTCTATGTAAGATCCGTCTCCAAAATCAATACGCCTGATCCCAGTTCCAGTTTTAACAGGCGTATCTACCTCATTGAAAAAACTTCCCAACACGACTCCCTCACTGTTTCCTGTTCCACCGGAGTTCGGAATCATCAGGCAAACAACTTGTTCATTCACTGTCGGCAACCAGTATTCTTTGCAATATAAGCTCCCGGTATTTAGCAAAGGCAGCTCATCACTGACGGTATTATCCATATCTCGGAAAATGACACGACAAGTCATTGCTTCCGGATTCACACTGGAGACATTGCCAATCCGAATGATCCGACGCAACGATGAAAATAACTGACGGTCATCAGTAGCCATTCAAGCACCTCCTGAGATCTACAGAGCACGTATACCCGCTCCCAAGCGAATGTTTTACCTGAGAGAGGATATATTTTCCATCAAACTTGCCAAAGCCTTTCACGGTCACCGTAAGCCCTGCAGAAAGATTCGTATCTCCCATACATGTAAGGCTCCCTGTCACTTCATCCTTGTTCTTTTCACGAAGTTCTTTACGGGCCATGCGTTCCGCTTCTTCTACACTTTTTACGTCTTTTTTCACAAGCAGCATCTTCCCTTCTGTTTTATTCGGATCAGTAAACGTCGCACTTATTTTCTCCTTCTTTTTCCCTTGGGAATGCTCTACAGTGCAGGCTTTGTATATGTCCCGCACAGACGAGGTAAAGCGCCAAGAAGCTGGTTTTAATTGCTTCAATGCGTTTTTATTGTTCGTGCCATTGGAATTAACGTCCATACTAACAGAAGCAACCAAATCTTTCACTGTCGGTCGGACAAAAATCAACGATGGTTCAGCCGCTTCCATATCTGCCATATCAAAAATGACAATCTGATTATCTGTCACTTTGAGCGATAAACCATTGTCCTGACATAGTTTATCCAGGAAAGCCAAATCAGACTGTTCCGTTTGCTCCACCCGTTCCAGCGTCGGATTATCTTTAGATGAGAAATTCAGCTGCATTCCTGCATTGTTAGCAATATCCTGGGCAATCTTTTGAATGGTATATCCTTCCCAGGAACGAGTTCTCTCTTCTCCGCGCAAGGTCGTATTATTGGGCACAGATACTGCTTTTATTTTGGCTTCAGACGGCATCGCACTGCACTCAATTTCATCAATTTCAAACATTCCCAATGGCAGCTCTTTTTCTGCATCTGTCGGAGTGGTCCAATATTTTGTCAGGATAGAAGCAGTGAGCGCAGCACCTTTGTCCGGAAACCACGCCTCCAACCATAATCCGTCACGGTCTTCCAGGGTAAGCTGCAGATCATCTGCCTGCCCGGTCAGTACATCCGTATACTCCATATTTTTCAGATACGGCTTGAGAGTCTCCGAAATGTTCACTTTGTTATAGATAATTTTAGGATATGCTCTGCGCGCATAGCATGCTTGCTTTGTAACCGTATTCCCTGCCAATGAGCTTAGCACAGACATTCCTTACACCTTCTTCCATGGTGGCAGAATTGTCGTAGTTTGCGTCTGTATGTCAGGAAGGGAAAGGCTGACATTGGCCGGGAAAATAATGATCTCTCTATATGCCTGATTCGCTTCCAAAAGCTCGTTCATATACTTTTCGTCTCCATAAACTTTAACAGCAATACCGTCCCAGGTGTCGCCCTGTATCGTCTTATACACACGTTTAGTCAAAAGCCAGTCTCCTCCGATCCCTTACTATTCGTTCCAGCATTTCTTCCAGCTTATCCCGTTGGTTATCCATTACATGCTGTACGTTCTCTATGTCTGCATTTCCTGTGATGGTGATTTGCGGGTTATAGGAAAGATTAACGGCTGTTCCTTCCGGCATACGGTGAATGGAGCCAAGCCGGTTGATGCTGGACAGCATAGCACTGGTTCCTTTGCCAGCATTGTTCCCGACCGATTTCGGTAAAAGCCCCATCATCTGACCTGTTTGCGTCCATAATCTGGCCGCACGCACCGTCCCATTAATCGGAATAGCTGCTTCAGGACTTCGTTCTGCAAAAGATGTCAGGAATGCTCCGCGAGCGTAAATGCCTCCAGCCGCATTCTCGGGAATACGATTTCCAGCTGTACTAATCGCATCGCCATCTCCCCCTTTTACAAAATTCACTACAGCTTGAATCGGATCCTTAAACACGTCTTTAATGGAATTCCAGATTTCTTGTGCTTTCTGATACAGTTCATTTAATTTATTGCCCGCAAAATCTTTAAACTGCTCTATCGCTTTCCCCGGATCATTCCAGAGCGTGATAAACCATTGTTTAACAGTATCCCAATTCGCAATAATCCCAGCCCCGATGTATATCAGCCAGCCAATCGGCCCCGTAAGGAAGGCAATGACAGCAGCCGCAGGGCTTTCCCACATTGAGGCGCAAAAGGCCTGCACCTGCTCAAAGTGGTTATAGCACCAGTAAACAGCAGCCCCCAGGGCGACAATACCTGCAATAACAAGGCCTATAGGCCCCGTCATTACGCCCAAAGCTGCATTAAACAACCATTGTGCCGCCTGTGCCGCACGTACAGCCACTGTATATGCTTTTGTAGCTATTACTGCTGCCTTGCTGGTAATGACACTTCTCGCAGTTGCCATGCGGGCCGCAATCTGACTATCTCTATATGCAATGATGGCAATCTTTGCTCCGTTGTAAGCCATTTTGGCCGCTGTAATGACTTGCATCACCGTATTGAATACAACCGCAAAGGCATTAACTGCAATGATTGCCACTATAATCGCGCCTGTAAATTTGGCCGCAGCAGTAACGGCATTTTGGTGCTCCTTGATAAAATCGTGTAAAGATTGTATAGTTGGCAGCAATTCAGAGGTTATTGCTTTCAGTGTCGGAAGCATAGCATCTCCCATAGCAATAGATGCAGCCGTTCCCGCATTCTGCAGGAGTTCCATAGAATTTTTGGCTGTTTTTGCACGCGCCGCGTATTCGTTCAACATTGAACCAGAATATTGACTGGAGTCGCCGACGCGGTTAAAGTTCTGTTCCAACCCTTCCAAATTAGAAAGGAGCGGGGCAATAGCGCCGATACTCTGCTTACCGAACAAATCAGAAAGTACACTGGCCTGCTGATCTTTACTCAAACTCTTCAATGCCGCAAGAACATCAACAATCGCACCCTTGGCGTCCGTCTGCATTTTCTTGGCCATGTCGACAGAATTCAATCCCAATGCTTCAAAGGCCGCCGCCTGTGAAGCTGTGGCACCAGCGCCGGCCGTCATCCCCAGTATAAGATTCTTAATACCGGTTGCAGCAATTTCGCTTTGCACACCT
>OIEM01001225.1_pt1 | contig 11232 bp, 9 predicted proteins | sample 1581761 | NCBI WGS metagenome assembly OIEM01 (sample SAMN01760978, study PRJEB22395) | human gut metagenome | reverse complement strand
AAGCGCGGCGAGGAGTACAAAAAAACCGTGTCCGTGCATGAGTACGGCCATACCATTCAGTCGCTGATTCTGGGGCCGCTGTATCTGTTCGTCGTCGGGATTCCGTCGTTTGTATGGTGCAACAACAAAAAGTGCATCGCTTATAGACAGGAACAAAATAAATCCTATTACGATCTGTATTGCGAAAGCTGGGCGAACAGGCTCGGCGAGGCGGTCACGCATGAGGAGGCACCGCACAAGTGAAAGAAAAGTTCAACGGGGTACTTTTGCATATAGGAAGTCTGCCGTCTGAATACGGCGTCGGCGCGCTGTCCGAGGGCGCGTTTTCTTTTGTCGATTTTTTGGCGGACGCGAAGGTCGATTTCTGGCAAACGCTGCCGTTATCGCCAACGTCTTTCGGCGACAGCCCGTATCAGTCGCCGTCGGCATTTGCGGGGAATCCGTACTTTATTGATATAAATACGCTTGTTAAACGCGGGCTTTTGACGGAAAACGAGGCAAAACGCGCCAAAACAAAATCGCTTGACTACGCCGAAATTTTTAACTCGCGATACGACGTGCTGCGCTGTGCGTTCAAAAGATTTCAAAAAAATTCCGATTATTCAAAGTTTCTTGAAAATAACGAATATTGGCTGGACGACTTCGCGCTGTTTATGGCGCTCAAAGTCAAAAACGGGTTTTCGTCGTTCGATACGTGGGAAAAGGACGAAAGACGGCGCGATACGCTGTCCGACGAAAAAATCGCCGCGCTTCAGGACGAGTGCGATTTCTGGCGGTTTTTACAGTTCGAGTTCTATCGCGAATTAGCCGCGCTTAAAGACTACGCAAAATCCAAAAACGTCGCGCTTATCGGCGATATCCCCATCTACGTCGCGTACGACAGCGCGGACGTCTGGGCGCACCCTGAAATATTCAGACTTGACAAAAATATGCGCCCGAAAGAGGTCGCCGGCGTGCCGCCCGATTACTTCTCCGCCGACGGGCAACTGTGGGGCAATCCGCTGTACGACTGGAAAAAACAGCAGTCGGACGGCTTTTTGTGGTGGCATCACCGCTTGCTGCATCAGTTGCAATTTTTCGACAAAATCCGCATCGACCACTTCCGCGCGTTTGAAAGCTACTACGCCGTGCCGTATGGTGCAACGACCGCAAAAATCGGCAGGTGGGTGAAGGGCGTCGGCACGAAAATCTTCGACGGGCTTGACCTCGACGGCAGAATCATCGCCGAGGACCTCGGAATTATCACCGACAAGGTGCGCCGCCTTGTGAAACGCACCGGCTTTCCAGGAATGAAAGTCTTTCAGTTCGCTTTCGACGGCAAGAGCGATAACGAGCATCTGCCGGAAAACGTAAGGTATAACACCGTCTATTACACCGGCACGCACGACAACGATACGCTGAAAGGTTGGTACGACGCGCTAGATGACGGCACAAAAGAGTACGTCAAAAAAACCCTCGGCGCAACCGACGAAAACGTCTTTGATAAAACTTTCAAAAGGGTAATGCGCTCCCGCGCGAAATTCGTCATCGTGCCTATGCAGGACTATCTGTTGCAGGGCTCGGAGGCGAGAATGAATACCCCGGGGACGAACGACGGGAATTGGAAATACGTCCTGCCGAAAAATTACGCAAAGGTGAAAAACCGCATAAGAAAGTACGTCAGGAACAGATGTTCAAATAGCCGAGCCAGGAATAAATAAGGGAAACAACGTTAAAATCCTGTGCCTTTTTCGGTGACGACGTTTTCACCGCTCAGGTAAATTTTGTAATATACTTCGCGATATTCTTGCGACTTTCCCTTGTAATAAAGATAAATCGCGTTTTGCTTAAAATCGGCGGAAAAAGTCCCCTTTTTTTCGGGAACGCCGTACGAATCAGCCCATTTTAAGGACGAAAACCTGTTTTTCAAAGTATTGTAAGCGGCTTCCGAGTACGCATCCGTCCATATTACGTTGTCATACAACAAAAGATCTGTCACGTTGATTTCGATCCCCGTAAGTTCGGTGAAGAACGAAGGGCGTTCAACGACTTCCTGCGCCCACGAAACGATTTGTGCAGAAATTTGCTTCCCGTTGTATATGTAGTTGACTTCGTCGGTTTTCTTGTTGAGAATGCCCACGGTTGCGCCCGAAACGACGCCGGCAAGCACCGCCATAATCGCAATTACGACGATAAGCTCCACAAGAGTGAAACCTTTTTTATCGGATTTCATAATTATATTATACAAAACCGCCGACGTTTTGTCAAAACCGACGTATTATCAGGGCGAAACGAAAAATCGATTTTGGAAACCAGCTGTTTTTTGTTTTGTTGAGTTCAAATTTTTTGAAGATTTTTTTGAAATTGAAAAGCGTAATATGTTGTGTATATTGACAGCAGTCATTGTCATATTGACAGCGGCGCACGGGATATTATAACAAGGAAACCCTTCCGGGAGATTGCCACGCGTCATAAACTGCGCTTTTGACCAATCATTTTACGCTAAAAGCGAAAATGCTTGTCTTTTGCTTGTTTATTCATTTTCCCCAAAAGTACAAAAGTATCTTTTGGGGTCCCTTGATTTACGCTCGCGATGACATAAAAAGAGCAAAAATAATCCTTGTTTGGTAACAATTCGACATAAAAAAAGACGCCGTGGTCGGCGTCTTTTTTGTGTGACAATTGATTATTCGATAAAGGGTCCGAGTGCTTCGATAAGGTCCGCGCAGTTGTCGCTGAATACTTCCAGCACCACCGGGGTGGACAGGTCAAGGCTGAATATGCCGAGTATCGACTTTGCATCCACAACGTGACGGCCGCTTCTCAAATCCATATCGTAGTCAAACTTATTCGTGACGTTTACGAAATGTTTGACGCTCTCTGCTGTACCGAGATTTAAGGTAACTGATTTCATATTGTCTCCTATATACAAAAAATTATTTCAAATTAAATTTTTCGTAAGGAATTTTAGCATTTATGACTTTTTTTGTCAATTATTTACAGGCTGTACTTTTCCTTTATCTGCGTAAAAGTATAGGGTGCGTCGAGAAACGCTTTGTGCGCGTCGTATAAGTAGTAGCCTTTTTTCGTCAGCCCGTTTATGACGTCGGCAACCTGAATGTAGCCGTAGTAATAGGTCGCGGCGTTTGCGGGTTGCATAATCGCGTCGAAATAAAGGTTTGTCGCGAAGTCGGAAATCGTGCTTTCCTTGTAAACGAGTTTTTTGCTGTCGGACGGATCCTGTGCGGAAGAATTCAGAAAGTATGCGTGTTCATTAAGCTTCACGGTGTCGGTGAGCCAGGTTTCGATGGCGTTCGCGGAAACGCCGTCGTAATTGACTTTCATATCGACAAGCACGCGAAGGTATCCTTGCGCCAGAACTTTTTTCACGCGGTAGCGCATAATAAGGTTTTCTTTGCTGTCGGTTTCGCCGTAAAGATTTGCGGCGTAATGTTCGGCGTAGGTTGCCCAGCCTTCCTTGTATGCGGTGGGGCAAAGCACTTTCACGATATTATGCTGATTGCTGTTTTTCAGGTAATTGTACTGATAAAGGTGGCCGGGGATTCCTTCGTGCGACAGCAAATCGTATGACAGATAACCCGTGCTGTCCCAGTTGTTGATGATAATCGTTTCGTCCGACGACTTATTGTCAAGGGGCGACACGAAGTACGCGGCGGGCGCGAAGTTATCCTTCATACTTTCGTCCACGACTTTGAGCGTTACGTTTCCCGCCGTAGTTGAAAATGCGGGGAATGTCGGCGAAAGCAAGCCTTTAAGCGTGTCAATCGTATTATAAAGTGCGTTTTCCGACCAATCGTCGTTGTTAAAGGCGTTCACGACTTCCTTGTCGATGTCTTCTTCCTTAATGCCGAGCGCGACAAGTTTTGCGCGGATTTCTTCGATTTCCGCAGTCGTTTTGTTGAACTCGGTCATAAGTCTTTGTGCGGCGGACGCAATCGTATCGCGCGTGCCTGTCGATGACTGGAACAGGGCGGCGTAATAGTTTTTGCCCGTTTCGCCGTAGGACGCGTATCCGCCCGAAACCCTTTGGATAAGCGTGCCGAGGGCAGGATCGGAGAAGATATGTTTCAGGTCGTTGCCGAGCCTGACGTACGCCTTAATCATCGTACGGATACCTTCGGTTGCCTGCTTTTTGTATGCGGTTTTCTGGTCGTCCGACAAGAAAGAGCAGCCGTCGATTTTTTGAATCATATTTTTGTAAACGAAGTTCTTCTTTACGTTTTCGTCGGTTGCATAATCGTCGGGATTTGTGTCCGCGCAGTTCATATAGTCGTAAATCGAAATGTTGTCTTCCGAAACGCCGCTTGCGATAATTTCTTCCCTTGTGTTAAGAATGTGCGCGCCCGTGAAATTGCCCGTTTGTTCAACCGCGTAAAAGAGATTTATGGGGTGCTTCGAGAACCCGTTTTTAATGCACTCGATTTCGTAATTCACGTATTCGGGAAATGCCGACGCCGTGTCGTTCATCAGGAAGATATAGTCCTTTACGTCCTGTTCGTCGCGGAGTTTGTATTCGGTAAGGTATACCGGGAGACTCGCCTGCATGCCCGAATATCCGCCGATATAGCTGTCCTGCATATAGTACGAGCCAGCAAGTTTCGATTCCTGAATGAAAAAGTATTGCAAAAACGTGAACAAATCCTTGTCGGCGTCGTTCATTTTGCTGTAACGATAGGTGTACGCCATAAGGGCGGCTTGCATTTTGTATGACGAATACGCCGCGTCGTAATCTTCCTTCGACGACGGGCGGGGAAGCGCAGCCTTTGGCGTGAGACCGAGCGCGGTGTCCGCGTCCTCAAAGAAGAAGTTCGCGCTCATCGCGTCGTTTGAGAACAGCGACGGGAACAATTCGTCCGCAAAATCGTTTATATTGTTTTTTCTGAAAAAGTTGCAGCCCGAAAGGGTGACGACCGACACAAGAAGTATCGTCAACGTCAAAGCAACCGCCAATATTTTTTTGAATTTTTTATTCATAACTTGTCCTTTTTCGAAGTATATATGTTTATTCTTTAATCTTATTCTATATCAATATACATAAATTTTCAATAAAAATTCCGAAAAATAGTTGAATGCGTCAAAACTATTGAAAGAAAACGCAAGCGTTTGTAAACAGCCGCCGAACGCCGACATCGATACGCTTATACTCGCATTCGCTTGTGTAAGCGCATCGGTCATCAGTACGAATATACTCAATCCCACCGCGTCATAAAATGCGCTTTTGACCAAACAAACACATTTTATTTATTTGTTTGTCTTTTGCTTGTTTATTCCTTTTCCCCACGGGCACAAAGTATCCAGCGGGGTCCCCTTGATAATGCGGCTATGTTTTTTTATGCCGCTATTGTCTTATGTGCAAGCACACGCCAAAACGGCAAGAGTGATTGAGTAGGGCTGCTCACGGCGCACACTGCACTTTTAAAATCGCATTATCGCAAGCGATAATGTTCACTCTTATGTTTGTGTGCGCCTTTTCCCCACGGGTACACAGTATCCCGCGGGGTCCCCTTCAATACACCTGAAATTGCAGGGCATAACGCAAGCGGTTGCAAGCAACCGCCGAACGCCAACCTCGTACGCTTATACTCGCATTCGCTCGTGTAAGCGCATCGGTCATCAGTACGAATATACTCAAACAAAGGATTGAGTAGGGCTGCTCGGCATAGTGCAAATCGATGATAAACAGCAAAGCGACGCAAAGTGTCTGCAAAGTTAGGTACGGTGCATAACGCAAGCGGTTGCAAGCAACCGCCGAACGCCGAAACAAAGTTTCGGGTTCTTGCCCTTGACTTAATCTCGGCACAAAAAAACACACACCATATTCGGTGTGTGTTTTTTGTGGTGGGATTGAGTAGGCTCGAACTACCGACCTCGCGCTTATCAGGCGCGTGCTCTAACCAACTGAGCTACAATCCCATACTGGTGGAGGTAAGCGGATTCGAACCGCTGACCCCCTGCTTGCAAAGCAGGTGCTCTACCAACTGAGCTATACCCCCAAGGTATATGCCAAGCAAGAATAATTTTAACCTTGCCAAACCGTTGGCGTTAATCAAAACGCTTATAAAGAATATCATTGTCTTGAAAATTTGTCAACGATTTTATTGAATATTCGGTAATTTTTTGTCGCAAAACGAAAAAACGCAAAAAATCACATTTGCAAGTATGATTTTACGACGTTACCGAGTGCTTCGGCGTTTTTTGAATACTGTTTATTCGTAATCAGCAGGTTTTTCAGCCCGATCCAATACGCTTTGATAAGTTGAGCGTCGCGCATATTCAAAACGGTGATGAAGTTGTCCAGCACGAACACGAGTTCCTTTCTTGTGTCAAGGTCGAGTTTGCTGTCCTTAACCGCCGTGATTTGCGTTTTGACGTAATAATCGGCTTGTTCGGACAGGGCGGCGTTGACCTCGATACGTTTTTCGTCGCGAAGTTCGAAATCGGCTTTTTCGTCGTCGGAAAGGAGCGTCAGCACCGCTTCCTTAAAGGGGGCGATGATGCCGTTGATAAACCCGACGTAGCTGTCGTTTTTGTCGTCGGCGCGGTAAAAATCCTGCACGAATTTCACGAAATCGCGGCGACCTTCGTCGAAGTCGAGAAGCAGGCAAAGTATGAGCGCGACGCGCTTTCTCAAAGACGCGGGAAGACGGAAAATCGTCGCCGTACCGAGGTTTACGATGGCGCGGTTGTATTCGTCGTCGTAATCGAAATTGAAACGGCAATCGTAGGCGAGTTTTTTAAGCTCGTCATAATACGCCATACACCTTAAAAGCATACGGATTTTCTGGTTGGACATTATAAGTTTGCTGCCGATAAACTCGTCGCACTGGGCGGAGAATGCGGCAACCGCTTCGTTATTGTAATCGATATTCATATTCTCACCGAAAGATATTATATTATGAAACCGCCGAAAAATCAAGCGCGAAAAGGACAAAAAGAAATCCGCCCAAAAAGCGGATTAAGCGGTGATATTTTTATTTCTTTGCGATGCACTCGACCTCGACCAGAACGTTTTTGGGAAGTTTGCTGACTTCCACGCAACTTCTTGCGGGATAGGGCGCGACGAAATAAGACGCGTAAATTTCGTTGAACGTCGCAAAGTTGGAAAGGTCGGTAAGGAAAGCCGTTGTTTTCACGACGTTTTCAAAGCCCATACCCGCCTCGTTCAGAACCGCTTTCATATTTTCAAAAACCTGTTTGCTCTGGTTGACGATGCCGTCCGCGACATCGCCGGTTGCGGGGTTTACGGGGATATTGCCCGACACGTACAAAGTGTCGTCGACGAGCACCGCCTGCGAGTACGGTCCGATTGCTTTGGGCGCATTGCCGCTTTCGATTTTGACTTTCATAATTTATTTGCTCCTTATTATAAACGATATACGTCCATTATAAATCGGCGGCGGGCAAAAAGTCAACCCGCGATTTTGTTGATTTTTCGGGCGCAAAATAGTATATTGTGTTTATAAAACATTAAGGACGTATTTATGGACGTAAAAGAATTTCTGAATAAATCGTACACTGCTTATCACGCCGTGAAGTACGGCGCGGAAATGCTTGAAAAAGCGGGCTTCAAAAAACTTGATATGAAAGACGTATGGCGTCTTGAAAAAAACGTCGGCTATTACGTCATCGAAAACGGGACGAGCCTGTTTGCGTTCAAGGCGGGCGAAAATCACGTTTTCAACGTGGTGGAAAGCCACACCGATTCCCCGTCGCTCAAAGTCAAGGGCAATAAACTTATCGACAGCGCGGAAGGGAAACGACTTAACGTCGAAAAGTACGGTGGACTTTTGCTGTATAGTTTTCTGGACGCGCCGTTGAAAGTCGCGGGGAGGATTGCATATTCGGACGGCGGCGAAGTGAAAACCAAAGTCGTCGAAAGTAAATACAACGTCGTTATCCCAAGCCTTGCCATTCATCATAATCCCGACGCGAACACGAAACTTGCGTTGTCGGTGCAAAAAGATATGCTGCCTCTTTTCGGCGGCGCGAAAGACGTGTATTCCACGCTCACCGACAAGGACGTTATCGACGCCGACCTTTTCGTGGTGCCGGCGACAAGCGCGTTTTCAGGCGGCGTAGGCGCAGAGTTTTTGTGCGCGCCGAGACTTGATAACCTTTTGAGCGTGTATTCGTCGCTGAACGCGATTATAAATGCAACCCCGAAAGACATCGCCGTTTGCTGCTGTTTCGACAACGAAGAAGTGGGCAGCGAAACAAAGCAAGGCGCCGCATCAAATATTTTAAGTACGCTTTTAAGGAAGATAAACCGTGCGTTTATGAAAAACGACGATGATTTCACCTTTGCGACGGAAAACGGCGTTTTACTGTCGGCGGACAACGCGCACGCCGTGCATCCGTCCTTCCCCGAAAAGAGCGACCCGAGCGAGAAAGTGTATCTTAACAAGGGCATCGTCATAAAGCATCACGTCAATTATTCCACCGATGCTTTGTCGTCCGCCGTCGTGAAAACCCTGCTCAAAAACGAAAATATCGAGGTGCAGGATTATTACAATAATTCCGACGTGCGTTGCGGAAGCACAATCGGGCTCGTTACAAGCGCCGACCTTAACATGAACGCCTGCGACGTGGGTATCGCCCAGCTTGCGATGCATTCCGGCGTGGAAACCGCAGGCGCGAGCGACGTCGAAAAAATGCAAAAGTTTATGACCGCTTTCATGAACGCCGCCTTCTCAAAAACCGAAAACGGCGTAAAAATCAACTGATATGTACGAAGTATATCTGAAAAAAGGCGAAGAAAGGCGCATACTTTCGGGACATTCCTGGGTGTATGCGAACGAAGTGCAGGAAATCAAAGGCAAGGATAAAAACGGAAGTCTTGCCACCGTCTTCACGCACGATAAAAAATATATCGGGAAAGGATATATCAATCATTTGTCGAAAATTCTTGTGAGGATTTTCATCAGAAACGACGATATAGACGACGAAGAGTTTTACAAAAAACGCATAAAAGCCGCAAACGATATGAGAATCGCGTTGGGCTTCGACGACGCGTACCGTATGGTGTTTGCCGAAAGCGACGATCTTCCCGCGCTCATTATCGACAAATACGCCGACGTGCTTGTCGTGGAATGTTTGTCGCTGGGCATTTCGCAAAGGAAAGACCTTATTGTGAAATGCCTTGTCGATTTATTTCACCCGAAAGGTATTTTTGAAAAAAGCGAAGCGCAGGTGCTGAAAAAAGAAGGCGTCCCCGAAACGCAGGGCGTATTGTACGGCGAAGTGCCCGAAAAAATCGTAATTTCCGAAAACGGCGTGAAAATGTACGTTGACGTCAGAAACGGTCAAAAGACGGGATATTTTCTGGATCAGAAAGAAAACCGCATGGCAATCCGCCGTTACGCAAAGGACAAAACCGTGCTTGACTGCTTCTCGAACTCGGGCGGATTTTCGATTAACGCCGCAACCGTCGCAAAGGAAGTAACCGCCGTCGATATTTCGGAAATTCAGGTGAAAGCGGTGCTTGAAAACGCCGCGTTGAACGGGTTTAAGAACGTGAACGCCGTATGCGCGGACGTGTTTGAATACTTGCGACTCAAAAAACGGGAAAACAGAAAGTACGGCGTTGTCGTGCTGGACCCGCCCGCGTTCACGAAAAGCGCGGCGGAAGTAGGCGACGCGTACAGGGGATACAAGGACATCAACGTTCTGGGGTTGAAACTTGTCGAAAAGGGCGGATATCTCGTCACGTCTTCCTGCTCGCACTACATGACGCCGACGCTGTTTCAGAAAATGATTGTCGAAAGCGCGAAAGAAAGCGGCAGGCGGGTGCGCCTTGTCGAAATCAGAACGCAGTCGCCCGACCACCCGTCCCTTCTTTTCATGGACGAAACGCAATATCTTAAATTTTACGTACTGCGCGTCGATTGAAACGACGGCATAGATTGACTTTTCAAAAGCATGGTGCTAAAATATATTTACTCCGCAAGAGCAACATCGACGGGGCATCAAAACAGGAAGTAATAACACTGAGCATCGGAACTGTAAAATGGTTTAACGCGACGAAAGGCTTCGGCTTCATCGCAAACGATGAAGGCGGCGATGACGTTTTCGTACATTTCAGCGCAATTCAGGGCGATGGTTACAAGACGCTTAAATAAGGACAAAAAGTTTCTATCGACGTGGAAGCCGATCCGAAAAACGCCGCAAAACTTCGCGCAATAAACGTAGTGGCAAAATAGTGCATACAACCGACGGCAATGCTGTCGGTTTTTTATTGTAATCGCTTGAAAAACAAGTTTACATTTGGTAAACTTAACTTATAAACTATAAAACGAATCGGAGGCATTTATGTGCGACACAATCGTGGCAACCCCCGCTTACACCAAAAACGGGAAAATGCTTTTTGCGAAAAACAGCGACAGAAGTCCCAACGAGCCGCAATTTTTACAGCATATCCCGGCGAAGGATTACAACCTTCAAAAAACGCCGACGCTTGCGCTTACTTACGTTGCGGTGCCGCAGGTCGAACATACCTTTGAAATCACGATTTCCCGTCCGAGTTGGATGTGGGGCGCGGAATTCGGCTTCAACGAGTTCGGGCTGAATATCGGCAACGAAGCGGTGTTCACGAAAGAAAAGTACGTAAAAACCGACGGCGTAACGGGTATGGATATGCTGCGCCTGGCTCTTGAAAGGTGCAGGAGCGCGAAAGAGGCCCTTGACTTTCTGACCGATTTTATCGAAAAATATCCGCAGGGCGGGAATTGCGGATACGGAAAGAAATTTTATTATCACAACTCTTTTCTGATTGCCGACTCGTCGGACGCTTACGTTCTGGAAACCGCTGGGAAATACTGGGTATGGAAAAAGGTGAAAGACTTCTTTGCGATATCCAACTGTCTGTGTCTTGAAAGCTATGACGCATGCAGCGCAGGGCTTGTCGAAAACGCAATCAAAAACGGCTGGTGCAAGTCAAAAGCCGACTTTAACTTTGTAAAATGTTATACTGAACCCTTGTTTACGAAATTTGCAAAGGGCAGGGAACGCCGCGTAAAAGCGATGGAGTTGCTGGGCGAAGGCGCGCCCGACGTCAAAAAGTTTATATCGATTTTGCGCTCTCACGCAGGGAAGGCGGAGCGCGGATATCAGGAAGTCGGCAGCATTTGTATGCACGCGGGCGGCGTTATCGGCGACCAGACGACGGCAAGTTACGTTGCGGAAATCGACGGCGCGGACAGCGTGTATTTCGTCACCGGCGCGTCGTTGCCGTGC
>OIEM01001217.1_pt1 | contig 11304 bp, 10 predicted proteins | sample 1581761 | NCBI WGS metagenome assembly OIEM01 (sample SAMN01760978, study PRJEB22395) | human gut metagenome | reverse complement strand
CCCGCGTGCAGGATGGAGCCCACCGTTTTGCCATCGAGTATCACCGCTCCCTGCGAAGCAAAGATCAGGTACATTCGATCCTGGATGACATTGACGGTATCGGTCCGGCAAGAAGAAAGGCTCTGATGCGTCATTTCCTCTCCCTGGAAGCGATCCGCGAGGCGAGCGAAGAGGAACTGGCAGCAGTGCCTTCAATGACCGCCTTAAGTGCAGGAAAAGTCTACGCTTTCTTCCATGAAAAGAAAAAAGAAGAACAAGGATGATTGTATGCAGCAAGAATGCCTCTGGCATTCTTGAATTTTCATGTGAACAATATACAATTTTTTACAGAATCTGTTTTGTTTCTTGTATGATGTGTGCGGATGTGATAGAATGAGAGCATGAAATCGAAGGAACGTGCATGGATTTGACGATGTTGTGTGCGTTCATGAGCAAGTAGCGAAGCGGATTGTGAATGTCCGCTTTACTGACAGGAAAGGACAAAAACAGATGAACAGTAACAGTAGTGTAGAATTGACAAAAATTGCGAAAAGCATGGAACTGAAGAATCTGACACCGGATGTTGATATTTCATCGATCGTGGTGACCACACCGGATATCAACAGACCGGCACTGCAGCTGACCGGATATTTCGAACATTTCGCATCCGAGCGTGTACAGATTGTCGGTTATGTAGAATTTACTTATCTGGAGCATATGACGAGAAATCAGAGAGTGCATGCCTATGAGCAGTTCTGTGCCCATAAGGTTCCGTGCATTATCTTTACATCAAAAACGGATCCGGATGAAGATATCCTGCGTATCGCCACAGAGAACGGTATTCCGGTCTTTACCACAGAGAAAAATACATCTCCGTTTATGGCGGAGATCATCCGCTGGCTGAATGTAGAGCTGGCTCCTTGTATCTCTATCCACGGCGTGCTGGTAGATGTATACGGCGAAGGTGTCCTGATCATGGGCGAGAGCGGCATCGGTAAGAGTGAGGCAGCTTTAGAGTTGATCCGAAGAGGACACCGTCTGGTATCTGATGACGTTGTAGAGATTAAGAGGGTCAGCAAGAAGTCATTGATCGGAACATCTCCGGAAGTTACAAGGTTTTTTATCGAACTGCGAGGAATCGGTATTATTGACGTTAAGAATCTGTATGGTGTTGAAAGTGTTAAGATGGAGCAGGAGATCGATCTGGTCATTCAGTTAGAAGATTGGAACAAAGATGCAGATTATGACCGCTTAGGATTAGAAGAGAAATATGTAGAATATCTTGGTAATAAAGTTGCAGCACATACACTGCCAATCCGTCCAGGACGTAACCTGGCGATCATCGTAGAAGCAGCAGCAATCAACCACAGACAGAAGAAGATGGGATACAATGCCGCCGAAGAACTTTATAAACGTGTTACAGGTCAGATGGAGGACTAAGTGGTATGAAATATTTATATGGGATTGATATTGGTGGAACAACAGTAAAAATGGGTCTGTTTGGAGAAGATGGAACATTAAAAGAGAAATGGGAGATCAAGACAAGAACTGAGGAAAATGGAAAGAACATCCTGCCAGATATTGCACAGGCAGTGAATGATCACAGCAAAGCAAATGGTTTTGATAAGGAAGATGTGATCGGACTTGGAGTTGGAGTTCCAGGAGCAGTTCTTGAGTTTTCAAAAGTTAATGAATGTGTAAACCTTGGATGGGGAAGCGTTGATGTGGCAGGAGAATTGTCAAAGCTTACAGGATGTAAGGTAAAGGCAACGAATGATGCCAATGCAGCAGCCTTAGGAGAGATCTGGATGGGAGCAGCAGCAGATTATAACAGTGCGGTGATGATCACTCTCGGAACAGGAGTCGGAGGAGGAATCATCGTTGATGGCAAGATCATTGATGGAAGCCGTGGATATGGTGGAGAGATCGGTCATATGACTGTGGATCCTTTTGATGATCGTGTATGCAATTGTGGAAAGACAGGCTGTCTGGAGCTTTATGCATCTGCAACAGGAATTGTATATGAGACGAAGAAAGCATTAAAGGATTTTAAAGAAGCAACTTCATTAAGAGACCTTGATGAAGTGACTGCCAAAGACATTTTTGATGCTGCCAAAGAAGGAGATACATTTGCCAAAGGACAGGTAGATGATCTTGGACAGAAATTAGCACTTGCAGCAGGAAATATCGCATTGATGGTCGACCCAGAAGTGTTTGTTATCGGCGGAGGCGTATCAAGAGCCGGACAAATCCTTTTAGATGCGGTCAATGCACATTTTAAGAAGTATACATTTGGAAAAGCACAGGAGACAGGATTTGTACTTGCGACTCTTGGAAATGATGCTGGAATCTATGGCGCAGCCAGCCTAATGCTTTCATAAAGAGGAAGAGATTTGGAATCCTGTGATATACAGGATTCCATCTTGCATTAATATTAAGAATGGAGAAATTATGGATACAAAGATTGATCAGTTAAAACAGATCATACCAGAGAAATATATTTTAAGACAGGAACCGATGAAGAATCATACAACATTCCGTATTGGAGGACCGGCCGATATTTTTGTGGCACCAGAGAATATGGAAGAGATCAAAGCAGTTAGTCGTTTTGCAAAAGAAGAGGGAATTCCATTATTTGTTTTAGGAAATGGAAGTAATCTTTTGGTTGCAGATGATGGAATGGATGGAATTGTTCTTCAGATTTACAAAAACTACAGTGGAATTGAAATCCGTGGCAATGAACTTATCGTCAAAGCAGGAACTTTATTGAGTTCTACATCCAAAGCAGCACTCAATGAAGAATTAACTGGATTTGAGTTTGCAGGCGGAATTCCTGGAACATTTGGCGGAGCTGTCGTTATGAATGCTGGTGCATACGGTGGTGAGATGGTGCAGGTACTAAAAGAAGTGACAGTTCTTACAAAAGAAGGAGAGATCAAAACTCTCAAAGCAGAAGAATTAGAACTTGGTTATCGTACAAGTAACGTCTTGAAGAATGAATATGTTGTCTTAGAAGGTGTGATCGCACTTAAGAAAGGGAATAAAGAAGAGATTAAAGCCAAAATGGATGAGTACGCATTGGCGAGAAAAACAAAACAGCCATTAGAATATCCAAGTGCCGGAAGTACATTTAAACGTCCAGAAGGATATTTTGCTGGAAAATTGATTCAGGATGCAGGATTAAAGGGATATCAGGTGGGAGATGCACAGGTATCTGAAAAACACAGTGGTTTTGTGATCAACCGTGGAAATGCTACAGCATCCGATGTTATGCAGTTGATCAGTGACGTGAAAGATAAGGTAAAAGAACAGTTTGGAGTTACGATGGAGCCAGAAGTAAAACGTGTCGGAAGGTTCTAAAAAGGAGCAGTACAGATGAGATTTGTAATTGTAACAGGAATGTCAGGAGCAGGAAAAAGCAGTGCATTAAAGACATTAGAAGATGCTGGATATTTTTGTGTTGATAATCTTCCAGTGGCTTTACTTGATAAATTTGCAGACATGTTGTTAGATGAAACTGCCAAGATTGAAAATGTTGCCCTTGGGATCGATATCCGTAATGGCGGAGGAATTGGCGAGTTAGCATATAAATTAAAAGAAATCGAGGCAGCGGGGATCAAGTATGAGATTCTCTATCTGAATGCAAGCAATCGTATTTTATTAAAACGATATAAAGAGACAAGAAGAAATCATCCTCTGTCAAGAGATGGAAGAGTTGAGGATGGAATTGCAAAAGAGCGTGAGATCATGAAGTTTCTGCAAGATCAGGCAACGTATGTGATCGATACCAGTCAGCTTCTGACAAGGGAGTTAAAAGAAGAGATCGATCGTATTTTTGTAGACGGAGAAGAAGGGGAACGATTCCAGATTGCAGTTGTTTCTTTTGGATTTAAACATGGGATTCCTGCGGATGTGGATCTTGTATTTGATGTCAGATTTCTTCCAAATCCATACTATGATCTGAACCTGCGCCCATTAACAGGAAATGACAAGCCCATTCAGGATTTTGTCATGAGACATGAAGAATCTGTAGAATTTCTTGATAAGTTAGATGATATGATGAGATTCTTGATTCCAAATTATATTAAAGAAGGCAAGTATAATCTTGTGATCGGAATCGGATGTACTGGAGGAAAGCATCGATCTGTTACGATCACGAATAAATTGGCAGAGAGATTAAAACAACTTCCATATTCTGTCAAAGTTGAGCATAGAGATATTATGAGGTAGGCAATGTCATTTTCAAGTAATATTAAAGAGGAATTATCAAGAAATGAAACCGGTGCCAGACACTGTAAGATTGCGGAGATCGCAGGATTTTTACGTTTTGGAGGAAATATCAGTCTAGAGCCAGAACATTATAAGATTCAGATCCAGACGGAGACGGTATCTGCTGCGAAACGTTTTTATAAACTGATCAAAGATGTGTTTGATATTCATGCGAAGATTGATGTTGGACGAAACGAATTTCTAAAAAGAAGTCGAAATTATACGATAAGTGTTGACAAGCATAAGGATTGTGTTTTAATATTGAAAGCAGTGAAACTTTTAGATTCCAAAGAATTTGGACTTGTTTTACAGAACACATGTTGTAAGCGGGCATATATTCGAGGGGCTTTTCAGGCAGCTGGTTCCATGAGTGATCCAGAGAAGAATTATCATTTTGAAGTTGTATCTACCGATGTACAGACAGCAGAACAATTAAAAGAGGTCTTGAATTTTTTTGATTTAGATGCTAAAATTGTCTTGCGTAAGAAGTACTACGTGACATACATGAAAGAAGGATCAAAGATTGTTGATGTGTTGAATATTATGGAAGCACACGTCGCATTGATGGAGCTGGAGAATGTAAGAATCCTGAAAGATATGCGCAATAAAGTAAACCGTCGTGTCAATTGCGAGACAGCGAATATTAATAAGACGGTTTCAGCCGCAGTCAAACAGGTGGAAGACATTGAATATATTGATAAGCACAAAGGCCTCCGTTTTTTAGATCAAGGGTTGCAGGATATTGCAAGATTACGTCTGGAACACCCGGAAGCTACACTAAAAGAACTTGGAGATATGCTAGAACCGCCAGTCGGTAAGTCAGGTGTGAATCACCGATTGAAGAAGATTGGACGGATTGCGGAAGAGATAAGATTGGGAGGACAGGAATGATTTCAAAGAACGTCAAAGTGGAAGTAGCCTTAAGAGAAGAAGACAGACCAATAGCTTTTCTTGTACAGATGGCGAGCCAGTTTGAGAGCAAGATTTTATTCGAGACAGGGAATAAGCAAGTCAATGTAAAGAGCATGATGGGAATGATGAGTCTTGGATTAGACTTAGATCGTTTAGAGGATTTAACAGTCGTAGCTGATGGAGTTGATGAAGAAGAAGCAGTCAGCAAGATTGAATATTATCTTACAAAAGGAGCATAGATACACATATCTGTGCTTTCATATATGCCGAAATAGCTCAGTTGGTAGAGCACTTCACTCGTAATGAAGGGGTCGCCGGTTCAAGTCCGGTTTTCGGCTTACATAATAAAGGATCAGGCAAACGCCTGATCCTTTGTTTGGTTTTGATTAACTACCAAAATAAGAAAAATGCATATAATCTCTGCGGGATCCCCACAATCCACGATTAAAACCATATTTCTCGAGGATTTTAACCAATTTACAGTTCAAAGGAATTGAATAACGATTCTTCTTAGGTTTCCAGAAAGAACCAGCCAATACCTTTTTACCCTGAATCATATAGTTTTCATTGGAGTTAATATCAAAAGCTAATCCCTCACAATGTTCAGAACTGGAATTCTTACCACGCCAGCTGTAGCACCCGATCTCATGGATAGGGAAACGTTCTTTGCTCTTGTAGATTTCCTTAAACATTTCTTTGATAGAAGGTGCAAGCCCTTTGTTTACAGTGATACGGAATTTTCTTGTATATTTTTTCTTACCTTTCTTATCCCATACTTTTACTGTGATCGTTTTCATATGTTTCTTTGCCTGCTTAGCACTCTTATAGTCAGCATAATAAGACTTCCCAAAAGCACGACGGCAGCGACTTTCATAAGATTCGTCTGCATAAGAATAGTAATCACAGTATTTTAGATAAGGTGTCATTGGACCATACAGTTTACCGCCATTAAAGTTCTTATATGCCTGAATTTTGTAGTAATAAGCAGTTCCATTTGTTAATTTCGTATGAGTATAAGATAAGTTGTTTCGACTTGTGAAAGTCTTTAATTTTGTGTAATTTCCATCTTCCTTTTTGGAATAATATACGATATATCCATCAGCCTCATCATTTTTTGCCCATGTGATCGTATTGATCTTTTTTTTCTTGGAAGAAGCATTTTTTACTTTTGTACCATTGATCGTAACCTGACAAGAAATATAATTAGAAAAATCCCCATAAAATGTTTCATCAATATATGTAGTGTATGGACGGATCTTGTAATAATATATTTTCCCTAGTTCAAGATTTTTCTGCGTATATGTTTGGAAAGATTCGTTATCATCATCGTACCACCAAGAACTTCTACTTTCATTAGATACAGTTTGGACTAACTCATAATTTCCATCAGGAGAAACACTTCGATAAATTTGATAACCATCACAATCATCGGATGTTTTCCATTTAACAGTAATACTATGTGAATTTCCAGTGCTGGCTTCCAAAGAAGAAGGAGCTGGTAAAGGATTAATAATACATTTGCCTGCATAAGTGGTTGCTGTTTTATATCCATCATTATCTTCATAAGAAGCTTCTAATTTATAATAATAAGGAACACCTTTTATAACATAGGTGTTTGTATAGGAATTGCCAGATACGGTATTTTCATAGTGATAAGAACCGTTTGGGGAAGTCGCTGAATAAATATCTACTTTAGAATAAGAAACTCCATCAGGTGACTTCCACTGTATGGTTATATCATTACCATTTAATCCATAATAAGTAATAATTGGTGCAGCATTTTGATTTTCATTGGCAGAAACCTTCTTACCAAAGACAAAAAAACAGCTAAACATTAAAATAAATACCAAAAATCTGCATAGATTCCTAAAAATTTGTTTTTTCAATTTATATTCCCCTTTCTTCATATATATTCTATACGGTCTCATTATAACATAAAAAAACCACAGTAATGCAAAAATAAATGAAAAATGCATACTGTGGTTTTTAATATTATATTTTAGCTTACAAGTGTCGATACAGTAAATAGTATCTACTAAATCTCAAATAAATCACTATAAGCTTTCAGTGCTCCATCAGTTTCATGTGCAAGTACACGTTTTGCAAGTACTTTACCAAGCTGAACACCTTCCTGGTCAAAGCTGTTTACATTCCAGATGAATCCCTGGAACATGATCTTGTTCTCGAAATGAGCTAACAGAGATCCAAGTGATTCAGGTGTTAACTGATCTCCAATGATGATACTTGATGGACGTCCACCTTCGAATTTCTTGTTGTTGTTTTCATCATCTTTACCACATGCGAAAGCAACGATCTGAGCTGCAACGTTAGCACATAACTTCTTCTGGCTTGTGCTTCCTTCGATCACGACATCTGTAGCAAGCTGGCTGTCTTTGAATCCAACGAACTGTAAAGGAACGATGTCAGTTCCCTGATGTAATAACTGATAGAAAGAATGCTGACCATTTGTACCAGGTTCTCCAAAGATGATAGGTCCTGTTACATAATCTACAGGCTCACCAAAACGGTTTACAGATTTACCATTAGATTCCATGTCACACTGCTGTAAATGTGCTGGGAAACGGCTTAATGCCTGAGAGTATGGTAAAACAGCTGTTTCAGGATATCCCTGTACATTTCTTTCATAAACACCGATCAGGGCATCTAATAAGTCAGGGTTTGCTTTGATATCTTTGTTAGTAGCAAGCTTGTCTTCTTCAGCCATACCATCAAGGATTCTTGCAAAGACGTCAGGTCCAAATGCAAGTGAAAGGATCACTCCACCTACAGAAGATACAGAAGAATAACGTCCACCGATAAAGTCATCCATGAAGAATGCAGCAAGATAATCATCACTCTTAGCTAAAGGAGAAGTCTCACTTGTTGCAGTTAACATATGTTTAGAAGGATTTAATCCAGCTTTTACTAAAGCATCTTTAACGAAAGCTTCATTTGTTAATGTCTCTAATGTTGTTCCAGATTTAGATACAACGATAAATAAAGAACGGGAAACATCGATAGAATTTAAAACAGCAGCAGCATCATCAGGGTCTACGTTACTGATGAATTTTGCTTCCATTTTAGCACATCCGTTTGTCTTAGCCCAGTTTTCAAGAGCGATATATAAAGCACGAGGTCCTAGATCACTACCACCGATACCGATCTGAACAACTGTAGTGAATGTTTCACCAGCTTCATTTGTGATTTCACCAGCGTGTACTTTGTTTGCAAAGTCAGCTGCTTTTTTCTGCTGTTCAACGTAGAAATCACGTTTGTTGACACCATCAACGATAACGTCTTTTCCAAGCTGTCTGCGAGCTAAATGATGAAGAACAAGTCTCTGTTCTCCTGTGTTGATGATTGCTCCGTTGTATAATTCTTCGAATTTGTCAACTAACTGATGTTCATCAGCTAATTCAGCTAATACATCAAGGACTTCATCATCTACCTGTTTTGCAGCGTAGTTAAAGCTTAAACCAGAAGCCATAGGTGCAGAATATTCAGCGACACGTTTCGCACCATTTTCACCTGTCATAGCTTCTTTGATGTCTACATGATCTTTAAGATCTTTGAGTTTAGCATAAGATGTTAAAGTATCAAGATTGTTCCATGTTACCATAAATAAATCCTCCTTAAGTCCATATAAATATAAAATGAAAGATATAAGGAAATGCAGATACAAATGGGTATCTGCACGCACTAATATCATAGAATAATTATACAAAAAAAACGTTGTAAATGCAATCTGAAATGGTACTGAGTACTAATTCATTTTAAGAATTTTCGCTAACAGTAATAATGATACCAACTGGACGTTTTATGGTTCCATTACCAAGATAGCTGTCAGAAGAAATGTCATGAGACAGATCAGTTTCCCAAAGCTGATAGTCATAAGTACGATCCAAAACATAGATATTTAAATCAGCACCGTTTTTTGAGGAAAGTTTAAAAGTTTCATTAATATTTGATCTGTTTGAAACAGAAAAACCATATGCAGATGTTAAACATGATTCTAATGCCGTATTTTTTCCTGAAACAGATGCGATATTTGAGAAATCATAAGTTGTTGCTACAGATTCTTTGATCGACTGAGCTAAAGAAGTATCCGCAGTGCTTGATCTTACATAAGAAACCTGATCTTTGTATCCTTTTTTCTTTACAGAATAACTTGCAAGTCTTGTATCAACAGGAACTTCATTATTCTGACCATCTGCATCGTTCACAGAATAATTATTGATTGGAATGTATACGATCTTGCTTGTCTTATTAGAATCTTTTAAACCATAAGTGGAAATAATGTTCTTCACATCAGAGGATCTTGTAAATTCTGTATTGGAATGATAATCAGTTAAAGTTGTTGTTTTCGCAGAGGCTACGATCTGTGTTGGCTTTTTATAAGTTGTGTTTGATCTTACTCCGGTTGTACCGACACCAGCTGCGAGAGCAACAGCGATGGCAGCACCCATGATATTTTTTATCATATATATTTTTTTCCCTTTCATGTAATTATAAGTATTAATCTTCATTTTCATTTTCTTAAATTGGGTACATTATAAATACAATATACAATCCAAGTCAAGCAAAATTCGAAGATTCAGCGTTTTGCGTAATAAAACAACATTAAATAGGAAGTCTTTTGTGAAATTGTTTTTTTGGTTTTAAATATTGCCAAGCTATGGTACAATAAACTTTTGTGAGTCAAAATATATAGAAAAGAGGAAAGTAATTTGGAAAATAGAGAGAAATTTTCATCTAGAATTGGATTTCTTTTGATTTCGGCTGGTTGTGCGATCGGCTTGGGAAATGTGTGGAGATTTCCATTTATCACAGGACAATACGGTGGAGCTGCATTTGTACTGATTTATTTGTTCTTCCTGATCATTTTAGGGCTGCCAATCCTTGTTATGGAATATGCAGTCGGAAGAGCCAGCCAGAAGAGTATTGCAAGATCCTTTCAGGTGTTAGAACCAAAAGGAACGAAATGGCATTGGTACAGTTATGTTGGCATGGCTGGAAATTATCTGTTGATGATGTTTTACACGACAGTAGCAGGATGGATGATCAGCTATTTCTTTAAGATGTTAAAAGGAGACTTTGTTGGGAAAAATCCAGCACAGATAGAAAACACTTTTGGAACGATGCTGTCGGATCCAAAGGCACAGATCTTCTGGATGTTAGTAGTCATTGCATTGGGATTTTTAGTATGTTCTCTTGGTCTTCAAAATGGAGTAGAGAAGATCACAACAGTTATGATGTCATGTTTGTTTATTGTAATTCTAGTATTGATCGTAAGGAGTGTAACTTTAGATGGAGCCTCTGCAGGATTAAAATTTTATTTGATCCCAGATTTTGCAGCAGTGAAGAAACAAGGTGTGATGACGGTCGTATCCGCAGCAATGGGACAGGCGTTTTTTACACTAAGTCTTGGAATAGGGGCGATCGCAATCTTTGGAAGTTACATTGACAAGAGTCGAAGACTGACAGGAGAAGCAATCAGTGTGGCAATTCTTGATACGTTAGTAGCATTAATGGCAGGACTGGTGATCTTTCCAGCATGTTTTGCATTCGGAGTAAATCCAGGAAGCGGACCAAACTTAGTATTTATCACACTGCCAAATGTATTTAACGAAATGCCAGGAAGCAGGATCTGGGGAGCGATGTTCTTCTTATTTATGAGCTTTGCGGCACTATCAACGATCATTGCAGTATTTCAGAACATCCTGTCATTTGCACAAGACCTATGGGGATGGAGCCTTAAGAAAGCAATCGTATTTAATGCAGTATTCATTATTGTGTTATCCCTACCATGTGCTCTAGGATTTAACGTATGGAGTTTTATTCAGCCACTAGGAGCAGGAACAACAATCCAGGATTTAGAGGACTTCATCGTAAGCAACAATATCCTTCCAATAGGATCTCTGATCTATCTGTTATTCTGCGTTACAAAATACGGATGGGGCTGGGATAACTTCATGAAAGAAGCCAACGAAGGAAAAGGAATCAAATTCCCAAAATGGCCACGTATTTACATTACTTATATATTACCATTGATCGTTTTGTTTATCCTTGTGCAGGGGTACATAGAGAAGTTTTAATTTGTAAGTTGGCCAACTGTAGATTTCGAGTATATGATAAAAAATAAAT
>OIEM01001216.1_pt1 | contig 11308 bp, 11 predicted proteins | sample 1581761 | NCBI WGS metagenome assembly OIEM01 (sample SAMN01760978, study PRJEB22395) | human gut metagenome | reverse complement strand
TAGCAATTTCTTTATCTTGTTCTGTGCAAGTAGGTGATTTGAATAATAAAGTGTCTGAAATTATAGCACTTAACATTAAACCTGCTGTTTGTGAATCTATATCAACTTCATTTTGTTTGTATAATTTGTATAATATTGTACAAGTACATCCAAGAGGTTCTGTTATAAAGTAGATTGGTTCTACTGTTTCTAATTTTATTTTGTGATGGTCTACAACCATTTTTACGTGAGCTTTTTCAATTCCAGAAACGCTTTGAGAAAATTCGTTGTTATCAACTAAAGCAACATCACAATTTTCATCAACACTTGTTAAAGTTTGTGGTTCTTCAACTTCAAATGTTTTTAAAGCATATTTTGTTTCTTCATTTAATTCTCCTAATCTGTAAGGAATTACTTCTTCTCCTCTTAATTTTGTTTGTAAATTTGCCATTGCTAATGTTGAACAAATTGAATCTGTGTCAGGACTTTTATGTCCAAATACTAATACTTTTTCCATTCTACTTACTCCTTTTCAAAATTTCTTCTAATTCTTCTTTATTAAATTCATATCTCTTATCACAAAATTGACATTGGATTTCTGCTTTTCCATCTTCTTCTATTAATTGGCTTAACTCTTTCTTGCCTAATGTTGCTAGTCCATCTGCAAATTTTTCTTTATTACAATCACATCTATAAGCTGGCTCAATTGATGCATCAATTACTTTTACATCTTTATCACCTGTTATTTTTTGTGCAATTTCTTTTAATGTTAAATTATTGTCTAACATCTTTGACATTGCACCAGCTTGAAATATTGACTGCTCAACTTTTGATATTTGTTCTTCTGTTGCATCAGGCATTGGTGATATTATATAGCCTCCACTTGAACGAACCCCATCTTTATCAACTAATACTCCAAGAGCTACTGCAGTTTGTTTTTGCTCAGATGTTTGAAAATAATTTGCAAAATCTTCCGCAATCTCTCCTGATGTTAATGGACTTATTCCTATATATGGCTCTTTTAATCCAATATCTTTTATAACATTTATAAATCCTTGATTTCCAACAGCTCCACCCACATCTAGTTTTCCAAATTCATTTAATGGCAAATCTGCATGTGGATTTGTTATACATGCTTTTACATTTGGAGTATTATCTGAAACTGCAACTATCTTTCCTATTGGACCATTCCCCTTAATTTGAATTGTAAGTTTATCAGTTTCATTTTTCATTTCAGCACCAATTAATGCTGTTATTGTCAATACTCTTCCCATTGCTGCTGTTGCTAATGGACTTAAATCATGTAATTTTCTCGCTTCTTCTACCAAGTTTGTTGTAGAAGCACAAGCTACTGCTATTCTTCCATCATATGCTAAAAATTTTATAATCTGGTCTTTCATAATCGTATCCCTTTCTTATTTTTCAACCGTCTCCCCTAATTCTGACGTACAATGAGGGCATCTTGTTGCATGATATTTTATTTCAGTTAAGCAATAAGGACATACTTTTGTTTCTGGTTCTTTATGTTCTTCTGCCTCTCTCTTTTCTTCTATATGTTTCTTTAGTTTTCCTTTTTTGTCGAATTTAATTGCTGCTTCTTCTCCAAATTCTTTTATTCTATTTAATTTATTAATATATTTTAATGCTATAAAAATTGAGAATGCTATAATCAAAAAATCTACTATTGATGTAATAAAACTACCATATTTTATAGAAGCATTTCCTACTGTTAATACCATATCAGAAAAATCAACTTTTCCTATTAATATAGATATTGCTGGCATTATAATATCATTTACTAATGAATTAACTATTTTTTGGAATGCACCTCCTATTACTACACCAACTGCCATATCCATTATATTTCCCTTTAGTGCAAATTCTTTAAATTCTTTTAACATATTATTCACTCCCTTTATTACTACTATCTGTTAATTTTGGTCTACTATCTTTTTCTTTTTCAAAATTTCTATATCCAATTGCCACTGTCGCAATTATCATTAACAAAAATGATAATGCTTTCCAGATTCCGCTATCAAATAATATAATTGCAAACATTCCAAGAGATGCACTTAATCCATATAAGATTAATACTGCTTGTTTTGGCGTAAATCCTTTTGCAACTAATTTATGATGTAAATGTCCTTTATCTGGCATAAATACAGCCTTTATTGATTTTCCTTTTATTATTCTTCTCACAATTGCAAATAAGACATCAAATATAGGTAATCCTAAAACAATTACTGGTAAAACAATTACTGCAGCAGTATATGTTTTAGCTACTCCAAGGATTGAAACTACAGCTAGCATAAAGCCCAAGAAGTTAGAACCAGTATCACCTATAAAAGTTTTTGCTGGTGAAAAATTAAATGGTAAAAATCCAACTAATGCTCCACTTAATGCAGTTACTATTACTGTAGCAATCATTGGTGAACCATTCATTAAAAATATTATTAATAATGAGATACATGATATTAACGATATTCCTGATGAGAGTCCATCTAATCCATCAATTAAATTTATTGCATTTGTTACTCCAACAATCCACACAACTGTAACAATTGTTGATACAACATCATTTAAACCAATCATATATAGAAATGGTATATCTAAATGTTCAATTCTAGTTCCAAAAGCAACTACAATTATTGCCGCTAAAACTTGTCCTATTAATTGTTGCCACCATTTTAATGTCTTTATATCATCAGTTACTCCTGTAATTGCTATTACTACAATTCCTAATAATACACCAAGCAATTTTTTTCCATATGCTTGTTCTGTAAATAAATCTAGTGTTCCTTCTATACTCATTACAATAATTAAATATATCATTGATACTAAAAAACCAAGTATTACTGCTGGGCCACCAAATTTAGGCATTTTTTTAGTATGCATTCTTCTTTTGTCTTTTGGTATATCTACTGCACCTATTTTATCTGCTATTTTTATGGTATATGGTGTTGCCATAAATGAAACGATAAATGCTAGTAGAAAAGCTATTGCTATATTTCCCCACATTTAAATGCAACCTCCATTATTTCATATTTTCATTTTCTATTTCTTCTATTAATTTTACTCTTTCTTGATGTCTTCCACCTTCAAACTCTGTTGCAATCCATATTCTTACCATTCTAATAGCTTTATCTGTTTCTATATGATCAGCACCTAAAGCTAACACATTCGAATCATTATGTGCTCTTGATAAACGAGCTTCTTCTTCATCATTACATTTTGCACATCTTATTCCTTTAAATTTGTTAGCAACAATACTCATTCCTATTCCAGAGCGGCATATTGCTATTCCTTTATCACATTCTTTGCTTTGTACTTCTAATGCTATTGCTTTAGCTATTTCTGGATAATCTACACTTTCTTCACTAAATGTTCCACAGTCTATATATTCAATTTCTTTTTCCTCTAAATATTTTTTTATTTCTTCCTTTAATTTATATCCTCCATGATCACTACCAATTGCTATCATATATATCACGCTTCCTTTCGGTTACTATTTTACTATATAACTTCTAAAATATCAAGAGAATTTAGTGATAATTTGGGGTCAGAGATTTGTTGAGCATTTTTACCTCAAAAATCTCCACCACAAAATTGACAAATCCTCAAAATTCAGTTAAAATATTGGTGGAGGATTAATTATGAAAACTTTTACATACACTTCTCACAGTAGTGAAGAAACAATGAATTTCGCATCTAAATTAGCAAATAAATTAAATATTGGAGATGTCGTTGTTTTATCAGGAGAATTAGGTGCTGGAAAAACTAAATTCACTGAAGGATTTTTAAAACACTTTGGTCTTGAAAACGAAATATCAAGTCCAACCTTTACAATTGTTAATGAATATAAAAATAAAGATATAAATATTTATCATTTTGATGTTTATCGTTTAGAAGATGTTGATGAATTTTATGCAATTGGTGGTGAAGAATATTTTAATTCTGGAATTAGTATTATCGAATGGGGTGAATTAATTGAACCTGCATTGCCAAAGGATGATATAAAAATTACATTTGAAAAAGACTTGTCTGATGAAAACATTAGATTCTTGCATATCAAAACTTTTGGAAATAAATATGATGACTTATTTTAATTCGAAAAAAGGGTCGGTCCTAAAATTAACATTTGCTAATTTTAGGACCAACCCCTTTTTCACTTTTCTACTATTTTATAAATGTCATTGCAATAACAATTACACCAAGAACTACTCTATAAATAGCAAACACTTTGAAGCTTCCTTTTTTTAGATATTCTAGCAAGAATTTTATTACAAAAACTCCAACCAAGAAGCTAAACAAAACTCCCATAAAGAATGCTAACGAAATTTCAAAATCTGTAATACTTACTAATACTGCAGCCAATACAATTGGTGTAGAAAGTAAGAATGAATATTTTGCTGCACTTTCTCTGTCAACCCCTAAAGCTCTCGCAACAGTCATTGTAATTCCTGATCTTGATGTTCCAGGAAATGCTGCTGCTATAGCTTGAGATAATCCTATTAAAAATGATTGTTTAAATGTCATATTTTCATAACTTACATTAGATGGTGATTTTTTATCTACTACATAAAGTACTATACCTAATACTATAAGTGCAATTGCAATCATTATTGTTTCAATTCCAAATTTATCACAAATATATCCTGAAAATTTATCTAATAATAAACTAACTATTCCTGTTGGAATTGTTACAGCTACTATGTACCAGAAGATTTTACCTTCTGTTGATTTCTTTTTATTTACAACTTGCTCATATCCTCCTTTAATTAATCCTAACCAATCTTTAAAAAAGAATAATGTTATTGCAAGTAAAGTTCCTAAATGTAATGCTACATCGAAACTTTCTGGGATACTCCAATTAAATATCCATGGTATTAATTTTAAGTGTGCTGAACTTGATATTGGTAATAGTTCTGTTAGTCCTTGAACTATTCCTAAAATTATTGCTTGATATACTTCCATATTTTTTCCTCCTATGTAAAATGTAAATTTAGGGTCGGTACTTTTTTACATTTTATAAATTTCTTTTACTATATTATATATTGTGTCTTTTATAAATTCTGCCGATGTTGTTGGTGCAACTTTTCCTGGTAATGATAATGCCCAAACAAATTTTAAATTTTGATCTTTTACAGTTTTCTTATCTATTCCTCCTGGATTTGATGCCAAATCTATTAATAAACAATCTTTTTTTACTTGTTTTAATCTTTCTTCTGTTAAGATGATATGTGGTACTGTATTTATAATAATATCAAATTTATTTAAATTTGAACCTATTGTATTAATATTTGTTGCTTTATGTCCATATGCTTGTATCCATGCTAAATCTTCATCTTTTCTAGCTGCACACGTAACTTTAGCTGATAGTCCAGCTAATTTTCTTGCAAGCACTTTTCCGATTCTGCCAAATCCTAATATTAATACTTCACTTCCATGCAATATTTTATTTGTATTTTCAATTGCTAATTGAATTGTTCCTTCTGCTGTTGCAATCGTATTTAAAACTGCTAATTCTTCTCGTTTCATAATGTCTATTATTTCAATATATTCGTCATTAGCCATACCATATACATCAGGATTAATTCCTCCTGCTATTAAAACCTTTGCATTAAGAACATGCATCATTTCCCTTATTGTTACTTCATTATCACTAAACGGCATATTTATAGTATTTCCATTACTTGAAAATGGAATTGGTCCTATTACAATTTCTACATCCTGAATAGCTTTTTTGATTGTATCACATTGTTTTATATTTTTAAAGTCTTTTAAATCAATTGCCTTTTCTAATCCATATACATATACTTCATTTTCTTCTTTTGCTAACATTTCTGCTAGTTTTACTATTCTTAAATCTCCACCAATAATCGCAAATTTCATATATACCTCCACATATATAGTATATTTATTTTACGATTTTTTATGAATTATTATTCTCTTTCAATTTGATTTTTTTGTTCTAATTCTTCTTTATTTCTATAATTTTTTTCAATTTTTATATCATTGTAACCAAGTTTTTTTGTTATTTCTACCATCTGTTCTAAGTGTTCTTTTGCTTTTATTTCTTTTGCAGTCAATTTATGAGGCTTTTCTTCCTCTCCTTCAATCTCTAAGTTAAATGGTATAGATAATCTAGCTATTATAATTGCAAATGTAACATCTTTTTGAATTTTTCCTACAATTCTTTTTGGCTCCTCTTGAATAGCAACATTAGCATATTTTATTGCTTGATCTTTTTCATTTCTTATAATACAAATTTTAGCTAATTCTAAATAAGCATCTGCACAAAGCTCTTCGTCCTCTGTCGCTTCTAAAAAATATTTTTCCGCTTCATCCAATTCTTTATAAATCATTGCTATTTCTGCTAAACTATATTTAGTATTATATACTAATGAATTTAATTCAGCTGCTTTTTCATAACATATCTTTGCATTTGGAAAATCATTTAGCATTGTATATGCAATTCCTAAATTATAATTTAAATCATAACTTGTTGGATTATATTTTAATGCTTCTGTATAAATATTTACTACTTCTTTGTAATCTTCTTTTTCAATTAACAAATCTCCTAATGCAATTGTTGCCTTTGTATAATCTGGCTTTTTATCAAGTAAACTTGTTAACATCTCTATTGCTTCATCTTTTTTGTCTAAATCTGTTAACAAATTTGCAACTTTATAATATGAATCAAAATCTTTTTTGTTAATATCAATTGCTTGTACATATTCATCTACTGCTTTTCTTTGTCCGCCTTCTTTTTCATATATTTCAGCTAACAATTTATGCGCAATATAACTTTCTGAATTTTTGTCTAAAATTTGTAATAATTTTGTTTTAGCTGCTTTTGTATTTCCAAATAAAATATATATTCTAGCTATTACAGAATCTAATGTTTCAAATACATTGCTATCTATTTTTTCTATCACAATAATAAATATTGGAATTAGTATTGACAGCGTATATATAATAAATCTTGTAAAAATTCCAATTTCATTTTTGGCAAAGTACAATTGTATAAAATCTATTGCAATTCCGCAATGCTTCAATTGCTAATATTGTTACATATTTCGTATCATTTGTTTTAATCAATTTATAAAACATATATACAAATAATGTACACGCTAATGTTATAAATATTAGTTGTTCTATTATCATTATTTTACTTCCTTTTTTTAATGTCTTTTATGTTCGTGAAATGCCATTTGATAATCATCTATAATTCTTTGTATAATACTCTTAGATTCTTCTTTTCCACCACTTTGGGCCATTTCATTATTATATCTTTCAACTAAATTTGGTAATGAATCTCCTGTTTCTTCCATAAGTTCTCCCCATGTAGTATCTGTATTTGGTATATAGTCAGATTCTGTTATTTGCATATCCACTTCTTGACCTGCTTCTTTTTCGGCATCTTCTATGTTTTCAACTTGATGTGCTAACTCATGTGTATATTCTTTTCCATTAGTTTCGAAATCTCTTCTTACTTGTAGATTTTCTTCTCCTTCTAGCCCTTCTCCTTCTTCTCTTACACCTCTAGCAATTCTCTCTTGACATGGTAATACATCTACTGTTTCAATTTCAATTTCGCCATATTGTCCAATGTTTACAGCTATTTCTTTGTCATCTCTATTTGTTTTCATTAATGCATATGGAACTTTTCTTTCTATTTTTTCTCCCTGTTCATCAATACTTATTATTGATTTCCATGTCATTTGGGCTGGTTCAACATTTTCATTTAATTGCCATTTTCCATCTACTTTTTCAATCATTATAAATCTGTTTAATTTTCTTGAAAATGCTTGAGCATGTTCTTCAGCTCTTCCAAATACTTCTGGCATTCTTTCTGCAACATATGAATCTTTTATTTTTCTAATATTAGTTAATTCTAAGTCTTGTCCTTGCTCATCTAGTTCTTCAGCTATTTCATCTTCTTCACTTTTAACTTCATTTTCTTTTTCAGACTTTTGCTCTAATCTTTTACTTATATCTTTTTCTTCTGCCTTCTCTGATATTCCTTTTAATCTTCCTTTTTTAATATCATTTTGTGCAAAAAGTTCTTCAATATCTATTTCAGAATTCTCTAAATAATCTTTAAGTCCTCCATTTGTAAAAACTTTTCCATTAGAATCAATTACCATTCTTTCTTCTATTGACTTCTCTCCATTTTCATTTTCTACTATCCAACGAAAATGATAAGCAATTTCTCCATTAGAATCCTGTTCAGCTGTTATAAATACATCATTAAATGTTAATTCACCTTTAGGCGTATTTATAACAAATTCTGAATAATACTTTGTAGCAATTAATTCTCTTTGATATTTAGTTTGTATGTACTCTCCCACACCGCTTTCAACAGTGTTTAATTTTTCAAGTATCTCTTTCTCTTCTGGTCCAAATGTATATTGTTCTGTTTTTCCTTCCATTTTGAGCCTCCTTATATTAATTTTCCAATTAAATCATAATCTTTAACATCTGTAATTTCTACATTAACAAATTTATTTACCATATTTGTTAATCCTGCATTTTTTATGTATATAATTCCATCTTCTTCAGGAACATCTTGTTTAGTTCTACCTATTAAGTATTTTCCATCAAATGAAATATCTTCAATTAAAGCTTCATAAACTTTTCCTATCTTTTTCTCAAGATTTTCTTTTGATATTTTTTGTTGAATTGCCATTATTTTATTATATCTTGCTTTTTTAGTATTTCCGTGTATTTGCTCTGGCAATTTTGCTGCTGGTGTTCCTTCTTCTTTAGAATACATAAATGCTCCTAATTTATCGAATTTAGCATTTTTTACAAATTCACTTAATTCTTCAAAATCTTTTTCTGTTTCGCCTGGAAATCCTACAATCAAGCTTGTACGTAATGTTACATCTGGAATTTCTTTTCTTAATTTTGATATCAATCCTTCTATTTGTTCTTTATTTGTTCTTCTATTCATTTTCTTTAATATTGAATTAGATATATGTTGGATTGGAATGTCAAAATATTTACAAATCTTATCATTATTTTTTACTGTTTCTATCAATTTATCTGTTATTCCTTCTGGATAAGAATATAAAAATCTTATCCAATGAATTTCAGAAATTTCTGATAAAGCTTGTAACAATTCTGGCAATTTTGGTTCTCCATAAATATCAACACCATATTTAGTAGTATCTTGAGCAATTACAATCAATTCTTTTATTCCTTTACTTGCTAACATTTTGGCTTCTTCTATGATTTCTTCCATTTTTCTGCTAACAAATGGACCTCTAATATATGGAATTGCACAATATGTACATCTGTTACTACATCCTTCTCCAATTTTCAAATAAGCATAGTTTTTTCCAGTAGTTACAACTCTTTCATAAAATTCATTATATGTTGGCATTGGTAATGGCTTTATTTCAGTTATTTTATTACTTGTATGTGTTGTACTTTCTTCTCTGATATTTTCTTTTACTAATTTTTCAATTTTTTCCCACATCTTGTTGTACTCATCAATCTTTATGAATAAATCCACTTCAGGAAGAGCTTTGACTAATTCATCATAATATCTTTGAACTAAACAACCCATTGCGATTAGATATTTACAATTTTTCTTTTTATATTCGGCCATTTCCAATATTGTATTAATAGCTTCTTCCTTTGCAGACTCAATAAATCCACATGTATTTATTACTATGATATCTGCTTTTTCTGGGTTATTCACTATTTCATATTGATTATTTTTAAAATGTCCAATTGCAATTTCTGTATCTATTAAATTTTTACTACATCCTAATGATATAAATCCTACTTTCACTATTATTCTCCTAACTATTATGACTACAGATATGCTTTCTTGTTAATTCCATTAAATTCAATTTCGTAAATCCTTCAACTTGTGTTTTGGCTCTATCTGACTTTAATGTTTCTTTTAAAAGTTTTTGTATTTTTTCTTTATTTTCTTCTTTTAACATATCTATATAATCTATTATTATTATTCCACCTATATCTCTTAATCTTAATTGTCTTGCAATTTCTAATGTTGCTTCATAATTTACTTTATATATAGTGTCTTCCAATGTACTTTTTCCTGTGAATTTTCCTGAGTTTACATCTATTGCAACTAGTGCTTCTGTTGGATCTATTGTAATAAATCCTCCACAATTTAACCATATTTTTCTTTGTTTTGATTTTTCTATTTGTTTTTCTAACTCATATTTCTCTAACAAATTTTCTTCTTTTTCTATCTTGATATTTTCATTTAAATCAACTAATATTTGTTTTATTTGATCATATTCTTTTTGATCATTTACTTCTATTTTTTCTATTCTATCTTCTGGTAAATCTAATATCATTTTTTCTATAATACTTGGGCTTTGATATAATAATTCTGGTTTGTCAGTTCCCTTTTCAAATTTTGCTTTAATCTTATTCCATTTTTTTATTAGTTGTTCCAAATCACTTTTTAATTCTTCTCTTGATTTCTTTTCAGCAGCAGTTCTTAATATTACTCCTGTATTTTCTGGTAATTCTTCTTTGATTATATTTAATAATCTTTCTCTTTCTTTTTCATTTTCTATTTTTTGTGAAATTGTTACAATATTTGTATTGGGCATAAATATTAAATATTTTCCTGTTAGTTTTATATGAGTTGATGTTCTTGCACCTTTTTTGTCATTACTGTCTTTTTGAATTTGTATTAATATTTTTTGGTTTGGTTTTAACACATCCCTAATTTTTACATTAGGTCTTTTTTCTATTTTTTCATCAACCTGAGGAATAACATCTTTTACATGTATAAAACTATTTTTTTCTGTTCCTATATCTACAAATGCCGCTTGCATTCCAGGTACAATATCTTTTACTATTCCTAAATAAATATTTCCTTCATTTCTCGCTTTTACATTTTCTTTGTTTTCTTCATATATTTCTACTAACTTACCATTTTCTAAAATAGCAATTATCTTTGAATCTTCTTTTTTGTTTACTATTAATTCTATCATGTCTTTACCTTTCTAATTGAATTTATTCATTGCAATATCTATTCCATTTTTTAATATCTCGATTACTGCATCTTTAGCTTTTTCTGTTCCTTCGTCAAGTAATGGAATCTGTTCTTCTGGAATAGCACCTATTACATGGTTAATTTCATCACCATTATGTTCAGGTCTTCCTATTCCAATTCTTATTCTTGGAAAATCTTCTGTTCCTATCATTTGAATAATTGATTTCATTCCATTATGTCCGCCACTGCTACCTTTTTTTCTTATCTTTATTTTCCCTGGTTCTATATCCATATCATCATATATTACTAATATATTTTCTTTTTCTATTTTATAAA
>OIEM01001205.1_pt1 | contig 11399 bp, 9 predicted proteins | sample 1581761 | NCBI WGS metagenome assembly OIEM01 (sample SAMN01760978, study PRJEB22395) | human gut metagenome | reverse complement strand
TATTCAATGACCGCTTTCAGATCTTTGGTTTCTTTCAGAAGTTTTATGCTGAAAATAATAATGACAACCGACACGACAAGCCCCGCGTATCCGTCGATATTTACGCCCGTAACGTCGATGACAATCGTCGAAATCAGGACGGCAATCGTCGTAAACACGTCGTTTCTGCTGTCGGCGGCAGACGCCTTCAACGCCTCGGAATTGATTGTTTTGCCGAAGTTTCTGTAAATCAGCCCCTGCAAAATCTTCAAGACTATCGAAACGGCAAGCACGACGTAGGTGTACGCTGAAATATTGACGCTTTCGGGCGTGATGATTTTTTCAATGCTCTGCTTCAACAGCAACACGCCGATAAGCACGACCGCAAACGCAATGATAAACGCCGCGATGTATTCGTACCTTGCGTGTCCGAACGGGTGTTCCCTGTCGGCAGGTCTGTTGGAAAGTTTGAACCCGAAAACGGTAACGACGGATGACGCCGCGTCGGACAGGTTGTTGATTGCGTCGGCAACGATTGCGACGGAACCCGAAAATACGCCGACGAGAATTTTGAAAACGCATAATATAACGTTGGAAATAATCCCGAAAATTCCCGCGACGATACCGTAACGAAAACGCACTTCCTGATCGGAAGTGTTTTCATAATCTTTGATAAAAAGTTTTTTGAATAATTTCATTTTCAGATGCTGAAATCGCCGCTGTCGTCGGACTTCTCCGCGGCGGACGAAAGGTTATCGTCGTCCTTGATTTCAGCTTGTTCCGTAGTTTTTACGGACACGGATATATCTTCTTCTGTTTCTGTTTTTTCGTCAGAAACTTCAACGATTTCTTCCTTGACAATTTCGCCGTCCGTCTCAGGCGGGGCAGACGGAACAAAATCTGTGTTTTCGACAGAAATGGCGTTTACTCTGTCGTTTTCGTCCTGTAAAGTGCGTTCTTTGATGGATTCCGTAATGCTGTCGATAAACTCGTGGTCGCGCGATTTCCTGTCGTAAACGCCCAGAAGATTGTCCTTTTCCTTTAAGGAATTGAACTCCTTCACTGCAAGGTACGCGACGTAAATCAGCACCAGCAGCATAAGCACGACGTACAATATCCAGCTTTTTGAAAAGTACGTCAGAAACGCAATTATCGCCGCAATTCCGAGTGCCAGCCCGAACACGAGCCACACCTGAACTTTAGGTTGCGCGCCGGGCATCATTTTGTCCATATTCGTATAAAAAACGTATCCAAGACTCACGCCCGTGAACATCGCCGAAACGACGACGCCGACGATACGCCACTCTTTCGTACCGGCGTTTGCACAATACCCGCCGAACACAAGCGCAACGATGAACAAGAAAGCGATTATTATGTATTTCCTGACGAATTTATCGCGGGATTTTCTGTTTTCTTCCACCATGCAGTCGCGGCACTTGTTTTCAAAAACAACCCTTTCAAGGCTCGATAAAGTCTTGCCGCAGCGTTTGCAGCGGGTGTTGAGCGCAATGTTTGCCTGCGCTTTTTTGAAGTCGTATGAGACGTTTGCGCGCTTTAATATTTCAGCGACTTTTTCTTCTTTCGTAAGTTCTCTCGGTTGTTCTTTCTTGTGTGCCATAACCCACCTTTTACTATATTCTATCATATAGGTTGTAAAAAAACAATAAGTTTTTTAATTGCCTTGAAAATATAGTTTGAATATGGTATAATTCCGACAGAAAACTTACGAGGTGTATTATGTCAAAAATTCAGATTCAGCTTTCGGACGGCAGAAACATAAACCTTGATCTTTACGAAGACGTCGCGCCGATTACGGTCAAAAACTTCAAAAAACTCATCAAAGAAAACTTCTTCGACGGGCTTTGTTTCCACCGCACAATAAAAGATTTTATGATTCAAGGCGGCGGTTTCGTCGCGGACGGTCGCGCGATTAAGGAAAAAGGCGGCGCGGACACGATAAAAGGCGAATTCTTGTCAAACGGCGTGAAAAACGACCTGCACCACGGCGAAGGCGTGATTTCGATGGCGCGCACCAACGTCAAAGACAGCGCGTCCAGTCAGTTTTTCATCTGCTCTGCCGACTGCGCGTTTCTGGACGGACAATATGCGGCCTTTGGGAAAACTTCGGACGAGGAAAGCCTTGCGGTCGTGAAAAGCATTTCAAAAGTCCCGACTCACAGTTTCATGTACTTTGACGATATTCCGAACGAGCCTGTTGTCATAAAAACTGTTATTTTGACACAAGAATGATTTTCCCGACAATTTTTGCAAACAAAAAACCCGACGCGGCGCGTCGGGTTTTAATTTGTATTTTTTATTCTTTACGCATTTTTTGCACCGCGGCGTCAACCGCGCCCTGCATCATACGTCCGATTCGTTTTATGAAACTGTCGATTTCTTCGGTCATGCCGTGCTGCAACCATTGCACCATCAACGCGACGTAAGTAATCGTGAAGTAGTTTGCGATAAATTCAATATCCTCGTTGTCGATGATGACGTACACGGATTTTTGGATAACCTGATCGTGAACGGCGTCGTAAATCGACTCGTAAATAAACTTTTCGATATATTCGCGCCCAAGACTGTTGAAAGCCGAAAGCGTCATCGCGCGATTGTCGTAAAGATAACGCATGATAACGTCGATTGCGTTGGACGTCGAAAGTTTTCTTATGTCGCCGACGACTTGTTGCGTTTCAAACTTATACAGCCACTCGAACAGTTCCTTGATATCCTTGAAGTGATAATAAAAGGTCTGACGGTTATAGCCGCAGTTTGTGACGATTTTGTCGATTGTGATTTTTGAGAAAGGCATTTCCTGAATAAGTTCTTTCAGGGAGTTTGCCATCATTTTTTTCGTGTTCAACGAGTTGCCCATAATTAAGTATTTCTCCTGTTTTTCGACGCTTCGCAGCCGCAGTAGTCCTGTCTGTAAAGCCCGAATTCTTTTGATATATTCACGGATTCCTGAAATCCGTTTTCTTTTTTGAAGTCGTTGACGAGATATTTCACGCCGTACGTTTTCGCAAGTTCCTCGCCGATGTCGTTGATGACGACGGCATTTTTCATCGGACTTACGGAAAGCGTGGACGCAAAGTATTCAAAGCCGTGTTCTTTTGCGTATTCGGCGGTTTTCGTCAACCTTGTTCTTATGCAGACGGCGCAGCGCGGGCCGCCTTCCGTCGTGTCGGAAAAGCCCGAGACCGCCGCAAGGTAATCTTCGTCGCGATAACCGATTTCAACGATATTAAGCCCGAGTTCCGCCTTATCGACGTAAACTTTTAGCGTTTCAAAGCGTTTCTGATATTCGCTTTCCGGAAACGTGTTGGGGTTGTAATAAAACAAAGTAACGTCAAAATCTTTCAGACGATTTATGACGGCGGTCGCGCACGGCGCGCAACAGCACTGCAACAGCATCGACGGTTTCCGACTGCCTATCGACGAAATCTCGTCCTGCATTTCTTTGTTGTAATTACGTTTATTCATAATTCAACAACAATTTTAATAAGTTAAAAAAAATTTGTCAAACGTATAAACGGTTTTTTACAATAAAAATTCAATGTAATAAAATTTCGTTACAAAATTGCTTTTTTGTATAATTTAATCGTTAATATTACTAAACAAATGTAAAAACCGGTTAAAAACAAAAAGTTTCCGCGAAAAATACGCGGAAACCTTGAAAATTCGTTACTTTTTTTCTTTTTTCTTTTTGTTGCAAGCCTCGCAATCGCCGTTGCAATAAGTTTTTGAGCCGCACGACGTCTTTCCTTTTTTACGGTTTACGACGACGTACGCAATCGAAAACACAACCCACAACGAAAGCGCGACTATTAAAATTATATCAATCGTTTTCATGTCAGCAAGCCGCCGCGATCTGATAAACTATGCACGAGCAAACCCACGCAAGCGCGCACTGATAAACGACGACGAGCGCGGTTTTCCATACGGAATCCAGCTCTTTTCGCATCGTTGCGACGGTCGCGACGCACGGTGTATACAAAAGCACGAACGTCAAAAACGACAAAAACGCCGGTACCGAAGTGAACAACGCCGTCATTCCGCCGCTTCCCGCAAGCATCTCGATCGTGCTTACAACCGCTTCTTTTGCCGTAAATCCCGCAATGAGCGCGGAAACGATTTTACCGTCGTCCATACCAAGCGGCTTAAACACCGGCGCAAGGAAATTGCCGATATGTTCCAATAAACTCACGTTGTCTTCAACGCCGTCGGTGATGAAAATAATGCGACTGTTGTACGCCTGCAAAAACCATACGACAAGCGTGGCAAGGAAAATGACCGTAAACGCGCGCGTCAGAAAGTCTTTCGATTTCTCCCACATAAGAAGAAGCACGCTTTTTGCAGACGGCAGACGATAATTCGGAAGTTCCATAACGAACGGTACGGGCTTCCCCTTGAAAATAAGTCTCCCGGACACAAACGCCGTCAGAATCCCCAAAACGATGCCGAATACGTACAGCCCCACGATAATCAGCGACTGCTGCCACCACTTGAACACGCCGCAATTTACGACCGCGTAATACACGACCGCCTTTGCCGAACAACTGATGAACGGAATAAGTCCGATCGTCATTTTTCTGTCGCGCTCGGACGCAAGAGTACGGGTGCTCATAATCGCGGGGACGGAACAGCCGAATCCGACGATGATAGGCACGAAACTGCGCCCCGATAATCCCAATTTTCTGAGCGGTTTATCCATAATAAACGCAACGCGCGCCATATATCCGCTGTCTTCAAGGAGCGACAGGAACATGAACATAACGACTATGTACGGCAAAAGCGATACGACCGCGCCAAGCCCGCCGAACAAACCTTTATCCAGAAAATCGATAATTGCAGGATTCGTGCCGAATTTCGTGAGCCCTGTTACGACCACTTTGTCCAGCGCGTCGATGCCCATCTCGATGCCGAGCCCGATATATTTGCCGATAACCTGAAACGTGAGCAGGTAAATCGCCGCCATAATAAGGATAAACAGTGGTATCGCGCCGTATTTATTCGTCAGTACTTTGTCGATTTTTTCGCTTTTCAGGCGTTCTTTCGACTCGTGCGGTTTCACGACGCATTCACGCGAGACCTTTTCGATGAAGTCGTACGTCATCGACGCCATCGCCGCGTCGCGGTCAAGCCCGGTGTCGTTTTCCATCTCGACGACGCTGTGTTCCAGAAGTTCCTTTTCGTTTTCGTCAAGGTTCAGACGTTTGTCGAAGTCGCCGCCCGTCGTGATAAGGTTCATCGCGGCAAATCTTCCCGAAATGCCCGCGCTTTTCGCGTGGTCTTCGATAAGGTGGATTGCCGAGTGCAGGCATCTGTGCACGGGACTGTCGCTTTCGCAAATATCTTTTACTTTGGGTTTGATCTGTTCTTTGGCGGTTTTGATAACGACGTCGATAAGTTCGTCAACGCCCTCGTTTTTCGCGGCGGATATCGGCACGACGGGACAGCCCATCATATCCGACATTTTCTGAATATCGACGGTGCCGCCGTTTCCGCGCACTTCGTCCATCATATTCAACGCAATGACCATAGGAATATCCATTGTCATAAGTTGCGTCGTGAGATAAAGATTTCGCTCGATCGTGGTGGCGTCGACAATGTTTATTATGCCGTCGGGTTTTTCGTTCAGAATAAAGTCGCGCGTGACGATTTCTTCCGTCGTGTACGGGCGCAACGAATAAATGCCCGGAAGATCGACGATAACGCAGTCGTCGTGCTTCTTCACAACGCCCAACTTTGAATCGACCGTAACCCCCGGGAAATTGCCGACGTGCTGATTCGACCCCGTCAGTTGATTGAACAACGTGGTTTTCCCGCAATTCTGATTGCCGACAAGCGCGAATTTCATAAGGCGTTTACCTCAATCATTTTCGCGTCGTCTTTGCGGATTGTCAGTTCGTATCCGCGCAGGCGAATCTCGATAGGATCGCCCATCGGCGCATATTTAATCACCGTAACGACGGTTTTCGGGATAAGCCCCATGTCAAGAAGACGACCGCGCAAAACGCCTTCGCCCCCGACTTTCGTTATTACCGCGCTTTGATTAACGTGTACTTCGTCAAGCGTCATTGTACAAATATCTCCCTGGAATATGAAAATAATATCACTTTCGCCTTTACGTGTCAATTTTATTTGTTTTTATTTGCATATCTTATGCCAACAGATAGTAATACGAACTTAGGTTTTCCGCCGTGTTTTTGACTAATACTGCGTTACGCTCACGGCTTATACGATAAAGTATTAAGCCGCTCGTGTGCCTTGTCTTATCCTAAAAACACGACGGGAAACTTGTTCACAACCGAAAACGCCGAGATTTCAGATGATTTTTGGAAAAGGCGAACGCAGTTGTACTGTATGTACTGCAAGCGAGCATTTTTCATAAAAGCGTTGAAATATCGGCGTTTTGGCAACGTTCGTATTATTATCTGTTGGCATATCAGGCATAAGTTTTTCGGACACGAAAAAAGACCGCACGACAGCGGTCTTTATCATATTAACATTAGGTTGATTTATGAAAAATTGTACTGGGCGTTATAGATTTCGGCATAGAAGCCGTTCTTTTTAAGCAGTTCTTCGTGAGTGCCCGATTCCACGACGTCGCCGTTTTTGATGACAAGAATCACGTCGGCGTTGACGATTGTCGAAAGCCTGTGGGCGATGACGAAACTGGTTTTCTTACGCATGAGTTTGTCCATTGCGCCCTGTATCAGAAGTTCCGTGCGGGTATCGACCGAGCTTGTCGCTTCGTCCAGAATCAGCAAAGGTCTGTCCGACAAAAACGCCCTTGCGATCGTCAGCAACTGCTTTTGTCCGCCCGAAAGGTTTGTGAGCGATTCGTTGACGACGGTGTCGTAGCCTTCGGGCAGCATCCTTATAAAGCCGTCGGCGTGCGCGGATTTGGCGGCGGCGATAACTTCTTCGCGCGAAACGTTGTCTTTGCCATAAGCGATATTGTCGTAAATCGTGCCGCCGAAAAGCCAGGTATCCTGCAGCACCATCGAGAAACAGCCCCTTACGCTTTCGCGCGAGACTTTGCCCGTGTCCGTGCCGTCGATTATTATTTCGCCGGAGTTCGGATCATAAAATCGCATAAGAAGATTGACGATTGTGGTTTTGCCCGCGCCCGTAGGCCCGACGATCGCCACCTTTTGCCCTTTTTCGACGTGGATATTCATGTCTTTGATAAGCGGGTTTTCGGGATTATAAGAAAACGCGACGTGGTTGAAGTCGACGACGCCCTGAACATTTTCGGGCATTTCGCCTTCCCTTACGTCCATTTCGGGTTCATCAAGCACCTCGTATACCCTTTTCGACGCCGATGCAACCCTTTGAATACTGCTTATCGCGCCGGCGATTCTTTCAAGCGGGGACGAAAACATTTTTGCGTAAATGACGACGGCGATAATGTCCGCGACGCTGACTACGTCGCCGCCGATTTTCATACCTTCGATTGCGAAATACGCGCCGATTAAACATATCGCGACGTAGGCGATATTGTTCGTGAGCGACACGACGGGCGTGATTATCGACGACAGGAACGTCGCCCTTTCTTCCGCCTTGCACATTTCGTCGTTGACGCGCGCGTGCTTTTCTTCCTGGCGGTTTTCCACGTTGTAGCTTTTTATCGTCTGATACCCTGAATACGTTTCCTCGACAACCTGATAAATCTCGCCGGACGATTTGAACATCTTATCGAAATAAGGTTCGCTCTTCTTTGCGATGACGTACGACACGACAACCGAAGCAGGCACAAACGCGATAACAATCAGCGCAAACACCCAGTTTATCGTGAAAATCATAACGATAATCGTCAGAAGTTGCAAAATTCCCATTAAAAGCGTTTCGACAATACTATGTATACTGTTGCCCATTTGCGACACGTCGCCCGTCATTCTGTCAAGAAGTTGCCCCGCTTCCGTCCTGTCGACGTAAGACACGGGCAGGTACTTGATTTTCGTGGACATATCCATGCGAAGTCCCGCCGTAAAGTGCATGCTGACAATCTTGTTCGACGACAGCATTTCGACGTAACTCAGCACCGAATACGCCGTATATATGATGATAAGAAGTATGAGTGTGTTTTTGATTTGTCCGATAAGATCGCCCGTCCCGTTATATGCGTTCAGGACGTCCAGAGCATCCGACAAGAACTTGGGCGCGGCGATGTTTGCCGCCATCGTAAGCGCGCTTAATACGCACACCAACACCATGCCCCATTTGATTCTGCCGATTTCTCTGACAAGGCGCAGAATTATGCTTTTCGTTTCGTTTTTCGTCATTTTGTCGCCGCTTCGAAACCGTTTCATACTGCGCCTCCTTCGACCTTTTGTCCCGTCTGCGACTCGTAAATTTCACGATATTGTCTGCACGACGAAAGCAGGTCTTTGTGCGTTCCGCGCCCGACGATGCGCCCTTCGTCCAGGACGAATATTTTGTCCGCCGACGCCGCCGTTGACGCGCGTTGCGTCATTACAATTTTCGTTTTTCCCGAAAGGGTTTTATCGAGGTTTTCCTTGACGTGCGCTTCGGTCAGGAAGTCAAGTGCCGAGAAACTGTCGTCGAAAAGATAAATCGAACCCTTTTTAAGCATTGCGCGCGCAATCGACAGACGTTGTTTTTGTCCGCCCGACAGATTACTGCCGCCGCTTAGTATTTCGTAGTCGAGCCCCGTTTCGAGGTTTTCGACAAATCCTTTCAGTTCCGCGATTTTAAGCGCATCGTACACCTGCTCGTCGGAAGCGTCCGCCGCCGACATTCTGACGTTGCTGCCGATCGTGCCCGAGAATATCGTGGCGTTTTGAAGCACGCACGTCACGTTGTTTCTGACGCGTTTTCCGCTGATTTCCGACACGGATTTTCCGTCGTAGGATATTTCGCCCGAAGTCGGGTTGAAAAACTTCATAATAAGTTTGACGATGCTGCTTTTTCCGCTGCCCGTACCACCGATGAACGCAACCTTTTCGCCGGGCGCAATATCGAAAGACACGTCGCTCAACGCGTTCTCCGACGCCCCTTCGTATCTGAAATCGACGTGCGAAAATTTAAGTGCGCCCGAAAAAGCGGGCAGGTTTTCGTCGTCGGGTTCTTTTTGAACTTCCGTTTCCAGAATCTCGTTGATACGTCTGCTGTTTACGGCGACTTTCGGCAAAAACGCAAGCATCATCGCAAACATCATAATGCCGTTCATGACAAGCGCGACGTACTGCACGATGGCGATAATATCCGCCCCCGTAACCGCCGACTTTCCGCCCTGCATAAGCTTTGCGCCGACGTACAGGATAAGAATCGTGACAAGGTTAAGCCCCAGCATGATAACCGGCGTAAGAAGCCCCATATTGACGTTGGCTTTTATGATGTTTTTCGCCATGACGAGCGTGGCTTCGTTGGCGCGGTCGCACTCGCGGTCTTCCCTGTTGAACGCGCGGATAACGCGGATACCCGTCAACCTTTCGCGAATAATGCTGTTCTGTTTGTCGATGTATTCGTCGCTCTTTTCCCAAAGAGGCATAATGCGACGCACGACGAAATACAGCACCGTCACGACGACCGGCACGAACGTGAACATGATAAGCGCAAGCCACGGATCGGCAAGAAACGCCAGCGCGCTTCCGCCAAGCACCAGAATGGGAATACTGATGACGCCCTGCATAAGCATACTCGCGCACTCTTCCAGAAGCCAGATATCGTTTGTGCTTCTCGTGATGAGTGCGCCCGTGCCCCAGTGATTGAGCTGGTCGGGATTGAGCGTGTTTACCTTTTTGAAAATTACTTCGCGCAAGGTCTTTGAATATCTGCTGACGACGCCCGCCGAGATTTTGTAGGACAAAATGCCCACGACAAGCCCCATTATCGACACGCCGAGCATTATCCCGGAACACGCAAGCGTAACCGTCATATTCTGCCCGCCGATACCGTATTCCACGATATAACTCATAAGATCCGGCAGCGCAAGACTTGCCGCCGAGGTTATCAGCGTCAGAAATACGACCAGCACTATTCTGCCCGCGTCGGGCTTTAACAGACGAAGCAACTTAAACATACTTTGAGATTATACCACACTGCACGCGGCGTTTGCGAGCGTAAAGATAACAAAACAATATATTTAACTATAATTAGGATTTCCCGCAACAAAAAACCGCCTTTTCGGGCGGAATCTTGTCAAAAAGTATTCTTGTTTGTTTTTATGCGAATATGACGAATTGTGCAAGCATCAATATTCCGATTGTCATGCCGAACACCGTGAGAAGTATCGGACCCGCCCACCTGAACCATTTCGGATAAGTTACCGTCGTGAGTCCGAGCGTCAGTAAAAGCGTCGCGTTGGTAGGCATGAATACGTTGACGATACCGTCGCCGAAAGTGAACGCCAGCACCGCAACCTGCGGATTGATGCCAAGTTGCGAACATATCGCGCCGATCATCGGCATAAGCAGAAACGCCTTTGCGCTCCCCGACGTAATGAACAGCTCGAAAATCAGAACGACAAGGTATATTATCAGAATAAGCACTGCGGGGTTTTGCCCTTTTGCCGCGTTTATCGTGTAATACAATATGGTATCCATGACGTGTCCCGCCTCGATAATATAGCGTACGCTGCTGGCAATAAGCACCATTCCCGTTACGGGCAGCAGCGTCAGCGCACCTTTCAGCATTTCTTTTGCAAGGGCTTTGCCTTTAAGTCCGCTGTAAACGCACGCCACCACGCCGCCGATTATGTAAATCACGACGGTGATATACAATATATAATCCGCAAGTTTGAAACTGCCGAGCGCGGGTATATACGCCCCCTGTAAAAATATCGAAAGCACCGCAAAAAACACGATTGCAATCATACAGCCCGCAAAGAATTTGAGAGCCTTTGATTTTCCCGCGTCGTATACGAACGGACGATTTTCAAAATCGAAATTTTCTTTCCTTTTCAGATCTTCCTTATATACGGGCGAACGCTGCGGCTTTTTGTCAAGCATTTTCGCATACGGGAACATAAACGCCATAAGTATGACGTAACACAGCACAAACGTCAGAATCCTTATACCGATTCCGCTGAACATGGGCACGCCGACAATCGACTGAGCGATACCGACGTTGAACGGGTTTACCACGCCCGCCATAAAACCGAGCCCCGCCGCAAGCACCGAAAACCCAAGCCCTATCAGCGCGTCCCAACCGAGACCATAGCTTAAAATCACCGCAACCGGCACGATGGGTATCACTTCCTCGCTCATGCCCGACGTCGTGCCGAGAAACATAAACGCCAGAGGCAACAAAAACAACAAAAGATATCGCTTATGACCGTAATTATGGCGTATGGATTCCACCATGTAAACAAGCACGTCGGTTTTGTCCAACGCGTTGAATACCGCGCCGATTACGACAAGCATGAACAATATCGCGACAAGCGTCAGCGT